>Ga0209212_1000719_pt1 | contig 61212 bp, 63 predicted proteins | sample RifGroC2_FD_183996 | JGI IMG/M metagenome (GOLD analysis project Ga0209212, IMG submission 183996) | Groundwater microbial communities from Rifle, Colorado, USA - Groundwater C2 (SPAdes) (version 2) | ecosystem: Environmental > Aquatic > Deep subsurface > Groundwater | place: Rifle, Colorado...
ACTTGGACATGGCGATTTCCCCGCCCTTGGAAGCGGCGTAGTTCGCTTGTCCGAATTTTCCGCGCAGGCCGTTGATCGAGGAGATGTTGACGATCTTGCCGTATTTTTGATCCTTGAAGACCATCGCCGCGGCCTTGTTGTAGTTGAAATAGCCCTTGAGGTTGACCCCGATGACCGTATCCCACTGCTGCTCGGACATCTTCCAGATCACGCCGTCCCAGGTAATCCCGGCGTTGCAAACGAGGATGTCTAAACGGCCAAAGGCCTCCTGCACTTGCTGGACCATCTTCATGGCATCGTCATAGCTGGAAACGTCGGCCTTGACGGCCAGGCCTTTCCGCCCCAGCTTCTCGATTTCCGCCACCACCTGCTTGGCCTCGGTGTCGTGGCGCCGGTAGTTCACGGCCACATCCACGCCCTCGCGGGCCAACCCGATGGCGACCGCGGTGCCAATGCCCAAGCTGCCGCCGGTGACAATTGCTCCTTTTCCTTTGAGTCCCAGATCCACGGTTATACCTTCCTTTCCTGGTTACGAAATTGTGTGCTGCTTGGTCATTTTTGCGTATCCTTAGGCAAAATGCTTTCTATCAGCTCCTCTGTCCACGGCGCGGCCTTAGCCAGCGCGCGACGCAGTTTGATAAAGTCCACCTCGCGGTTGTCCTTGGGTCCTTCGTTGAAGGCCCTGAAGCCCGCCTTGGCTTCGGTCATCATGTTCAAGGCGAGCCATGACCGGTTGGTTTCACAGTTGCGCTGCCAATGTTCCAGTTTTTTCTTGCGCATGGATTCCAGGGTCTTGGAAACGCAGTCGGGCATGGTCAAGGCCAGGGAGTAGCACATGCGTTCCACCTCCTGGTCCAAAAGCGTCAAGTCTGTTTCGCAACCGGCGGCCGCCTCTGCCGCAGCCTTCCTGTCCGGACCGGTCTTGAACCTCCCGAACTTGGGGTTGCCCCATTCATCCGACTCCTCCTCGTAGACGAAGGGGTTGCGGATGAAGGCGCCGTCTTTTTTCTTGAGCACCGGGACGATCTTGTTGATCAGCCCGAAGCGCACGGCTTGTAAGGCGGACCAGGGTTCGCAAAGCACGCACGACTCGATGGCGCGGTTGATGCCCACGTACAAATGCAGGAAATCGGTGGCGCCGCCATCGGGCGCGGAACCGTGCTTGGGGCCGGCTTGGCCAAACCGTGCGGTATCTGCGGCGATCGTAAAATCGCAGGCCATGCCGATTTCCTGGCCGCCGGCGACGCGCAGGCCGTTGACGCGGTTGATCACCGGTTTGTCGCAAATCAGGATGTGCGTGACCATGTCGTTGAACAGGCGCATGTATTGTTTGTATTCCTGCGGGTTGCCCGCATAATATTCGGCGTATTCCTTGGTGTTGCCGCCCGCGCAGAAGGCCTTATCGCCCACGCCCGTGAAGACGACGGCCACGCAGGCGCGGTCCATCGAGGCTTGGCGGAAGGCGAGGATGGTTTCCTTCACCATGGGCGTGGTGTAAGAGTTGAACTGTTTCGGGTTGTTGAAGATGATCCAGTAGTTGGTCAGGCCTTCGACGGGCCGGCCCTCGAAATCCTTCGGGGGCCGTTTTTCGACCAGAATTTCTTTGTATCGGTAATCCGGGACAATGTGATGATCCATGATCATAATTTTTACCTCAGTCAAGAACGTCCTGCATAACTTCTCCTAATATATCAAAACAGAGCATAAGTAAAACCTCTGCCGCCGGCTAAAAGACTTCCGCCGGTATGCCTGCCCGCCAGCGTACCTGACTCGCGATCCACTGCAGAGTGGGAAGGTTGACCCTCCATAGTTTCCTTTCCGTTGGTAGACGATCCAGGGAGTAGACTTGCACCAGCCGGGGCTGGATTTCTCGCACCTTCTCCAGCCATCGCTCCACGGAATCCGGGTCCGTATTGGCGACCCTTCCTTGAACAAAAAGGGATTGCAGAATGATGTCCGTCAAACTTCTTAACCCGGCGACGATCTCTCCAAGATAAAAATTAGGCATAGGATTGTTCAGTCGGCGGATCATTTCCTCGCTTCCCGCATCGAGCTTCATGACCTTGAGGTCAAGCATTTCTAGGGCCGCGCGTACCTCTGCGCTTCCCACTGTCGAAGAGTTGGAAAGGATCGCAAGCTTGACCTCAGGAAGGTATTGATCGCGGACTCTCTTAGCGGCTGCGATGATTTCGGCTAGATCCGGATGGAGCGTAGGCTCGCCGTTGCCTGAAAAAGTGATGCAGTCGAGTTTTGTTCTGTGTTTGACTAGCCGATGTAAGGACATCTCGAGCGCGGAGGAGACCTCAGCCGGACGGGGCAAATCGTCGGTCTGATAGGTAAGGTGGGGCGTAGGTTTAGACGTCCAGTCATACTTACAGTAGAGGCAGCTGAAAGAACAGAGCTTGTAGCTGGTGGGAAGGATGTTGATTCCGAGCGAGACGCCGAGCCTTTTCGAAGGGACGGGTCCGTAAATAATCTCCGATTGCAACGGAAGGATGTTTAAAGATGCCCTGTTCAAGGCTGCTCCGTTCGTTACTACCCTCGAATGATCCTTGGCAGCATCATATGGTGATGCGGACAGATAGACTTCGGGTTCTGGTAGACGCAGTTGGCGAAAGCTGCCATATAGTTCCGCATTGCCGCGAAAGAGATCACCTCGTCCACAAAACCCATCTTCGCGCAGTAGCCCGGGCGGGACTTGGCGTTGTAGTCCGCCGCCAAAGCGTTCATCTTCTCGATGATCGGCTGTAGCGGCTGACCTGCGTCCTTTTCTTTCACCAGCCTTCGGGCAAAGGATGCCGCGGCGGCGGTTTCTCCGTGCATCACATAGATCTCCGTGGTCGGCGTTCCCAGGGTAAAGGCGTTGTGGTTGTTGGCCGTGGGGCCGCCCATAATGTAGTGCGCCGCCGCCGTCCCTTTGCGCAGCACCACCAGCATCATCGGCACGTCGGTCTGCTCGATCGAGTATATCAACGACTGTCCAAGCCCTAACAGCTCGGCCTTTTCGGCATAATCGCCCACGTCGATGCCCGTGGTATCCTGGAACCAAATGATGGGGACTCTGTCTCTTCCGCACAGCGTCACGAACTCATTCATCTTGATGAGTCCCTGCCGATAAAGCTTGCCCCCGATTCCCTGATAGGGCGCGTATTCCGGGTAGCCTTTCGGCAAGAAACCCTGCCGGTTGCCGATCGCGCCCATCAGAAGACCGTTTATCTTCACCAGCCCGGTATAGACCTCGGGTCCGTAGCCGGGCCTGAATTCCATGTGCTCGCTGTTGTCGGTGAGCCGGGCCAGGACCTCGTCGAAACTGTACGCCATCTTCTGGTTGAAGGGGATGAGGTAGTCGATTTCGCTGGGATCGAATCTCGGCTCCTTTGGCGCCGCCACCCGGAAGAACTTCGGGTCGTAAGCGGGCATAGCTTTCATCAGTTCCTTCAAGCCCTCCAGAACCCCTTCTTCCGTGTCGAAAACCGCTTTGAAGAACCCCGTGGAATCGTAATGAATGTCCACACGCCCAGGTGGCACTTCCTTGAAATTCTTGGTGGCGGTGATGATAGCTTCAGCCCCTTCCTCGTCAAAAAAGCCTTTCGGGCTCATACCGCTGACGATGCCGGCGCCGCCTACCGCAATGTTGCAGTTCTTGTGGGCCAGCAGGTAGGTCGGGCTGATGGCCTGATAGCCTCCCCCGGCCGGGTTGGTGCCCCAGATTCCGGCCAGTACCGGAATCCCCAGTTTTTCCAGCTCGGCGTGCCGGAAAAAGGTCGTCCCGCTGCCGCGCCGGTTCGGGTAGACTTTCTCCTGCTCGGGCAGCTTGACGCCGCTGCAGTTGACTATCCAAACGACGGGAACGTTCAGTCGCTTGGCCATATCGGTGACTCGCAAAATATTGTCCGCCTGGCCAGCAATCCAGGCGCCTGCCATCACCTTGTTGTCAAAACCGATCACAACGGCCCATCTGCCGCTGATCTTGCCCAGCCCATCTACGACGCCGGTGGTTCCTGACTCTTCGTCCATCGGGTCGTAAAGGGTGTGCAGAGGGCACCAGGTACCCGCGTCGAGCAGGTAATCGAGCCTCTGATAAACGGTCCATTCGCCCCGCTTGTTCAGCGCCTCGGCCGGCAGGCCAGCCTTTTTGACTTTTTCTACTGCCTCGGCGATCTCCTTCTCCGCCCCCTTGATGTGTTGTACGTTCTCCTGCATCCTTTTTTTCAGGCCGTCGGACAAAGGTTTCCCGAATTCCGTCATCTTTTCAAAGTATGGTCGCACGTCTGTTGGTTTTAAACCTCCTTGGTATTATCGATTCGCCTTTTTGTAGCCCAAGGCGTCCTGGGCAATGATCAGTTTTTGAATGTTCGATGATCCCTCAACGATCTGGTAGGACTTGGCGTCGCGTAGATAACGCTCCACGGGAAATTCGGTCGAGTAGCCGTAGGCCCCCAGGATCTTCAAGGCCGCGTCGGCGTTAAAGGCGGCGGTCTCAGCCGCGGAATATTTGGCTATAGAGGTCTCCAGGTTGTTGGGCCTGTGCTGGTCGGCGAGAGCCGCAGCGCGGTAGACCAGCAGACGAGCCGCCTCTTCGTTCACGATCATCTGGGCAATAAGGTCCTGGATCATCTGGAATTGACCTATCTTTTGGCCAAACTGCTCGCGCTCGTTGGCGTAGCTGATCGCGGCTTCTTTGGCTGCTCGTGCTACGCCTAAAGCCCCGGCGGCACAGCCCAGGCGCGTGTGGTTGAGATGCCACATGCAGAGTTTGAATCCCTCTCCCTCCCGCCCGATCAGGTTTTCCCGTGGTATGTGAAAGTTCTCGAAGGTCAGCTCTCCGGTAGGGGAGGCATGGGCGCCCATTTTGTCCAGGTCCCGGTGGCTTACGCCGGGCCGGTTCAATTCCACGAAGAAAGCGGACATGCCGTGATGCTTCTGGGACTTGTCGGTGTATGCGAAAACTACGCCTACGTCCGCGACCGTGGCATTGGAAATCCAGCTCTTGGTTCCGTTCAGGACGTAACCATCGCCGTTGCGCACCGCCGTGGCCCTCATGGCCGCCACGTCTGATCCGGCGTCCGGCTCGGTAATAGCGAAGCAGCCGATCCTCTCACCGCAAATCAGAGGGGGAATCCATTTTTTTTTCTGTTCCTCGCTGCCGGCCTTCAAGAGCGTTAGGGCCGGGCCTGCCTGCATGTTGATATAGACGCGGATGGCGCTGTGCACCCGGGCGATCTCCTCCGAGATCAGGGCGAGGGCCACGAAGCCCAACTGTGTGCCGCCGTACTCCTCCGGAAACACGCAGCCGTAGAAACCGACTTCGCCCATTTTCGCCACCAGGTCCTTGCGGAAGATATGCTCCCGGTCGTCTTTGACAGCAGTGGGGGCGATCTCCTTTTCGGCAAACTCTCTGGCTAGATCTCTGACTGCGACCAGCTCCTCGGATAGATCGAAATGCATATCAGCCAACTTCTTTCTGGAAGTGCAGCATTTTCCCTCGAGCAAATCCGAGCCGCGTGAAAAACTGGTCCATCTCCGGCTGCGCGTGATCCACAAGGGTAAAGATCGTGTTGATTCCATGATCTTCAGCCGACGCGGCAAAGCTCTCTACCATCTGCCGCGCGATTCCCTGATTGCGGAAGGCAGGATCAACGCCGATGATTTCTATCCAAGCCACAGTCCCGGGGAGACCAAACTCGAGCTCGCCGGCCCTGCCGAAGATGAAACCGACCACGCGGTTTTCCAGCTCTGCCACGAGCGACGCCCAGTGCGGCCGGATCGCTTCGGAGATCTCGATCCTCTTTTCCCAGTATTTCTTGCGTGCCACCCCCGTGACCCGCTCCTCGATATCGACGATGGACGACAAGTCTTCCTTTTCAAGATTTCTGATACTGATGGTTTTTTTCGCCATGGTTCTTCCTTTCACGGCATGTCGGTTTTGTTGAATCGGGGCGCTCTTTTTTCCACGAAGGCCTTGTAGCCCTCACCGAAATCCGCCATCTCCATACACCGGGCCTGGGCCATCGCCTCCATCTCCAACGCAGTCTCAAGACCCACTTCACTCTCCAAATTTATCAGCTCCTTGGTCACTCCTAAGGCGTAAAGCGGTCCCTCTTTCAGACGGCGCGCCAAGGAGTAGGCTTCCTTCATCAGCTTGTCAGGCGCCACCACCCGATTCGCCAGCCCGATCCGATGGGCTTCCTGGGCGTCAATAACATCCCCGAAGAAAACCAGCTCCGTGGCCTTGCCTTGCCCTACGATCTTGGGGAGAAGATAAAGCGCCCCCATATCCGCTCCAGCCAAACCCATCTTGGTAAAGAGAAAGGCAAACTTCGCCCGCTCCGAAACGATGCGCAGGTCGCTGGCCAGGGCGAGCATCGCTCCTGCCCCGGCAGCTATCCCGTTCACTGCCGCCACGATCGGTTTTTTAAGCTGACGCATGTTTTTGACTACATTACAGGTCATGCGGGTAAAGCGATAAAGAGATTCCCCCTTCATCTCCAAGAGCTTACCGATGATCTCGTGCACGCTTCCCCCGGAGCAAAAGCCCTTGCCGTTTCCTGTGAGCACAACGACCTTGACCGTCTGCTCATAGGCCAAATCCCCCATCAGTCGCTCCAGCTCCTCATAGGTCTGGAAGGTCAGGGCATTGAGCCTCTCGGGATCATTCAGCCGCACGGTGGCGATGCCATCATCAACCTCGTAGATCAAACTGCGATAAGTCATGAGATTTTCCCCGTAAAGACTTTAAAAATAATTAATTCCTCTCCGTCAATGTGTCAGCACAAACTGTGCCAATGGATTGTGAAAGAGAGACGGAGAATTTGCGTCTTAATTTCTCAAAAAATATAATAAAACCAGTGTTTTTTCGCATAGATGGGAAAGTAGGGAAGAACTACAGGGCTCTCTGAAGCCGCATCAGCATCAGGGGAACTAGTGGTGAAAGACGAAGTCTGGGAACAGGGCGAAGACAAGGACGGCGACGATCAAAAGGGGGACGATAATCAGGGCGTAGAGGAGCGGCCTTTCAAATTTGAGGTGCATGTAATTTAGCAGGACCAGCACGGCCTTGACCAGCGCCACAAGGAAGATCAAGAGGATGGCGGCGCCTTTGGAGAGAAAAACGCTAGCTCCGATGGAGAGGAAGACGAGGCCGACGAGCCATAACCAAACGAGAAAATAGTTTGGACGGTGCGCATCAGAAGTCATCGTATGTCCTCATGTGAGATAGAGTAAGGGGAAGAGAAAAATCCAGACGATATCGACAAAGTGCCAGTACAGACCGGCCAGCTCCACGCGGTGTTCATTAGGTCTTAAGGTATCCCTAAGCGCGGCAACTAGCAGGACCAGATTCACGATGATCCCGCCTAGGACATGCAGGGCGTGAAGACCGGTCATCCCGTAATAAAAAGACCAGAAGATGCCCGCGCCCGGAGTAAACCCGTGGCCTATCTCGCCCGCGTATTCGAAGCCCTTGATCATCAAAAAGGTTAGGCCCAGCAGGAGGGTTAGCAAGAGATTGGCTTGAAGTCTCCTTGGCTTTTTTTCCTCGACGGCGGCGAAGGCCAGCACCATGGTCAGACTGCTCGTGAGCAGAACGAAGGTATTCGCCAAAGCAAGGGAGAAATTTAAATGGCTCGAGGCGTCGGACCAACCGCCGCTCCCAAGGCGGAGGACGACATAGGAGGCGATCAGGCCGCCGAAGACCGGGATCTCCGAGGCGAGGAACCACCACACCCCCACTTTCCCCACGGGCATTCCTGTTATGGCCATGTCCTCGGATCTCGGCACGATTCCTTCCTCCTAGCTTCTTGCCGCGGTGTGCGGGGAGAGTTGCCGGTCCTGCGGCAGCCAATCCTCGGGCGACTCAGGGGAGCTGTACTCGTAGGGACTGCGGTAAACAACGGGGACCCTTTCGAAGTTGTCGTGGGGCGGCGGGGAAAGGGTGGTCCATTCCAGCGTATTGGACTGCCAGGGGTTCCGCTCGGCCCTCTTTCCCGCGAGCAGGCTCCAGAAAAAATTGATCACAAATAGAAACTGGGAAAGCAAGAGCAAGATTGCGGCGACGGTGATGAAAACGTTCAGGGGTTGTATTGGCTGGAGGAAAGCGTACTGCGTCGGGTCGGCGATCCGGCGCATCATCCCTCGGAGCCCAACGACGTGCATCGGCAGGAAGACGGCGTTGAAAAAAATAAAGGTCAGCAAGAAATGGATCTTCCCCAGGGTTTCGTTCATCATGCGCCCGAACATCTTCGGAAACCAGAAGTAAAGCCCGGCAAAGCCGGCGAAAAAAACCGCGCTGAAGAGGGTGTAGTGGAAATGTGCGACAATGAAGTAGGTGTCGTGGAGGTAGATGTCGACGGGCGCGGAGCCGTTAAAAATGCCGGTCAGCCCTCCCAGGATGAAGACAGCGAGTGTGCCAAGCGCAAAGAGCATGGGCGCGGAGAAGCTGATCGATCCGCGCCACAGGGTCGCGATCATGGCGAAGACGATGAGAGCGAAAGGCACGGAGATGAGTATCGTCGTGATGCTGAAGGGCATGGCGAGCCGGGGGTCCATGCCGCTCAAAAATTGGTGGTGCGCCCACACCACGAAGCTCAGCATGCCCGCGACGATGGTCGAGTAGATAATCGCGCGGTAGCCGAAGATCGGCTTGCGGGAAAAGACCGGCAGGATTTCCAGGACTAGGCCCAGGCCGGGGAGAAGGATGACATAGACCTCGGGATGGCCAAAGAACCAGAAGAGGTGCTGCCACAAAAGCGGCTGGCCGCCTCCTTCCGGGAGGAAAAAGGTTGTCCCCACGACACGGTCCATCAGGAGCATCACGGCCCCGGCGATGAGCGGTCCCACGGAAAGCATGAAAATGACGGCCGCTGTGAGCTGCATCCAGACGACGAGAGGCAGGCGAAAAAAAGTCATGCCAGGGGCCCGAAGATTTATGGCCGTAGTGAGAAAGTTGACGCCGCCCATTAAAAAAGAGGCGAACTCGAGGGCCAGGGCGAGGAGCCAGAGATTTAGGCCCCAGTTCACTCCGGTATAGGCGGCCTTGGCGGATAGGGGCGGGTATCCAGTCCAGCCGGCGGAGGCGGCGCCGCCGGGGACGAAAAAAGAGCTGAGCAAGACCAGCGATGCCAGAGCGAAGACCCAGAAAGAAAGCATGTTCAGCCGGGGAAAGGCCATATCCTGGGCGCCGATCATCAAAGGAATGAGGAAGTTGCCGAAGGCCGCCAGCAGGATCGGCATAGCGACAAAGAAGACCATGATCGTTCCGTGCATGGTGACGAGCATGTTGTAGAAGTCCGGCGCGATAAAACCCCAGCCCGGCACCTCGGTTTCCGGGTAGGCAAGCTGCCAGCGGATCATGTAGGCGGTGAGTCCTCCCGTGATTGCCCAGAAGAGGCCAACCGATAAATACTGTTTGGCGATGACCTTGTGATCCGTTGAAAAGATTTTCATTTTTTTGGCCAATGCTCCTGCACCCACTTTTCGTATTCTTCCTGAGGCTGCACGATCAGCTGACCGTTCATCCCCGAGTGGCCAAAGCCGCAAAGCTCGGCGCAGGGCATCTCGAATTGACCGGGCTTCGTGGCTTCGAACCAGGCCTGGATTTCCCGCCCCGGCACGGCGTCCTGCTTGAGGCGCAGGTGGGGGAGGAAGAAGCTGTGAATCACGTCTTTGGATTTGAGGACGACGTGGACTACCTTGCCCACGGGGACATGCAGCTCATTGTCTATTTGGAGATCGTCTTCAGTGCCGAATTTTCCATCCGGCCCCGGATAGACGATCTCCCAGTTAAACTGCTTTCCCGTGATTTGAATCACGAGGTCGCTGGGTGGCACCTGGCGTTTGATTTTCGCCCATACATCAGCGCCGCGAAAATCCAACCAGAGGTCGAGAATAAGCACGGCGACGCAGGGGACGAGAATCCACGAGGCCTGCCGGAGTGACTCCCCAGGGAGATAAGCCGCTTTGCTTCCTTGCCGGCGCCGGTAGCGAATCAAGAAGAAGACAATAAGCCCCTCGGTCAGGACGAACCATGCTCCCGTGATGTACAAGATCAGATAGAAAAGAGAGTCTATCTCGCCGCCGAAAGTCGATACGTTCTCTGGAAACCAGTTCATATTCAGTCGCCAGTGAAGTTTGGCTTTCTCTTCTCTAGGAAGGCTAGCGTCCCTTCTTTTAAATCGTGCGTAATGGCCAGGTTCCCGAAGCAGCGCGCCTCCAGTTCCAGGCCTGAGCTAAGATCTACCTGGAGGCCCCGGTTAATGACTCTCTTCGATGCCTCCATGGCGAGACGGGGAAGCAAGGCTAGTTTGCCGGCAAATTGCCTGGCCTCGTCCAACAATTTTTCTTTTGCAACCACCTTCATGACAAGCCCTATGGCGAGGGCCTGCTCTGCGTTGATGGGATCGCCGGTTAAGATGATCTCCTTGGCCTTGGTCGCCCCGATGAGTCGTGGGAGCCTTTGTGTTCCACCTCCTCCGGGAAATGCGCCGATCTTGATCTCCGGGAGACCCAATTTGGCCGTGTCGGAAGCGATGCGAAAATCACACGCCAATGCGAGCTCACATCCTCCTCCGAGCGCGTAGCCCGAGACCGCCGCTATGACCGGTTGTGGCAGATCTTCGATCTGGTCGAACAGGAGCTGGAATTCCCGGGCGTGTTTGTAAGCCGACTCTGCAGAAAGAGACTCTTGGATCTCAGCGATGTCCGCGCCCGCACAGAAAACCTCTTCCCCTCCGGTGACGATGACGACCCTGATATCCCGGTTGTTTGCCACCTCTTTGAAACATTCCTCCAATTCCCGCCGCAACTCACCGTTCAGGGAGTTTTTCTTCTGCGGGCGATGGAGCTGGACAGTAGCGACGGCTTTTTCTTTTTGGAAGAGCAGGTTTTGAAACATAGAAAAACCTCCGTTGAAAAGATGATTAGCTTAAGCCAGTGGCTGGTATTATGCGAATTGCGCCAGGAGATCCTCCATAGCTGCCTGAGCCTTAGCCTCTGGAGCCCTAGCCTTTGCCTTCTTTTGCATCTCCTGGAACTTATCCCCCAACGTGGGACGTGGGTTGCGGACCAAGACGCCAAGGTTGATTTTTTCCTTGTCAGTGGCCAGCCTCAAGGCCTCTATTTCATCTTCCGGGTTGTGGTCTTCAGGAACCATTTGGAGGTTCTTGATGATCCGGGCCACATTCATATCGGTAGTGTTGAAGGAAGAGCAACTGGCGAGGATCTCGATGAAGGAAAATCCCCGGTGCTGCATTCCCTGAATGATCAAATCCTTTAAATGCTCCTTTTTTACTGAGAAGCCCCGCGCCACGAAGCTGGCTCCATATACGATGGCCAGAGCCGAAGGGTTGACAGACTCGCCGGTCAGGCCAAAGGGAGAGGTTTTGGTGATGGGAAAGAGGACGGTGGTAGGAGAGAACTGTCCCTTGGTCATCCCGTAAATGGCATTGTTGAAAAGCAGATAGGTTATATCCACATTGTTCCGCGCTATATGTGGCAGGTGACCCCCGCCGATGGCCAAGCCATCTCCGTCGCCTCCGACGGCGACGACGGTGAGCTCCGGATTGGCGGTTTTGACTCCCTGGGCAATGGGGAGCCCGCGGCCATGAATGCTGTGAAAACCATAGGCCTTGACAAAATAGGGCAGCCTGCTGGAGCAGCCGATTCCGGAAATAAGAGCTAACTCGTTTGTTGGCAGCCTGAGATCAGCAAACGCCTCAGCCAGTGCCGAAAGAATTCCGTAATAACCACAGCCCGGGCACCATACAGGGCCAACGCCGCTCAGGTATTCGCAAGGTCTATCCTGCTCTTCCATAATGTTTCATGCTCCTTACATTTAGTGTTTCTGCAGTCTCGACAATCTTCTTGACGATTTCCGTTGGTTCCAGCGGGACCCCTTTGACCTTGGTCAAGCTGATAGTCGGGATGCGGTAGGTTGACCTGAGCAAGGAGGCTAACTGCCCGACAAAATTGAGCTCGGGGACAATGACCCGCTTGACCTTGCCCAAAAAGGCCTTGAGCTCCTGATGGGGAAGGGGGTTCAGGATTTTTGGGATGATGGCCTGGACCGGTATCCCCAGATTTTTGGCGATACTAACGGCCTCCTCGACCGGTCCGGCCGATGAACCCCAAGAAATGATGCCAATCTCCGCCTCTTTGTCACCGAAATAACTGCATAGTTCATGAGTCAGCGGGTCGCCCTCGATGGCGCTTAGCTTGCGGAATCTTTTGACAGTCATTGCCGTGTGCATTTCTTCGTCGCAGGCGAAATTGCCCTTTTCGTCGTGCTCCATCCCGGTAACCATGTGTTCGCCTCCCACCGTGCCCGGAAGGGCTGCCGGAGAGACGCCTGATTCACTGAGTTGATAGCGGGTGAAAGGGGCATCCTCCCTGAGCTTGGCGGTAAGCCGGGAAGCTGATGGGGTCCGTTTGACCAAACGCGGCTCGACAGTCTCGAGACGTGCCGAGAGGGCCTGGTCTACTAACACGATGACCGGCAACTGGTATTTCTCAGCCAGGTCAAAGGCCAAGGCGGTGACGCGAAAGCAGTCGGGAACGGAAGTGGGTGCCATTACCACTCTTGTGGTGTCTCCGTGAGAGCCATAAAGAGCAAGAAAAAGATCAGACTGCTCTGTCTTGGTGGGCATTCCCGTGCTGGGACCGCCTCTCTGCGAGTCCACAATGACCGCCGGGATTTCCGCCATAGAGAGAAGGCCGATGGTCTCGGACATGAGCGATAGTCCGGGTCCCGATGTGGATGTCATGCTCCTGCCCCCCGCCCACGACGCCCCGGCAACGCTGCAGATAGCAGATATCTCGTCCTCAGTCTGGAGGACGATGCCTCCCAGCTTGGGCAGGTGGACCGCGAGCCATTCCATGATCTCCGAGGCAGGAGTGATGGGATAACCGAAGAAATACCTCATCCCCGAAGCGGTTGCGCCCAAGGCAATCGCCTGGTTACCCGTCATCAGAAGCATCTTCTGCTCGTTGCCCTTGGGGAATTTGTAGGGGTCTTTTTTTCCGAGATTGCGCTCAGCAAAATCGAACCCTCTTTGCAAGGCATCCAGATTGTGATCGAGGACTGCCTTTCCTTTCCTGGCGAATTTCTCTGTAATGAATCCCTCGATTTGCCTCTTCGGCAAACTCAAGATGTGGGAGAGGGTCCCGAGGACGACGATGTTTTTGCTGATCCGGCTGCCGATCTCGCGCGTAGCGATGCGATCGAAGGGGACCTTGTAGACCGTTCGTCCAAGGAGTTCTTCGGGCAGATCGCATTCCGCCTCGCACAGGAGGACTCCGTGGTCTTTCAGATCGGGAAGATTCTCGCCCAGGGCCTCCTGGTTGAGGCAGACGAGAAAATCCACGCGCTCTCCGTGATAAGAGATGTTTTTCTCGCTTAGCCGCACCTGAATCATGCATGCCCCGCCTTTGATCTCGGCGGGAAAAGTGCGGAAGGTCACGATATGGAGCCCTTCCCGGGCGGCAATTTGGCATAGGGTTTCACCTATGGTAATGACACCCTCACCGGACTCCCCGGCGATTCGTAAGGTAAGATCAGGATGCACGAAGCCCCTCCTTCCACTCTTTTCCATTCGCCTCAAGCACCGGCTTCCAGAAAGACCACCTTGCCTCGATGACTTCCTGCGCCCGCTCAACCATCTGGGGAAATTCGCTCATGCTCGCAAACCTCTCCTGCAACTTGAGATATGCTAAAATCGGCAGATACTTTTTAGGAGCGTAATTCAGCGTGAAGAGAACCGTATTGCTCTTCCGCTCCCTCTCCGCCTCATAGAGGATCCACGAGCGAGTCTCGAGCGCTAGTTCAGTGATTTCGTGAAACACGTCGGTGTCGCTCTTCCAGCCCTCGGGACAGACCGAATAGATCTCCAGCACACACGGTCCTTCGATGGCGGCCGCCTTCTGCGCCTTGATCATGAGATCGCGGTGCCAAAGCGGACAAGCAGCGGCCGCGTAAGAGGCGCCGGCGGCCAGGGCGAGATCGAGAAGGTATTGCGGCGTTCGCTGGTTTCCCCGGATCACCTTTCCAAAGGGAGTAGTCGAAGTACTTGTGCCGTATGGCGTGGCGCCCGATCCTTGAACTCCGGTATTCATGTAGGCTTGATTGTTGAGGCAAACATAGACCCCGTTTTCCCCGCGCGCAATCCAGGCGAGGAGGGCCTGGAGGCCGATGTCGTAGGTGCCTCCGTCTCCGGCTATGCCGATATTCACTGTCGATTCGGGAGAGACCGCTCCCGCTTGCGCCAGCGCCTTCAGCGCGGCGATATTCCCGCTAAGCGTTGCCGCGGTGTTGGGGAAATTGTTGTGATCCACGGAGACATCGCCCCAGCAGGAAGTGTTTTGCGTCGTGATCACCTCGTTGCAGCCGGTCCCGATGCTTGCCACCACATGCTTCCCCGTAAGCTTCAATGCGCGCAGCACCTGATTCGTGCCGGTTACCATGCCGCAGCCGGTGCAGCCCTGATGTCCTGAGGTGAGCCCGGTTGTCGGAATCGCCCCGTACTCTCCCACATCGACCACCGGATCCGGGAGAAGAAAACTATGGGGGCTGATACCGATATGACGATTGAATAAAGCTTTATACATGATGCACCCTTAGAGCTGGACTTCTTCCAGGGCGGAAGGCCAGCTCTCCTGCGAATGGTCTTCGGGACGCCAATCAAGAAAGTCTCGGCTGACGGTGAGCCTGCTCTCTTTTTTCGCCCTCTTAGTTTCTTGATCCGTGGTTTCGGCGAAACCCTGCCGGACCGCTTCTAGGCTTGCTTCTCTTGGCTTGGGGACGTGTTGTTCGTAATAACTGACGGCGGTCTTAAACGGCACCTTATCGTAGACCTTGTGCAGAGCCCCCAGCATGGGCATGTTGATGTGCTTAAGCCCCAGTCTATGGGAGATTTCGCCTGCCGGCACGGTAAAAACCTTTACTCTCTCTTCACCGGCCTTCAAAACCTCGTGGATCTTTTTGACGCTCAGATTGGTGGTGTTGACCAGAAGGGCGCCGCCTTCTTTAAGCCCATCCAGGACCTGATGTTCAGGCGAATAGAGAATCGTGTCATCGTAAAGTATCACGACATCCCAGGCGCGGGTAAAAGAGCGAATCTTTCGCTCTTTGTGAAAGTTGATCAGGGTATCAGTGGTGATAATGGCCCCTCTCCTCTCGGAACCGAATGTGGGCACGGTCAAGAGCTGGAATCCGCTTTCGATGCCGGCGCCGGTGAACCCGACTGCAGAGGTAATCGCGCCCTGACCAGCCCGCCCGTAGATGTGAATCTCATGAGTATCGGGCGGAATCGGAGAACAATATTTTTCCTTACGCTGCTGTTTTTTCCAAATCTCTCCCCATTTTCTCCACAGCTTCGGACTCACTTGCTCCTTGTTTTCGACAAAGATGGGGTCCTCCTCGATGTCCAGCCAGTAAGGTTCAGGGCGATAGGGTTTGCCCTCAGCGATGTTATCGGCCAGGTTAAACATCAGCTGGAAATGTTCCTGGCGCACCTCGCTTCCTCCGAGCCCGCCAATCACGCTTGCGACCTTGGGCCCCTGGCCCCCGAGATGGAGATGGACCGCCGTAGTGATCCTTTGCGCAAGCGGAGGAAGAACGCCCCCGTGCTGCATGCCTTCGTCGAAGACGATCAGCGCCTTTGTCCCCGCCTTGTGCAGCGCCTGGGCGATTTCCTTGGCCGGGAAAGGGGAAAAAAGCCGGATTTTCAGCAGCGCGACCCCAGGGATCCCTTCTTTGCCCTGGAGGTAACGTGTTGCCACCTCGCCGGCACAGGAGGACTCTCCCAACAGGGCAACGACCAGCTTGGCCTTTTCATCTCCGATCCATTCGAAGAGGCCGTAGGAGCGTCCGAACCTTTCGGCGAAGTCTCTTCCTGCCTTCAAGACAATTTCGGAGGCATTGGTGAGGGCTGCCATCTGATTTCTCTTGTGTCTGCGGTAAGGATAGGCAGAGAGCATAGCCCCATATGTTACCGGCTTGTCCGGCGCAAAGAGAGGGGCGAGCGGTAGGAATGAGGGGAGGTAATGGTCGACATCATCCTGTTTTGGTATCTCCACCCCCTCGTAAGCGTGGGTTCCGGTAAAGCCTCTCAGGTTCACGGCAAACGGGAGCCTGACCCTCAGATCTTCCGCGACGCGGTAGCCTTGGATAATGCTGTCGAGGGTCTCCTGGCCATCGGCGGCAAAAATTTGGATCAGCCCGCTGTCGCGCATGGCGTAGGCGTCGGTGTTGTCAGCCCAGATATTGATGGGCGCGCCGGTCGCCCGGTTGCCGAGGAAAAGGCCACAAGGGATACCTCCGCCAGCTGCATTCTCCAGCACCTCGATCATGTAGAGCAGACCCTTGGAGGAAGTGGCGGTGCCGGCCCGGACGCTCTTGCCGGCGGCGATGATCTGACTTGCTGCGCTGTGCTCGGATTCGGCGTTGATCGTTACCGCCTCCATCGCCCCGTCAGAAACCCAGCGAGAGATCTGCTGGGAACATGAGGTGGAAGGAGTAATGGGATAGTAGGGATAACACTGGACTCGGGATAACCTGAATCCCCACGCCGCTGCGCCGTTGCCTGCCAAGACCGTTGCCATGCTCTTTATACCTCCCTTAAATCTTGGACCGCCCCGCCCACTCGGGGTTCAAGTCGTTCAACCGTCCCCCGTCTCCCCGCCCCCCCGTTCAAAAGTTCAAGGATTAACCACCTTGAACAATTGAACCATTGAACCTTGAACCAGATCTTTTACTCTCCAAAGTGTTTTGCCCGCATGCCCGGGTCGAAAGTCTTGCCGTCAACCAGGATGCAATCGGCGGCGGTTCGCACGCATTCTACCCAGCAGATAAAGCAGCCTTTACAGGCCAGCGGATCGATTTCGTGAAAGCTCCCCTTTCCTTTGCCCATCAGGTGGATGGCGTTTTCCGGGCAAACGATGGCGCATCTTCCGCATTCATCGCCGAGGCATCCTTTGACATCGATGAAGAATTCGTGCGTGCGCCATCCGCTCACGTCCTTCGGTTTTTCCTTTAAATTCTCGATCACCGCGCCGCGATGGATATCCAAGCAGACGCGGGGGTCCTCAAAGACCTCGTAGCGCACCACCTTGCCCTCAGGACGATAGATAAAAAGGCGCGCCTCGGAACCGATATCCGCCATTGCGTTCAGGATCTTTGCGCTGTCGATGCCATCAATGGGGTTTTGAGCCGCCTCCTCGATTGTGAAAACCTCCGGCAAATGCAAAAATTTTCCCTGTTTACCCTCGCTTTGTTTTTTCTCCTCAGGCGCGGGGCCGTCCTGGCGGTCCTGCATTTCTACGAACTGCCCTGCGACGACGAACTCTTTGTGCCTGTTAGGCGATACGAGCGCGCGCTGTTTTTCCAACATGTGGTTTCATCTCCTGCCCTAGAATTAGCAAAAAATGTGCAGATCAGATTCTAAAGAGCTGGGCTCCATTTTCCTGCAAAAGCTTTCTCTTGGCTTCCTCTCTGAGACCGCTGCCGGACGAGATTCTATACCATGGTTAGCCCGCCGCTTACACTGAGGGTCTGCCCGGTCACAAAATCCGCGCTGGGGGAGGCGAAAAAGAGCACGGCTTCGGCGATTTCTTCGGGCTTCGCCACGCGGCGAAACGGGGTCGCTTTGGTCACAGCGTCAATAAGCTTCTCGGTCTGAGGCGATTGGCTCCGAACCGCTGCTAGGAGCGGCGTGTCAGTTAAACCGGGACAGACCACGTTGACGTTGATCTTATACCTTGCCACTTCGCGGGCCAGGGTCTTCGAGAAGGCGATCACGGCGCCCTTGGCTCCGGAGTAGACCGCCTCCCAGGAGGAACCTACCCGTCCGGCGTCGGAGCTGATGTTGACGATTTTGCCCGACCCCCGCGAGATCATATGGGGCAGGACGGCTTTGGCAGTGTAGAGGACCGACTTGAAATTAACCGCCAGGATTCGCTCCCAGGTTTCCTCACTGCTCTCCAGGAAGGGCTCCAGCTTGTCCCAACCTGCGCTGTTCACCAGAATATCGAGCTGGCCGAATTGGCTCAGGACCTTTTCGACCATCTGTTCTACTTCTACCCGCTTTGTGAGATCCACCTTGCAGGCGAGGGCGTTGACGCGCAGGGCTTTGATTTCGTCCCTGACAGAATCGGCGTTCTCGCCCACGAGATCTCCCACGGCGATATCGGCTCCCTCGCGTGCTAAGGCGAGGGCGATACAGCGGCCGATACCTCTGCCACCACCTGCGACCAATGCTGTTTTGCCTTTTAGTTTCATCACGCCACCTTGATCTCCTCTCTGCTTTCCGGCCTGCTTGCCGGTTTGTGCCCTTCCTCGCGAATTTTTTCCAGGCGGCGCAAGGCGAGAAGCGCTGCGCCTAACGCCCCGGCCATCTCGGGCTCCGCGTCCACGTTGACTTTTCTCTTCAATGTCTCCTCGAGGGCTTTGACCATCCCTTTTTGCCGCGCCACGCCCCCGACAAACGTCACCTCATCTTCCAAACCGGCCCTCTTGATCAGGGCCAGGGCTCTGGAGGCCAAGGAGTTGTGTACCCCGCGCATGATGTTTTCGACCGTTGCCCCGGCGGAGACATGATTGATGATCTCCGATTCAGCCAGCACCGCGCACACGCTGCTGATGGTCTCGGGTTTGTCGGATTTGATAGAGAGGTCTCCCACATTTTCGACCTTCACCTCCAGATATTTGGCCGCCCGCTCGATGAAGCCTCCGGCTCCCGCGGCGCACTTGTCGTTGGTGCGGAATTCCCGCACCTTTCCGCCGTCGTGGATGCGGATCGCCCGCGTACTCTGGGCGCCAATATCCAGGACACAGTGAGTCTTGGGGAATAGAAAAGCCGCTCCTCTCGCGACGCAGGTGATTTCGGTGATCTGAACATCACGAAAGGGGACATTGTACCGGCCGAACCCGGTCGTGGCAATGTAGCTCAAATCTTTCTCTTTCAATCCTGCCTGCTGCAATGCCAGGTCGAGCGCCTCTTTAGCTACCGGGGTAAAATCGGGTCGTGTTTTCACAGTGCTCTTTCCCCGCACTTCCCTTTTTCCATCCATGATGATGACCTTAACTGTTTTGGCGCCGATATCAATACCTGCAACAAACTCCATAATACCTCCCTCAAGAGCTACCTCCGCGACTGTGGGTCACGTAGCTGCCCTTGCTTGTTCTTCGTCGCGATGTCCTGCCTGCGTTGTGGCGCGCTCCAGGGCGAATATGCTTGCCCCCAGAGCGCCAACGAAGTGAGAGTCCGGGCTCACGTTGAGTTTCATGCCGAGTTTCTCTTCTAAGGCCCGCACCATGCCAATGTTTCGCGAAACTCCTCCGGTGAAGGTCGCCTCCGGCTCGATCCCAACCCGCCGCACCAAGGAGATGGTCCGCGCGGCAATCGCGCTGTGCACTCCGCCGAGGATGTCTTCCACCTTCTTACCCTGGGCAAGGTAGGACATGATGTCGGACTCGACGAAAACCGTGCACACAGTAGTGAGGCGCACCGGGTTCTTCGCCCGCAGGGATATTTCTCCTATGTCGTCGAGCGAGAGGCCCAAGGCCTCGGCTGCATTGGCGAGGAATCGACCTGTCCCAGCAGCGCATTTGTCGTTCATAACAAAGTCCTTGACATCTCCCCCCTCCCCGATTTTAATCCCTTTGGCATCCTGCCCTCCCATATCGATCACTGTACGCGTGCCCGGGAAGAGGTAGCTCGCTCCCTTGGCGTGACAACTGATCTCGGTGATCTGAGTGTCGCCGCAGGTCACTTTATACCTTCCGTACCCGGTGCCTACCACGTAGGCCACATCCTCTTGCTTTAGCCCGGCTTTGAGCAGGGCCTCGGCCATACACCGCTCGCCCGCCCGTGAGACATAGGCGCCCGTATCAGTCAACGAGCGTGCAACAATCTCCATCTTTTCATTGATGATGATGCCTTTGGTTTGAGTCGAGCCGATATCGATACCAGCAGCACAGATCATGTTTTTCCTCCTACGGCTGAAGCCTCACGCACAATTTTCTTATGTTCCAGGGATTCAAAAAACGCGTCGATTCGATTCTTCATTTGTGCCTCGGAAAAATATCTGGGGTCCTCGATGTCGGATTCGACGAGCAGGGTGGGAATACCTAGCTCCTTGGTGAAATATTCCCTCATGTCGCCCTGCCCCGCGGAGAAGAGCCGGCAGCTCTTCACCGAATGAATCACCAGGGCATCCGCAGACCACTCCTCCACATAACGGCGGATTTGGTCGTAGCGTTGGAGGAAGTTGCGGTTGGTGAGGTTCCATTCCAGCATGTGCGAGGCGATCGATTCCAGCGGCCGGTTGGAGTCGTGCTTGAAACCGAATTCCCAAAGCCCGCCCACGGTGGAGTAGGTCGAGGCCACGGCTACCGCGCCCCATTTGGCGAAGAGGTCGCGGAAAGCGCGTAGATATGGCCATGGGGGTGGTCCTTCGATGACGAAGCGGAAGCGTTCTTCAGGGAGTGGCCCCATTCCCAAACGCGCCTTCTCCTCCATTTCCTTATAGGCTGCTTCGAAAAACCGGAGTCCATCTTCGGTCCCGCGCAGGCAGTAGAGGGGCGCCATCATGGTTACGGAGTCAAAATAGGCATCGAAGGGGGAGGGGACGTGTTTGGTAAGGGACTTGATTTTAGACCAAAGCTCTCCGGTCTCGCCTGAAAGGGCCACGATCCTTTGCAGTTTGGCGTAGTCGAGCTTCTTTCCCGTGATTTTCTCGCACAGCTCGATAATCTCCTCGAGCTGCCTGACCACGTAGGTCACATCCTCCGGGCTGGGTTTCCCCGATGGGTCACGCATGAAGGGGATGTCCAGGTTGTAAAGGGTGCCGTCGGAATATTCTGCCAGATGCTCGAACCACTGTAGGTAAACATTGCATCCTACGTAATTGCACAGAATCAGAGAGGGGAGAGGAATCGTTGCAAAAGGGGTCTTCCGATCTCCCAGGAACATGCCGACATCGGCTTTGACATAGGCACAATTGTCCATCGAGTAGCCGATCTCCTCGGCTTTCAGGATAAAAGGGAGGGCCACCTTCTTGACCGCGAGTTGGAGGGCATTGATCTCCGGATAGACCGGGATGAGGTCAAAGGCCAGCATCAATTCCACGGGGTTGCCGCTAATCAGCATATAGGCGGCTTTGCCCTCGCCCTGCTCGGCGCAACGGGTGAGCTGGTTGAAATAGTTTCCCATCATCTCTTTTTGCAGGAGATGGATCTGGCCTTGGTAGCTTGTCTTTACGCTTTCGGCTGTTTTTGCCATGGAAATTCTCCTAATCAAATAACATCGATTCGACAAATGTCTCGACCTCGGTTTTTGCCTTGTCGAATATCCACATTTTTTCCTCAAATTCGAGATACAGGTGGGGTATCCCCTCTTTCTCTAAAGCTCTACGGTAAAGAGCATAATCAAAGAGAGCAGGCTCGCAGAACTTGGCCGCGAGAATGACGACCGCGCTCGCGCCGGTCTCTTTGACCTTATCAATCAGATGTTTGGACTTGCGCTCCCTGGTATCGTGCTTTACGCCCGAATAGACGCTTTGGTTGATGTAGGCAGAAGCCAGGTTTCGAATCGGGTCTCCCTCGGAGGGAATATCTTGCTCAAAGAAGCGCCACCCCAAAAGGAAGTCATCGTCCAGAATGTAGCAGCCCGCAGCCTCGAGGCCTTCTATCAACTCCAGCGGCGGCTGCTCGCAGAAAGAGCCTTCTAAAACGACCTTGATTCGGTCCTTTGGTCTTTCATCCCTTTGACCCGCGGCCGCAAGGGCTTGTTTCAAACCAGCAATGTGCTCCTCCGGCGGGATAAAGGTCCCTATCCGAGTGAGGATATAGGTCTCAAGTGTCGAAAGGTTTTGTGGTGTCTTGCGGCGGATGCGATAGAGTTCGCGCATCAGCTTTCTCTGTTCGTTGTATAGATGGATACTCTTACGCAGATTTTCGTCCGTAATGGGTCTCCCGGCTAGTTGCTCGTAACTGGTCTTGAGTTTTTGATACTCTGCCGCCAGGTAGTTTACCGTGTGGGGCGAAGCCATATTCTGAGGGAAATGGATATACTCCACCAGCAACTGAGGAAAGTTCCGCTTGAAAACGCTCCCGAGATTCCTGGCCGGGTCGCAAATCGAGTGGAAAACAATCCCGTCGAGAAATTGAAGTTTCCCGGTTAAACCAAGCTCTAACGTGCTCTTGACGATGGAACAAACGAAGGACTGGAAGCGGGAGTCGGCGTGGGCGATCTCGAGCCGGTTGCCTCCGCCAATGATCCCAACCGGTAGCATGCCAGCCGCATGAATGATCTCAACAGGGGTGTAGACTGGATAGCACCCTATTACCTTTGATCCTGGGTGGTTTGCCTTCCACTTCGCTGCTTGCTCGAGGGGGGACTCTTCCAAGATCTCTCGATAGCGCGTAACCATTTCATCCATGCTCATCGTTCTTTCTCCTAATCCTTGGTAGTCCTCCTGAATCTTGATCAGGTAAAGCGAGCAAGATGTGTGCCAAGCGAACGTTCGTTAATTATTCACAACAAACCAATAACAAAGGGTAATTTAATGAAGAATGCTTCCTAAAAATAAGAAGAAGGGAGTCCAATATTCCCAGTTTTCGGATTTTCCCGTCTAGCCTGCCTCAGGTTGTTGCCTTTGAAGTGGCACGCGCTTTGCTCAGAAAATCTATACACCAAGAAGGAGCCAAATGGAAGTCCGGATGAGTAAGTCCTTAGTTCAGAAGAGCACTCCGAGATTCCCGAATTTTTGCGGTAGCAGTTAAAAGAGGTGTAATGGTCCACTGATGGTATCTGATATCTACTTTGATCCCTTGGAAGGTTTTGCGGAGATAGAGCGCTTGGTAGGGAAGGTCTATTTTCGTTTTTCACATCTTTTTTTGCATCATCCTGAGCTGAGGGATTTTTGGTGGGAGATGGGGGTGCAGGAGGAGCAACATGCGGCGATTCTTTTGGCGTGTAAGGAGATGATCAAGGGTTATACGGACGAGGCGTTTGATCCGAGCATTAGTCGGGAGAAGGCGGAGGAGCTTAAGGGACGGATTAGCGTATATTTGAGCAAGGGGACTCCGTCGATTGGGGTGGAGGAGGCATTTAGGATAGCGTTGGAGATAGAGACATCGGAGATAGATGCTATATACAGTAAGCTGCTTTTGATAGGGGGGCCGAAGACGGCAAAGACGATGGAGAACGTTGGTGTTCCGGCCAGTGTACAGAGGCAGAGGCTCAAGTTCGCCCTGCAACGGTTCTGCCAGGACCCGGAACTGCTACAGGCAGCCCGGCAGCTCTAAGTTCAGCTCTAGAAAAATAGAGGCTTCAGCCATCCCCTCAGCTTTACCAATTTTGCTAAAAACTCTGGTCTTTTTCCCCATAATTTAGAAACAACTCAGAGCAAACCTCCCTATCTACGCCGTCTACTCTGCTTATTCCTGGCATGATTTATGCGTCTTTCCTCCGATAGAGGAAAAGGTTTGGTCTCACATAACGCAAGTGAAATGGGGGATTTTCCTTCGTTATCTTCTTCTAGCCAGAGGGCTCTGATCACGGCTATGCAGGAGCCTTCTTTCTATCCTAAGGGGGTCTCTGAGGTCGGTCATAAGGAGACCCATATCTCTCATCTCTTTTTTGTCGGCGATCTGGTTTACAAAATTAAAAAGCCTGTTCTTTTTTCTTTTTTGGATTTTTCAACCCTGGCCAAGAGGAAATTTTTCCTCCAAGAAGAATTGCGCTTGAACCGGAGGCTCGCACCTTCGGTCTATCTTGGGGTACTACCCATTTCCCACGAGAATGAATGCTGGCAGTTGGGGAGCGATGTCAGGCCGGTCGAATATACTTTGGTCATGCGCCGCTTGCCAGAAAGCCGGATGCTCGATTTCCTGGTGGAGCGAGACCAAGGGACTCATGAGATGATGCGTTCGCTGGCGGAATACCTTGCACCGTTTCACACCCAGGCGGCAACCGGGGGCAGGATCAACAACGTCGGGAACCCCTTGTCCGTGCGGAATCTTTGGGACGAAAACCTCGCTGACATCCGCCCCTATGTGGGGCGGCTGCTCGATTCCGAGAGCTTTAAGGCGCTGAAGGATTTTGGTCCATGCTTCATCACGGGACATAAGGATCTGTTTGTTCGTCGAGTCCTCGAAGACCGGATACGGGAGCTCCATGGGGATCTTCACTGCGAACACATCTGCTTTCCTCCAGAAGGGATTCAGATATTTGATTGCATTGAATTCAGCCCGAGGCTCCGATACTGCGATGTTGCCTCAGAGATCGCTTTTCTTGTTATGGACTTGGAGTTCCGCGGCGCGAAGGATCTGGCTCAGGACTTTCTCGCGCGTTATAAGGAGTTGGCAGACGATGACGAGTTTCCTCTGCTGCTCCCTTTTTACAAGTGTCACCGTGCCTTGGTGCGGGGAAAAGTGGCTGCGTTGCGCTCGGGTGGGACCTCTCCCCAAGCCTCCGCCTACTTCGCCTATGCTTGTCGCGTCAGATGGGAAGCATGCCAGCCGTTTCTTCTGTTGATTTCCGGCCTTACAGGAAGCGGAAAGTCCACTTTGGCGCAAGAAATGAGCCATCGCCTCGGTATGCGTATTATTAACTCGGACGCGACACGCAAAGCCCTTGCGGGGAATTTAAAACGACAGGTGGCGGTTCCGTACGCGGAAGGAATCTACAGCCCTTCTAAGACGCGGCAAACCTATGTGAAAATGGCGGAGGAGGCTGAGCGGTTCGTTCTCAAAGGCGAAGGGGCGATTCTAGACGCTACCTTTCATCAAAAGTTCCAGCGGGAAACCATTCTGCATCTGGCTTCAAAGCATCAGATCCCGGTAGCCATGATCCACTGCTATAGTTCAGATGAGGTTGTGCGGGAGAGGCTGAAAAGGCGAGCCGAAGAAGGAAGCGATCTTTCCGACGGACGGTGGGAGATCTATTTGAAGCAGGGTGCTGTCTTTGAGCCATTCGAGGAAGTCCCGCCTAACAATTACCTTTCACTGAATACGGAAGCTGATATTTCCGCATTGGGCAAAAAGGTGGAGCAATTCCTGCAGCGACTCTTTTTATGTAAGGAGGGAATAAGCTAGGGTCAGGTGAATATTCCAAGCCTGGCTCTGGCCTTTCGTAGGCAAGTTTATGAAGACAGCTGTCATTGTCAGTGCGGTTCGAACGCCGATCGGGAGCTTTAACGGTTCACTTAGCTCGCTGTCCGCCACTAGGCTTGGGAGCATCGCCATTGCTGAAGCGTTGGTAAGGGCGAATGTGAAGGGAGAGGAAGTGGATGAAGTGATTATGGGGAATGTCCTCTCGGCTGGACTTGGTCAGGCACCGGCGCGCCAGGCCGCATTGGGCGCGGGACTGCCCAGGAAGGTCGGCTGCATGACGATCAACAAAGTCTGTGGTTCCGGACTGAAGGCGGTGATGCTGGCCACACAGGCGATCCACCTGGGAGAGGCCGAGGTCGTCGTCGCCGGCGGGATGGAGAGCATGAGCAATGCCCCCTATCTGTTGGAGAAAGCCCGCAGCGGGTACCGGATGGGCAACGGGACGTTGGTAGATAGTCTTATCAGGGATGGGCTCTGGGATGTCTATAACGACTTCCATATGGGCGCGGCGGCCGAACTTTGCGCCGAGAAGTTTAAGATTTCGCGTGAGGATCAGGATCAGTTTGCCATCGAGAGCTACCAACGGGCTCAGAATGCCGCGCGACAGGGGCTTTTCAAGAAGGAGATAGTCCCTGTTCAGCTGCCTCGCAAGGGAGACAAAGATGTGGTGGTTGAAGAAGATGAGGAAGTCATGAAGTTCGATGGTGCAAAAATGAAGACGCTCAAACCGGTCTTTCGGCAGGGAGGAACCGTGACCGCAGGGAACGCCTCATCCATCAGCGACGGTGCCGCGGCACTGGTAGTGATGGCGGAGGATAAAGCGCAGGAATTTGGCATCCGGCCCCTGATACGAATCCTCGGATTTATGACATCTGCCAGAGAACCAGAATGGTTTACTATCGCCCCGGTTCAGGCCATCTCGTCGCTTCTTGCCAGGAATGGATATAACCTGAACGATATCGATCTCTTGGAGATCAACGAGGCCTTTGCTGTCGCGTCCATTGCGGTAAATAGGGAATTAGGGTTGCCTCCGGTAAAGGTCAATGTGCGGGGAGGGGCTACTGCGCTCGGACATCCGATCGGCGCCAGCGGCGCCAGAATCTTGACCACTTTGGTCCACACTCTTACCGATCTCAATAAGAAGCGGGGCATCGCCGCTCTCTGTATCGGGGGCGGGGAAGCAGTGGCGATGCTGGTGGAAAGAATATGAGCGCGCGCCCTGTCAAAATCTTTGGCAATTTTAGCAGGGGATCAGGCCGCTTGAGCGCCCGGGGGCTTTGTCTCCTTTGCCGGGTGGATGGTTAATACGGGGCAGGTGGCCAGCCGCACGGTTCTCTCGGTTACGCTCCCTATTAACATATGTAATAGCCCCGTTCTTCCGTGGGTGGACATCACGATGATATCAACGCCTTCCTCCGCAGCCTTCTCCACGATCCTTTTGTAAGGGGAGCCTACATCCACTTCCTGGCGGATCTCGATTTTTGGGATCCATTCGGTGAAATTCTCCCTGAGAAACTTTGCCAAAAGCCTTCTACGTTCTTCAACTATCTCCTGAACCCTGGGAACTTCCTCGTGGCTGGATACCCACTCTTCGAGGCCCGGGGGAAAAGGTCCTTCTTCATATCCGATAACGTTATATGTGATGACCTCCGCTCCTTGGGGGCCGGCCATCTCCAAGGCATAGCGCACACCTGCCTTGGACATGTCGGAAAGATCGGTGGGCGCGAGAATCTTCTTGATTTTTTTCATGGAGCCTCCTTATGGATTCTTCCAAAACTCTCTCTTTTCCACGGAGAGCAGCGCCTTGTTCTAAACATAGCGAGAGCAAGAATTGTGCCTCAGATGAGAGAGGGAATGACTATAATTATCACTACGGTTTCTGGCCGAAGCTCTGAAACCATTTGCAGATTTAGGAGTCCAGTCCGTGCTTCTTCGCAATTGTGCGAATAGGGAAAGTGGTCCCGATGCCATTTCCGCTAAAGTATCGGCTATGTTTCTGGATGTCTTTTTTTCTGCATTGGCATGGAATGTGCGTGAATTTTGAAGAGAAAACAGTTGGCGTAACTGAACGGTCGATGTCCGGGGTGCGGACACTTCGAAAGGGAGAAAAATAATGACACAAGGCCAGAAAAGGTACAACACGAATTATAAGAAAAGGGTTAACGTTGAAAGGGATACGTATCTCCCTCGCTGGTCACCGAAGGGGATACTTAATTGCCGTGGCTGCGGGGCCGTCTATTACCGTAGGCGATGGACCCTCACGCCCCCACCAGAGGTTCGCGATTTGGTTGAGTCTCGCGAGGAAGTCTCTAATACCCGCTGCCCGGCCTGCAGAAAAATACGGGATCACTATCCGTCGGGCGAGCTTCGCCTTTTGGGAGCTACACCCAAAGAGAAGCGGGAGATGTTACTGATGCTGAGAAACGAAGAGGAGAGGGCGCGAGAAAAGAATCCGCTTGAGCGAATTATGCGTATTCTCGCCGATGGCACTGAGTGGAAGATAGAGACGACCACGGAAAAGCTAGCCCAAAGGCTGGGACGTTGTCTCGAGAAAGCGTTTGGTGGAAGTGTCGTCTACAAATGGGGCCACAATAACAAATTTGTGCGTGTCATCTGGCAGGGAGCAACTGTGAAGAAAAAAGTGGCATAGTTAACACCGCAATGAACTCTAAGATTTTCTGAGCGGCTCGATCGGTTAGACTGAGCCCGCCACCATCAAGTTCTCGGTTTGTCTTTAGAGGGTCCAACGTTGATTCGAAAGCCCTCCCCTCGAAGGGCCTCGTTGATCCGGTGGATATGCTCCCGGCCCGTCGTTTCCAAAATCAACTCCACCTCGGTTTCCCCAATCGCTATCTCTCCGAAGCCTCGAACGTGTTCGATCTGGAGGATATTGGCCCGCTCTTTTCCCAGGCACTCGGTAAGGCGGGCCAAGGATCCTGGCCGGTCGGTAAGAGTAACTGAAAGGCGGGCCAGTCGCCCATCCTGAATGAGCCCTTTTTCGATGATGCGGGATATCAGGTTCATGTCGATGTTGCCACCAGAGACGATCAGGGCCACTTTTTTTCCGGTGAGATCTACCTTGCGGTTGATCAGAGCTGCCAGGGGAACGGCCGCGGCCCCTTCAGCTACTGTCTTTTCGATCTCCAGAAGCAGGAGGATAGCGTTGGCAATCTCTGCCTCACTGACTGTGACGATGTCGTCGACGTATTTTTTGACCAGCTCCAGGGGAATCTTTCCAACGGCGCGTACTGCGATGCCGTCGGCGATGGTTGTTGCCGAAGGGAGATGAACCACGGCACCTTTTTCCACCGCAGCTATCATGGCAGGAAGCTGTTCGGCCTGCACGCCGATGATCCGGGTCTTCGGCGCCGACTCTTTAATGGCCAGGGCTACTCCGGCTATCAGGCCGCCGCCTCCGACCGGGACGATAACCGCCTCCAGCTCTGGATTCTGCTCCAGCAACTCCAGCCCCAGAGTTCCCTGACCAGCCACGACCTCAGGGTCGTCAAAGGCGTGGATGAATGTGAGCCCCTTGTCAACCCTGAGACGTTGGGCTTCCTCAAAAGCCGCATCATAATCCTCTCCGTGGAGCACAGTCCGCGCACCGTAACGCTGTACCCAACTGACCTTGATGAGCGGCGCGTGAACCGGCATGACGATGGTGGATGGAATTCCAAGCCGCTGGCTGTGGAATGCTACGGCCATGCCGTGGTTTCCCGCGCTCGCCGCAATGACGCCGCGTTCCGCCTCTCCACGGGAAAGCGTCAGAAGACGATTCAAAGCCCCTCTTTCCTTAAAGGAGCCGGTCATTTGCAAGTTATCCAGCTTGAAGAAGACGCGGTTTCCCGCCATCTGGCTTACGGTCTCCGAATAGGCACAGGGAGAGCAGTAGATGCGGCTCTGAGTGCGCCCCCGCGCGGCTTGGATATTTTTCAGGGCGATCATGGCATAGCAATAGAACCAGACCCCAGGCGGGGTCAAGAGCTAATATGCGGGTCAGCTTTGCGGGCCGAGAAATAAGTTTCCGGGTAGGCTCTGGGTAGCCGATGCCGATGTATTGCGAGCCCGGTAAAGATCCGCGCACTGCATACATAGGCCATCGGCGCATTGCCAATGGGGAAAGTCCTGAGCAATCTGATTGGCCACCTCTGGAGCAAGACGTTCGGGCTCCGGCTCGAAGGTGTAGGTTGGAAATCCGCAAAGGGGGCAGCGGGCGCCGGGATAGTAGCCCTCGTATGTCCCCACGACTGCCCTGGGGTCAAATACAAAGGCAACAAGTTCCGCGTGGGTGTGCGGCTCGCGATCAAAAAAACGACTGAAGAGATCCTCGATATCCTCTGCGAGCATGGAAAAGGCCTGGCGGAAATCACATAAGCGATTGGCACGTACGGACTCGTCCGCCCACCCTCGCCGCACCATCCGGCCATCGATTGTCGCGTCCCACAAGACCCGGTAGCGCTCTTTGTGTAGCCGATCGTGAGTAGGTCCGGCCTCGGCGGCAGGCAGCTCCCGTTCATAGCCGAAGCCGGGATCGAGCATGTCGGCAATGTGCAGCAGCTCGTGGCGGAGGAAGGTCAATAAGACGGAAGGATTCAGGAGGGATTCAGGCAGCAAGAAGATGCTAACGGTACGTTGTTCTCTGTCACTGAGTTTTTCTTCAGGGTTGACGAAGAGATCCGCTCCTTCCTCCGGCTTTCCCGGGGCGCGGGCAACGAAACAGCCCTTGACGCCGGAGGAGATAAGAGGCTGTTCGCCAAGCGCCTTTTCGATCTGCTCGGAAAAACCCAAGTGGAAAAACCATGTCCGGTAGAAATCCTGGAAAGCCCGCTCGCGCTCCTCCGCATTCGTGATCTCGTAAAGAAGGTGCCTTTCTCTATGGAATCTCTTTGCCTCTCGATCTTCCCGGATGGCGAGAAAAACCGTCTCCTCCATGAGACCGGGATCGTAGTGCAATAGGTCTACCGGTTTCATATGGCTCCGTTTTCCTCAGGATCGCACACCCCGGGCATCGCCGCGCACTCCGCGCCGGTATCGCACGCCATCGGGACACAGTCGTCGGTGGCTGGACGGAGGCCCAGGTTCTCGGGACCCACAGGCAGGCCGAGCCGGGCGCACTCCTCGGTGACGAATCTCGAGCAGAGCTCGCCCAGGACTCCGTAAAACCCGCCCTGGTCTTCGATGACGAGCTTTCTAGTGAAGGACGGGACAAAGCGCCCCAGGTGATCGCGCAAAAAGAGGCGTGTGCCCTTTCGCACTTCTTCCAGCATCGATACGTCCCCCTTTTCCAAAGCATAAGCCTCTTTTAAGCAGAGGAAGGAAAGAAACTCGCATTCGCAGCTCACGTGGTCCGCCCTCTCATGCTCCGCCTGGTTCAGGGTGAGGCCGAATGCCAGGTAAAAACCCGCCAGATCGCCTAATTCTTGAGGCTGCTGAAAAAGCGCTTCAGCCCCGTATTCGGTTTCATACGGCGGCGCCGTTCCGCCAGCAGTATGGCCGAAGAGGCGTCTGTGCGAGTATGATAGCGTGTCGGGTGATACTTTATCTGCGCAGAGCCTCAAGGCCGTAGAACCGAGGCGCGATGCTCCGTTGGCATCCAGCACCGCGGCAGCCTCGGCCAGAGCGGTCGCGCCCTCGACCGTAACCAGGCGGGCAACTGTTTCATCTGTGGGCGGCCTAAGGCCGAGCGCCAGCGCGCCGTAGATGGTCGCCCGGCAAAGGGCCAGGTCGATTTCACTTACCTCTCGATCATTTTGCGATATTTCCATTGACATTGCGGTCTCCTGAAGGCATCAAACGCCCGTGTCCGAGGATGGAGAATCGAGGATCGAGAATCGCGATCTTCTATCCTCCATCTTCAATCTTCGATCTATTTGCGTCATATCGAGTTCGCATGCTGAGCCGGCCGCACGTGCAGCGGTTCTTCTACTGTGGTGCGGAAAATCTCCTTTCCGTCCTGGCCATAGGCAATGACGGTATCGTTATATAGGGTTATCTTTTTCCCGCGCAACGTCGCCTCGTAGACCTTCGGCCCCTCTTTGATCTGGTAGCGGGAGATGATCCGGTTGGAGCGGCGGAAGAGCTGGAGCACCGCGAGCAGCTCCCGGTCCGGATTGGCATAACGCTCGATGGCCTCGTCGACTCCGGGACCGAACATCTGTCTCAGGTAGTCGCGCGGCACCCAGCGCGGCGGGATGTAGTAGCCGTTGGGCTCTGTGCCGAACTGCGGATAAAGGGGCAGGGCCACCTTGGCCACGTGTACGAGGTAGTAAAGCGGGTGGTATCGATCTTCGGCCCAGGCACCGTCGCGGTTCATTTTAACCAGCCCCTGCATGCGGATCTGGCCGATGCACGCCGTCATGCAGCGGGTCTCCATCGGTTGCCCCTTGGTCTCCGGGTCCTTTCCCTCGACGCGCGGATAGCAGGCGATGCATTTCTCCGAGACTCTGGTATTGCCCCGGTACATCGACTTCTTGTACGGGCAGGCCTCGACACACTTGCGGTAGCCACGGCACTCCTTCTGGTCTATGAGCACGATTCCGTCCTCGGGTCGCTTGTAGATCGCCTGGCGCGGACAGGCGGCCAGACAGGCCGGATAACTGCAATGGTTACAGATGCGCGCCAGATAGAAGAACCAGGTCTTATGCTCCGGAAGCTCCACGCCAGTTTTGTCGAATTCGTAGCGCACCCCTTTTTTTCCGACCGGGTTATCTTCGTAGATATTGGGCGAATTCCACTCCTCATCGCTGGGCAGATAGCCGAGCACCCGAGCGCTATCGGGGGTGAGCATCTTCTGCGCCTCGAAAATCGTCTGGCCGTCAAACTGGCCGTAAGGTCGCTTCGAATCGGCGGAAGGCTTTCCCGACCAGCGCTGGTTTCCGGCGTTGGCCTTTTCCAAGAGATCGAGGATCTTGACGTCCCAGAACTGGGGATATCCTCCGTAGGGTTTCGTCTCTACATTGGCCCACCACATTTGTTCCTGGCCTTTGTTGAAGGTCCAGGTGGACTTGCATGCCATGGTGCAGCTCTGGCAGGCGATGCAGCGGTTGGTGTTGAAGACGAAGGCAAATTGACGGCGCGGGAAAGCCGCCTTGTAAGGGTAAGCCATCTCCCGGCCGATCTGCCAGTTATGAACTTTGGGCATGTTTACGTCTCCTTTCCATTATCACGGTCGATCAAGCGCACAGAGCCCCAGGCGGCGAGGCACTCGTCTATAATAGCGTGGATCGCCTCTTTGCCAAGGGTGCGGTAGGCACCGTGCGCACCGGCGTAAAACGGGTTCTGGAATACGCTGAGGAGCTGACCCTTGTCGTATCCCATGCGCGCAAACTCTTCGGCGAAGACATAGGCCATCTCGCGCATCGCCTCGGCATCCGCCGGCAATACGACGCCTACCAGGACATTGGGATCACTCGGATCAGGGTCGTTGTAAGGCATCTCTCTCTCCTCTTTGCTTTTGTCACCCTGAGCCCTTCACTTGTCATCCTGAGTGAAACGAAGGATCTCTCTTCTGCTCAGGGCAGGCTCCGCGAAGGGTCTAGTCTTTCATGAGATTCTTCGCTTGCGCTCAGAATGACATCTTGTATGATCCTTTCGTCTCGGTCAGCTCTCAACAGTCAGCTTTCAGCTTTGATCTTGCTGAGGGCTGATCGCTGAAGGCTTCCTTGCTATCCTTTGCTTACTTTTGTCAGCTCCCCTGCCAGGTACTTCTTCATTACATCGCTTTCGTTGTCGGGTGTATATCCGGTGGTTGCCGGCTTCCAGATCCCCTTGCCGCCCAGACCGCCGTCTTCGGCTTTGGTGACTCGGACCAACGTCTCCTTAGGCACGGTGTTGATCGCATGGTTGTCGGCCTCACCGCCGAAGATAAAGCTCATAGAGACCTTCGCCTTGTGAAACAGGGTGTCGGTTTGATGCATGGGCATGTGCCAGTTGCGTGTGATCGACTGCTGCGAGCCGTAGCGGAGATTGGCCTGATAGCCGGTGTTCTCCGAGAGGGCGCGGCCGTCGGGTCTGGTCTCGTGGGCCTTGACGCTCTTTTCTGTTGCGATAAAGGGCGCGTGCTTCATCATGATGCAGTTGTAGGGATAAGCGTGGTTGTACTTCACGCGGAGCATACAGCGAGAAACCTTGTAGAACGGATCGCTGGGCTTGGCCCCCAGGTAGGGGCGGTCCGCCGGGTTGGCATCCACGTAAACGTAGTCGCCGTCATTGATGCCGAGATCCCTGGCGGCCTGAGGATTCATGTGGAGCTGGTGTTCTCCAACCGAAGGCGCCCGTTTGTCCAAACGGTAAGGATCGCCGAAATTCGAGTCGTAAAGCATGTGCCAATCGACGTTGGACCAGCTCGAGTGCACCCGGTGGCGCGTCTTGGGAGTCAGGCAGTAAAACTGGAACCCCTTCTCCCAGAGGAAGTTCCTGGTCTCCTTCACCTTGTTCCACGGCATCTTGACGTTGCGGATGGTGCGCTCGTCCCAGTGCTCGGCGTTGAGCGGGATGCCGTAATCCTCCGGGCGGATGTAAGGATTGGCGCTCACGATGACGTTGGGCAGATAGGGAGTGGCCTCCGGCCCTTCGCGGTGGACGATGAAATTTTCTCCATACTCGATCGCTTCCGGGACGTCGGCGTAGGCGTGCAGGCGACCTGTGTCGGTGTGGAATGGCTCGCTGTCGTGCACCTGCTCGTAGAAGGGTATCCGAGGGTAGGTGCGGAAGTTCAGCAGGCAGCCGCCCGGAGGGCCGTACTTTCCGGCCATAATGTCCTCCAGTTTATATCCGGTGGTTGTCGTGCAGGTGTCGAGCAGCCGCTGGATGTAGACCCCGCGTTTGTCCGGCGCAGCGAAGGCAAAATAGTCGCGGAAGCGTTTTTCGCCGGTCACATCGGCCAGACCATTGGCAATGCCCGCGAGGATCATTAAATCATCCCGGCTGTCGAACACCGGCGGGATGCCGCCCTTCCAAATCTGCAAGAACGGATTTGAACAGCTTGCGGTAATCTCGAGCCCTTCGAACTCCACCCAGCTATTAGCGGGCAGAGCAAGATCTGAGTACTCGATCGAAGCGGTCATCTGGATGTCGATCGAGACGATCATCTCCACATTGGGATTGACGTTCTTGATCATGCCATAGGCCCATTTGGCATTGTTGATGAGGTTGACGTTGGAGAAGATGATCGCCTTGGTCGGCGTGGGCATGTGAGTGTCGCCGGTGAAGTTCTTGCGCCCGAACTTCGGCGTGTTGACGATCAACGCCATGTCTCCATGGTTCCAATACGCAGGCTCCTCGTCCTTGGTATAGGCGTGGGTCTTGACGGCCTTGCCGGGCGCTTTCGGGTCGAGATTAATATCAAAAGGATCCTCGGCTACCCAGCCCTTGAAGCCGGGTCCAGTCCAAGGAGAACCCTGGAAGAGCGCCGCCTTGTAGTTTCCAGCCCAGGTGTGAGAGCCGGCGCCACGCTGGCCGATGTTGCCGGTGAGCATCAGGGGGAGATAAGAGGCGCGGTTCATCTCGGTGGCATGGAACCAGTGGTTGATTCCCTCGCCCTGGTGGATCGACACCGGCTTCATCGTAGCGATATCCCGTGCCAGCTGTTCGATCAGATTTTTTGGCGCACGCGTGATCTCGGCCACCGTGTCGAGATCGTAGTCTTTGAGATGTGTCTGGTAGAGCGTCCATAGCGTGGCGACTTCAATCTCCTTGCCGTCTATCAGCCTGATCTTGAAGCTCCCCTCCAGGGCCGGCTCCAATCCCTTCCTAGCCATTGTCTCGCCTATGTCGTCACGCGTGACGGCGACCGGGCCGTTCCTCTTCCGGTCCCAGACCACGAAGTCGCCGAGTTTGACATGCTGCTCCGGGGTGATCCCCTGGATCTTTATCGACGGACCATCGGGCGAAAGAGTCGCCAGCGTTTTGTAGTCCGGGAAGATCTCGTGGGCGCGCAGGCGCTTGAGGTTGTCCTTTCGCACCAGCAACGGGAAGTCGGTGAAGCGCTTCACGAAGGCTTCGTCGTACCACTTGTTATCGATCATCAGTTTCGTGATGCCGAGCCAAAGCGCGGCGTCGGTCGTCGGCCGGATGGGAATCCAATAGTCGGCTTTGGTCGAGGGAGGGCCGTATTCCGGCGCGATCACAACGATCTTGGCCCCACGCTCCATGCACTCGATAAACCAGTGGGAGTCCGTGAGTTTGTTCTCGACGAGATTCTTCCCGTCCATGATGATGAGCTTGGAGGAGCGCAGATCGTTGAAGTCGCAATCCGAGGCTTGCAGTCCGTGCACCCACGGGTGTCCCGGTGCCTGGTCGCCGTGCCAGGTGTAGTTCGAGAAATTGCGCCCGGCGCGGGCATGTTCGTGATCAACGCCACGGATTTTAGCATCGAGCAGGGCGAGGGAGTTGTTGAGGCGATACATGCCGTACTTGCCGATAACGCCGAGCAGGCCCATTCCGCCACGCATCTTAATGGTGCGAGTACCTGCCCCGCCCATCTCCTTGACCATCTCGGGCTGGTAGCCTTGGGCCAGCAGCTTTTTGGCTCCCTCCTCGCCACTGTAACGGGTCGAAATGGCGGCCAGCGCCTTGGCGATATTGTCGAACGCATCCTCCCAGGAGATCTGGACGAACTCGTCCTGGCCGCGGTTATCAAACATGTACTTGGTCTTGTTTTCCGGCGTCAGCTCAGGAAAACCGGCATCGGCCCAGGCCTTCCATCCTTTTCTGACGATCGGGTGTCTGAGCCGATAAGGTCCGTAGATCACTCGGTGGAAAGTGTATCCCTTGGCGCACTGGCGGGGGTTCCAATTGGCAGTGGCCTTATTGCCGTAAAGGTCGGCGTATGTTTGGTAATCGTAGGTATTGCCGAGGCGAGTGATAATACCGTTTCGCATGTAGGCGCGGACGCGGCAGGCGTGGGTGTCGTTTGGGGAGCAAACCCAATCGAAGGTCTGATCGTACCGATATTGATCGCGGTAAATTTTTTCCCAGGCGCGATCCACCGAGCCGGCGAGCGGGTTCTCGTCCGGTCGTGTTGCGGCCAGCAGGCGCAGCGGTAATCCCGTGGTGAGAGCTGCCGTGCCCGTCCCGATCCCCATCCAGCGCAGGAAGTCGCGGCGCGTTAAATCGGTGATCTGCTGTTTTTTGTCGTTGCTCATGTTTTTTCTCCCTCCAACTGAGCCTTCAGCTATCAGCTTTCAGCCAGAGATTTTGTTTTAGCTGATCGCTGACGGCTACTTTGCTATTTTAAGATCTTGCCAGATGGTTACTGACTTCTTTCCATCACGATCCCCAGCGCTTCCGTTCCAGACGGCAAATGCCACCGGCACCGTGCTTCCCGGACTGAGCGCCACCGCATCCTTTCCCGAGGGCTTGAGACTTCTGCGGAACATGACGCGGTAGGAGTCCGCTGCATAAACGCCCTTGGCGTCGACCTTTTGGTCTATCCTTGGGCGCGCCCGAAGCGTGCCGAATCCTTGTGCCGTCAGATCCTCCGCCGGGCTCTTGCGTTGGGGATCGGATACGATATTTCCCGCCCCCCAGCCTGTTACGAACGTTTTATCGGATTCGAGCGTGAGCGCGTGCCGGGAGGCTTGCTCCACCGGTGAGCGCAACAGATTAGGATAGGCGTCTATGCCAAGGTTGGGATAGACCTTTTCGAGGTCTTGGAAGACAGGCTCGAGGTCAGCCTGGCGCTCGGATTTCCACATCCAGATATTGACATGCTTGCCCTTTTGACCCATGGCGAAAAACGGCGGATCCTTGGTGAGCGAGAATTCCACCGCAACCGCGTCGCGAAAATCCTGCGGCCGCATCGCCGTGTGGTCATGGGTATCATCCGTCCACATCAACAAAAAGGCTATTTCCTTTCCGTCATGAAGCGCGCGCACGGTGAGTTCCTCCGGCCGTTCGGTGCGCCACCAGAGAGGCATCAGGTGGAGGTTTATCCGTGGAGCCGAGCGCCAGATCCCGGAGTCAGGATGGTCCGGGAGTTCCTTCACTCGCGGGGCCACGATCTCGAATTTCTTCATCTCCACGCGCTCTCGCTGTTTTTCGCCCGACAGAGATCGGACGTAATGGACGAGGTGCCAGGCATCATCCCCGTAGGCCCAATCGCTCATCGGCATCGGGCTTCCTGGAATACCCGCTATAATATGGCGGTAAAGAGAAATGGGATCAGGACTACCCTTGAAAATGCCGGCTGTAAGGTCACGCGGACGGGTGGGGTACCCCTCCTCGTCTACCTGTTTCTCCGTGCCATCGCCCCTGCCCGTGGACCCGTGGCATGCGGCGCAGGCATCCTTATAAAGCTCCAATGCCCGGGCTTTGGCTGCGTCATCGTACGGTGGCTCCTTTGACACCTGGATTACCCCTTCGCCCCCATTTCCATCAGGTCCTGGATTTTTTGGCGGTTTTACCTCAAGGGGCTTTTCTGCCAGCGACTTTACGTAGTAGACCAAAGCCCAGCGTTGCTCTGCCGGGAGATGTCCCCACGACGGCATCGCCGATCCCGGCATACCGCGCGAAATGGTGTTAAAGAGATCTTGGTCGGTTGGAACCCGGTCCCAGGTTGAGACCATGCGGTATTTAGCGGCGACGAAATTTCTTGGTTTGGGATATAAAAGGTAGGCAGCTTCGCCATCACCACGCCCTTCCACACCATGGCAGGCGCCACATTGCCTATTGTAAATCTGTTTCCCCAGAGCGATGAGTTTGGGGGAAGACGGAGGAGGTTTCAGTTCAGCCGTATTGATGATACTGGCGGCAAACAGCAGCAAGAATGCCACCGCAATCGATGAAAAAAGTGATTTCATTTCTTAACCCCTTTAATTTTTAATGCGACTTTTTCTACCATTGCCCGGTTCTGTTGGTCCTCATGCCTCATGCAGCCGTTCTTTTAGCGAGATCGGCCAGCGTCGTTCGTTCCATCAGTTTCCCGATGACTTGCTGTTTCACTCGCTTCCACCGAAAGTGCATGGGGCAGGGGTTGGAATCGGCGCATCGATCGCTCCAGAAAAAACAGTGATCAAAAAGATCCGGCCCCTCGATCGCCACAAAAATCTCCTTTACTTTGATCTCCTTCGGTCGCCGGGCCAGGGCGTAGCCACGGATCGCCCCCCGGGAAGAAGAGACGATCCCGCTCCTGGTAAGCTTCTGAAAGATCTTTGCCAGAAAACTCCGGGGAACCCCTCGCGAGGCAGCTATGTCCCGTAAAAGCATCGCCGTACCCAACGGCTTTTTGGCCAGGACGAGCAGGCCCTCAATCGCGTATGCGCTTTCACGTCCGAGTTTCATTTTTTCTGTACAAGGGTCAAAGGATCAATTGAGTCCTTTGGCCACGAAAAAGACAGCAAAATGCGTACCAATTAAAATATGGATCGTCAGCATTGGCTGCATTAAACTTTCTAATCAGGATTTTCCAGAAAATAAGAAATTTCGATTCTAATTTTCCAAGTTCCGCGAAAGACTATAAGACGAAGGCAAATGGCGTTAGGGATAAAAGGGTCGCCCGCCAGGTCGGAGACTGGCATGTCTTATGCTCAAGCGTTGAGTCATGTGAAAAGAGGAGGACTCCCGTGGCAGCAGTTTGGGTGATTCAGCATATCCATTGTGAAACTCCGGGAACTATCGCCGAGGCTCTTGACAGGGAGGGGATATCCATCCAATCCGTGCGCGTCTTTGCGGGAGAGCAGATCCCGAAAGAGATGGGAGCGGCTGCGGGGCTTATTGTCATGGGGGGGCCTGTGGGGGTCTATGAACAGGACCGCTATCCGTTTTTGCGCGACGAGATTTACCTCATCGAACAGGCGCTGACGGAGAAAAAGGCGATATTGGGAGTTTGTTTAGGCAGCCAACTTCTCGCGGCGGTGTTGGGAGCCAAAGTGGCGAAAGGAAAGCAAAAAGAAATTGGCTGGTATCCGGTCACGTTGAGCCGAGCGGCTATGGTGGACCCGCTGTGGAAGGGAATCGAGAGTCCCTTTACAGCCTACCATTGGCACGGGGACATATTCGAGCTGCCCCGCGGCGCTGAAGCGCTTGCGTCGTCGGCTTTAACGCCGTGCCAGGCGTTTCGCTACGGGAAAAACGCCTACGGGTTTCTTTTCCACATGGAGGTTACGGAGAAAATCATCGAGGAGATGGTTCAGACCTTTGCGGATGAGTTGCAAGAGGAAAACGTTGATGGGAGGCAGATAGTAAGAAGGGCAGGGGACTATCTTCCTCGCCTTCAAAGCATCGGTAAACTGGTTTTCCAGAGATGGGCGAGTTTAGTCAAAACACTATTCATATCATCTTCATAGCAGCTTCCCTAAGAATAAAGCTCACTTCAACATACCGTTGAAATCGGCTAGATCATTCTCGATCCGGTCACATCTTTGATTCCGCATCATAGCCCGGCCTGGCTCTATCGATCCCGGTTTTGATTAAGCTAGGCGTTACAGAACAGGAGATATGCAAGTTACGCAAGTCTGGCACGAAGACGCAATAGCCACGCTTTCACTACGACAGATGATGGTTTCATCCTCTCTTGTATTAGGCCAAACCCAGGCTCAAAATAGGAAAGTTGCAGGACTATTTGGAGGATTGGCCTTCTAGCAAACCCTTAGGTGGCTTTTTTAATAATAATTTTTTTGCGCTTCCTTCAGGGTTGCTCGAAGCTGAAGCGAGCCGCGCCTGGGCCTCCGCGATCCATTTTTTTACCTCGATCACATCAGATGAATCAGCCGGGAAGAGGCGCACAAAAGCCTCCCAGGCTTTGATGGCGCCGGCGTCGTCCCCCTTGGCGCGAAGCGCGAGTCCCTTGTCCCAGAGAGCGTGGGCGTAAGAGGGGTCTCGACGCAGCGCCTCCTCATAATTACGCAGCGCCCGCTCAGTGTCTCCCTGCTGGAAGGCCACGTTTCCTAAGTGGGTTAATGCCTCGGGGTTACCGGGATCACGCCCAAGAATAGCTTGGTAGCTCTTCTCAGCGTCCGCAATAAGGCCTTTGTCCAGCAGGCGATGCGCCTCCTCCAGTTGAGCCGAAAGAGGAAGAAGCGCTGGAGGAGACATGGGAAGGAAGAATGTGCGGGTTGACAAGCCGCCAACTACGAGGCCGCCGAGAAAAAACCCGACAGCGGTAAAGACCAACGCCTTTTTGCTGTACCGATCCCCCATCGATTCCATTAGCTACTATACCGCAATTCCGTGCGGATGCCTCTCCACTGACACTCTGTCAATGATCTTTTTGGCAGCCCTATCAATAGTTGTTGCTTCCTTAAACGTCACACACATTCCTGTAAGCGAAAACTCCGCTGTCATCACCGTCGAAGATCCAACTTTCCGCTTCTTTGAATAGTATCCTTCCTCTTCTGTCGGAAGCAAGGAGGTATTTTTGAAAACAGCAAACGGCATCTTCGAGTATCGCCAGCATGAGAGCCTTCTCTGGCCTCACATCTGTCCTTTTCATTCTTTCAAAATACTGCGCTGGGAGAAGGACATCGGGCTGAAATAGAGACGCTACCATTTCTCTGATATCCACGTCTGTCACAAGGCTCATATCATCTCCAGGTCACGGTCTTTGAACAGGACATGGTGGAAATGTTGATTCAACGGTCTTCAAGACCTGTCCGTAGGAAGGTGCTGCCTTTAAGGAATTCAGGACCGCTCCCAGTTCCTGCCGGGACTCTCTCTCGCAAGCCAGAAGCTTCTTCTGAATTTCCCCCATTATGTTTCCCACCATAAGGACCCCTTCAGAAGGCGCCTTGTGTCCGATCACAAGGAAAGGCCCGTCCGGAAACATTTTGGAGGCTCCCCGATCGGCTATCAGGTCAGCTCGTTGATCTAGTAGAACCATACCCTCTCGATCTTGCACAGAGGTGTCACGCCTTGCGATTTTCAGTCTGGCCGCGCTCGGCAGCTCTTGATTTGGCTTTGAATAGGAAAGGTCTAACTGAACGTTCAATCCTGCCCGCTCCAGTAACCTAACTGGAAATGGGCCGGCCGCGAGCTTATGTGCACTGTCCCAAAATGTGATGAAGGGAGTTTTCTCCCCTGGCGGCGATGGAACGAGGAAAATTTGCAGGTGCGGATATGCTCTCGGCTGCGCCTTACTTACGGCCGGATAAGAAATCAAAGCCAAAATTAGGAAAATAGCTATTTTCTTCATCGCGAATCGTTTTCCCCTTGCTTCTCAGTATCATTGCCCCGAAAGGCCTTGGGATTATGTGAGCAGCCCTGACCCGCAGGGCTTTTTAAACTTCAGCCCGTCCAACCTTTGCGCCACAGGAAGTAATAGACGCCGCCCAAAGCAAATAATATGAGCAAGGTTTCCATGTTCCCTCCTTAACCAACTCACTTTTTATTCATCGCGCGCATCATGAAATACATGCTCAGGGGACAGGCAAGTATCGCTACTACAGGAATCAAGACGCCCGCAACACCGACCAAAGAGAATCCAAAAAGTGGGATAGCTAGTGCGAGAAGAAACGGCGCCGTGCAACATATACCCATGGGAAGCATCCCCTTGAACCAACTTTTCCTATGAATCTGATCTGACATACAGCCTCCTGGTCATGCCGGCTTCGCCGTCACCTGACTCACCGAGCACGTACCCGCCAAGGTCTTGGCTCGGAGGAGCAGCGTCCATCCAAGTAATAGGACAGAAGCAATTCCGATGTAGACCTGGACCGGCGCAAAAAAGGTCAAGGCCCCAGAAGTGCCCAACAACAAGACCACAGGTTTATTACATATCGGGCATCCCACAGCGAGTACCGATAGTACGCTGCCCGATAAAACTTTTTCCTCACCGGCCTTTGACCCGCCCGCAAAGTAGCTTCCAACGATCAAGCCAATGAGCACTGAGGACACCACCCATATAACGTAGTCTTGAGGCCGCACCGGCGTCATGCGCACAAAGAACAGATTCTCATAGATCGCGGTTGGCAGCCCGATAACGACCAGTCCTATTGCGGCAGCCAGGGCCGTGATGATCCAGGCCTTGGGGGTAAACATGCTGAAAGCAGCCGCCAGCGTCTGGACATGCTTACGAACAGCTATCGCATCCCCGTTCATGACCTCCTCCTTGCCTCTCGCCGAAACTGACAGTGACCGAAAAAAAATTAGAGCCTATTATGCCTAATGTCTTCTCCGTTAAAATCGATGACCGAATTCAAACTTTCTCACGTTTCCAGACTCATCCACCCATAAACGAAGAGATAGGGGACCTCCCAGCGGGTGGTCAGCAAATGCTAAGTCTCGATACTCAACGACCCGGAGACCTCTGTCGTATAATTCGCGTTTCCACGGAAAGCGAGCAAAGCGTAGGAAGCCTTGCACTTCTCTCAGCCGTTCCAAGTCCCCAAGATCGGAGTTGGTCTTGGAAAAGAAGTGAGGGGCATAGGTCTTCGATCCATAAAGCCGGAAGGACTGTTGATAAAAACCCTTGTCTGTTTCCGATATCCCAAGCCAGCGAAAAGGACCGGGGAAGAGAGGCAAGACGGCCGATCGGGTTGGTCTTATCCCCTGAGACTCCATGAACGCTTGCCAGCGACTAACTGCAATCCATTTGTGAACTCCTACGGCAAGGACATATAAAGCAATCCCCATCAGGGCTATTTTTGCTAAAGATTCTCTCTTTCCCTTAAGCCAGAAGGTAGCGATAAGGAATGTGAGAACAATAGCACTAAAAATTGGATCAATAATGTAATATTGAGCCAAGGCGAAACGCCGATCGGATAGAGGCCACAGAACAGCCGTTCCAAAAGATGTAAGGAGGTCCAATCCGATGTGTGAAAGCAGCCCGAGATAGGCAAAGGTGAAGAGACGGAGAAAGTTCTCCCGCCTAAAACCCCAGATTAATCCGGCTACTGCCAGAGAGACCATGCCTCCGCCGAACAGTGAATGCGTGACGGTACGGTGAACCGTAATGGCAGCCATGCGATCCCACAGCCCTGCGATTACGTCTAAATCTGGAGCCAGCCCGCCAATAATAGCCGCCGCCATCAGGGAACCTTTATACCCACTCGGAAGGGCGCGAGAAGCAAGGACGCCTGTAATCCCATGAGTTACAATATCCATGTCATTAGCGAGTTTTCTGCTCCCGCCCTATCAAGCAGCCATTTGCGGGCGCACCCTTAAGATCTGCCATAGACCTAAGGCTACCAAAACAATGCTTATCCATTGGTATTCCGTCATACCCAGACCTACCACACGATTCATGCGCCAGAATTCCACTGTAAACCGCATCGATCCCGTCAGGGTTAAATAAAGCCAGAAAATTGTGCCCGGAGCAAAAGTTTTTTTCCTGAGAAGCCAAACAATGCCGAAAACAACGAGAGATTGAATCAACTCATAAATCTGTGTCGGATGGACTTTGACTCCCGGGGGATATGGTATGCCGGTTATAGGATCAACCCAACCGAATATCGCATTAGTAAAGGCGACTCCCCACGGGACATCTGTCACCTTTCCCCAGGTGCCGTCCCCAGCCAAAAAACAGCCGATGCGTCCGATGCCATAGCCTAAAGCCAGTGCTGGTGCGGAGATATCTGCGGCCCGAAGCCATGGGATATCACTCTTGCGAACTACCCAGGTGAGAGCAAGAGCGCCACCTAAAACTCCTCCATACCAGGTAAACCCCGCGCCACTGAAAATGAAGCCCCAAGGAGATCGAACAAATTCACTCCACTCCTCCACAACAAATAAAAGCCTAGCCCCTATCAGTCCTCCGAGCATTCCAGCAACGACCCAAGTATTAGCTAGCTCAGGGCTATAGTGGTAGCGTCTGAGTTCTAGCCGGATAATCCAACCGCCGACTAGTGCCCCTAGCGCCCAAAAAACGCCCAGGCTGTTAACGGCGAAAGGGCCGATCTTGAACAGGACAGGATACATGCTCGACTAATGACTCTCTTTACGGACAATAAGCTTCATCCTATCCAAGCCAGTAACCCGCACAGTTTCCCTCACTGAGAGATCCTCACTACACACTGCATCCCAAAGCTCGCCTCTCAACAGGACCTTAGCTCCGTCCTTCGTCCTGCTGACCACTTGAGCCTTCCCTCCCATCAATCCTTCAATGCCCGTGGCGACCGGTCTTCTCATGTCCTTCCATGTCACCCATGCCAGCCACATAAAAACGAGAAAAAGTGGAATGGAAAGAAAAATTGCCTGACCGGAAGGTAAAAGAAAAAACAGTAAAAGAGCGACAAAGGGGAACAAAAAGAGAATGTGGCACATATTTATTTTTCTTCCTAACTTTAACTAACTTAAGGTTTTGCCTTTCCCGATGAAGATGTTATTTTTAGCTCCTTTTCAATAGCTGCCTCGAAGACCTGAAAGGGTTGCGCCCCTACAAGTAGCTGACCATTGAGAAAAAAGGCCGGGGTTCCCCTGGCGCCAAGAAAAGCCGCTGTGGCTGTCTCTCCTTCAACTTTCTTAAGATGTTTTCCTGAATCGAGACACTGGTTAAAGTCCTGACTCTTAAGTCCTAGCTCCTTAGCATAGCTTTTAAGCTTCCCGTCGGTAAAAGCCAAAGGGGAACCGGCGCTGGCGAAGAGCTTGTCATGGTACTCCCAGAACTTTCCCCGTTCTCCAGCGCATTCCGCAGCTTGGGCCGACGCAACAGAATGCTTTCCCAGAATCGCAAGGTGGCGATAAACAAACTTGACCTTGCCTGTGCTGATATATTTCTTCTCGATTAGCGGTAAAGTCGTTTGCCAGAATTTTCGGCAGAAGCTGCATTGAAAGTCGGAGAACTCGATGAGTGTAACAGGAGCTTTATCGTTTCCTCTCTTCGGGCCGTCTTTGGCCAAATGTGCAAAAATCTCGTCTCCCTTTATTGGCTGAGCCAGAGCGCTCCCACTTAAGAGTAGAAGCAATATCAGGCTCCACATCGTAATCATCATTTTATTAACTCTTTCCGTTGCTTACTTGTTCCCTAAAATATCGGGTGAAAAATAGCCCTTACAAAAAAGGGCTCCGTTCCCCAGAAAGTAAAGGATTCGAACCGGAGAATTTACACAAGAGGAAGGAGCTAGATCCGATAAACGGTCTTCAGTTGATAGATAGGGATTGAGAAAGGAACAGAAGCGGTGCCCGAAGGCTGCAAGAGTGTGGGGGAGGAAAGCTCTGCCCGCAGGAAGGCTACCTGAGAAGCATTCATAGCCCTCTTTTCTACCTTTGAAAAATAGATTTTTTTCTGTCCCTGATAGACTTGGGCGAGAAAAGGATTCTCCTCATCGCCTAGGCAAGAAATGGAGCTTCGAATCTGGCTCGTGCTTTTGGCTGGAGCCTCGTTTTCTAAAACACAAAAGGCATTAAGAGAACCCACAAGAGAGAAAAAGAAAGTGAGACAGACAATGAGAAGGCGATATCTACACACAGAAAAAGGTTAGCGGTTGTTTTTCATTATGTCAAGCCGAACTTTCTAGTCCTTCGGTGGTCAAGCAGAATTTCGCATTAACTCCCAATCATGGTCCCTTCTTTCCAATGCGTGGGATGAACCGAGGCGCCTGCTGCATGTACTGGCGATACTCCGGGAGGCGCTGGACTAAATCGATCTCCTCCAGCCGGGCCTGGATAATAAGCCAGACGTAGCCGAAAGCACAGGCCAGCACAACTGTAGAGGTCGGTTTAAGCAGTGCCAGGCCGGCAGCGATCAACATTCCACCAGAATAGATCGGATGCCGCACGTACGCATACAAACCATCGTGCACTAGCTTGTCCCGGACGGAAGGCGTGTGAGTTATCTTTCCCAGCACCAAGTGCCCCCATAGGAATGGGGCCGCACCGGCGATAATCAATAGCCAGCCAAGCGTCTTTATCACGCTGCCAGGCGTGAGCAAAAACGGTGCAGGTTGTAACCAGCCGACGATGAAACCGAAAAGCCACAGAGGTATGCCGGTGAAGTTCCTTAAGACGGAGGTGGTTATCTCCCCAGCCCTTTCACCCCACCAACGGGAGTATGTGGCGGTGAAGGCACTGGCCCCAACCAGAGCAAAACCCAGGAGTAGCGGAGCCAAAAACAAGAACAAATCGGCCTCTTCACGGGGTCTTTTTCGTCCCCGTCTTCATCCGCTCCGACATCTGCTTCATCATGCCGGACATATCTCCCATCATCTTCGACATATTTTTCATTTCTTCCGGCGTCATTTTGCCGCTCCCCATCATCTGCCTCATGTCTCCCATCGTGCCGGACATCTTGCCCATCATGTTCCCCATCCCTTTCATATCCTCACTCTTCATCATCCCTTTACCTTTCATCATGCCACCCATCCCTTTTTGCATCTCTCCCATTTGGCCTTGCATCTCCATCATTTTCTCCATCATGCCACCTTCCATCATCCCTCCCTTCATCTGCATCCCCTCTTTCATTGGCATTGCCTTTTTTTCCTGAGCCAGGGTAGGGGAGGAACCCAAAGCAACTCCCAGGATCACAGCCAAAATTGTCTTGTTCATTGTCATCCTCCTTTTTTGTGATATTGTTTTTTCTCCATTTTCGGCAAACCTTCTAATCTTCGGATCGTTTAACTGATCCCCAATTCTTGTTGTAGGCATTGTAGATCGGAGTATAGAACAATCCCGCGTGAACACCGTAAAGAAAGCTCTCCACTTCAGAATTTTTGCTGTTTCACTGGAGGTCCCAGCGAAAGGAACGTTCTTTCACTCCGGCAATATCCTTAATCACAAGCTCGAGCCGCTTAGCCTCCGGGGATACCTTAGGAAAACTCAGAGTTATCTCCCGATGGTGCCCACCGCCTTTGTTCTCTGCTCCCGCAGGAGGATAGCTTTTTCCGGCGTCATCGCGCAAAACAGTTATGCTCTTTAGGTCGTAGCCGTCCAGACCGACCGAATGCGTATCGAGTACCACCTGGAAGAGAAGATTATCGTTACCCCCCGGGTTCAGATAAGTCACTTTTGCCGTGACGCCCCCTCCAGAGACTGTTTGCGCCGTACCGGCTGCGGCCGCTCCGAAGCTTTCACCTATCCTCAAGAGACCCATCAGGCATAACACGCTCAAAAATAAGATGACCTTAGCGCCAAATTCCTTCTCGTTGTGTGCCATGAATCTTTGCCTCCTTTAGTTTTCGCTGACCTGCAATTCCTCTTTTTTATGCTGCCTTTCTCCGCGCTGCTCGCCCAAGGCGCGGGAAGAAAGCCGGTGTAGCGGCGGCATAGCGGCGATGCTCTTCGCCATGGCCGCCATGCCCGCCGTGCATCAACCAGTGCATCAGCGGGCAAGCAAGCAGCAAAAGATAAGGCAGAACACCGAAGAGGTGGGCCCGGTGCTCTGTCAACAAGAAGAAAGCGGCAACGGCTAGAAAAACAATCAACGCCACCCCAGTATATCCCTGGAACCAACTACCCGATCGAGATGAGCCTTTGTCAGTCATTTAACGGTCACATCGCGTGGCGCATTCCCATAGGCTGGGTTAGAAGATAGAAATTGATTAAAGTGAAAAGAAGCGAGACGAGAACGAAAGGAATGAAAGCCCTTCCAGTTGCCTCCTCATGCCGGTCAAAGAGAGTTGCAGCTAGCCGGTAGCCGACAGTTATAGAAAAGATAAAGCCAAGCAGAATGAGTAACATCTGGGCCCAATAGATGGCGTCCGAAGAGACTAATGGGATGAACTGCCAATTCGGCTCACCGGCGTCAAGGGGAGTGTAGCGGTTAAGGGCGCGCTGCAGGGCCGGAATGATCCCCGGCCCTTCGATAAAAAGATGAGACACATTGTGCGCCAGGTGCATGGCCAACCCCACCGGAAGGAACATATAGGCCAGATGCACGAAGGTCTTCGTCATCCCCTTTCCCTTCTCCCCCGCGATCCGATTGGCCGCCCATGCCGCGAGAAAGACGATCAAGGGAAAAAGAAGCAAGGAGCCTAGAAAAAAAACTGCTGACTCAGTAAGGCTCAAATAAGTCACAGGCTTCATGAGAATCCGAACAGGGAGAGGAATGAGCCTGGCAAGCCCGGAGGTCCAATTGCTCCAATCGGTGAGCATCTGAACAGTTACTATGGTCGTAATTCCGACCAGTGCCACGGAGAGATAAGACTCATCAAGCCAACGTTTTCCAGAGGCCCACAGATCCTTTCCAAAGGCGCGGACTCGAAAAGCCAGGTTGCTGCTGGGACAGCTCTTTACGCATTCGAAGCAGAAGTTGCAAAAGGTGTTACGGTCTACGGTCATGGGAAACTCAAACATGGGACAGCCTTTTCCCTTCTCGTTTCCCCGGTAACAGTCCTGATGGCAATTCTTCTGGCATTGGCTACGATCTCCTGCTCGCACTTCAAGGGGGGAGACCATGGAATAGAGACCCAAAAGGCCGGTGATAGGACAAAGATAGTGACAGAAGCTGCGCCGCTGAAAGAAAACTCCCGTAGCGATAGCCGAAAAGGCGAAAAAGAAAATCAGCCAGGCCGTCATTTGCGGAGACCTGATGACGCCGATCTGCTCATCGGCCCACGTGAGAAGAACAAAGAGAAAGGTGGCCAACCAGAGATTGCGCAGGAACTTGGGAAACAACCTGTTGGGTTTGGCCAGATTCGCTGACCATTCGTTCAAAGTACCAAAAGGGCACATGACGCACCACAGGCGGCCAACGAGAATAAAGGTGAAGATAATTCCCGGCCACCAGAGAATCCAGGTAAGCTTCGTTGCCAGGTTCTTCGCCCCATCCTGGATATCGAACAGCCCGAGGAAGGCTATGAGGGCTATGAGCGCGAGCACAGGAATTTGAAGTAACGGTTGGAACCCCTGCCAGCTTACAAGGCTTTTTAACCAAGGGATGTCGAGAAGGTTTAAGGGAACGTTAAGGTCCAGAGGGTAGCGGGAGCGCACAACACCCCGGTAGATCCCGGCACCGCCGATGACGATAGCCGTGATCATAAGGGCTAAAAGGCCGGAAGAGAGCCCAGAGCGAGGAGCCACGTTAACGTAGAATTCAAAGATTGCCGGCGGATCAAAACTTCTGCCATCAAGCTCCGCGAGAGCGACGCGCACTAGATGCGGACCTTTTTCCTTTAATTGACGTGCGAGAGTATAACTCCCCGCCCATACCATCTCTGGAGCCGGGGATAGGGGAAATGAATCAAGGCGATCAGGATTTCCAGCGGAGGCTTCTCCTGGCGAGGCGGAGCGATTCAATTGGCGAGCAGGAAGCACCGTCATGAAGATTTTCCCGTTGCGCACAGGCTCCAGAGAGCCGTCTCGCAGGATTTTAGCGATGATCTTGCTCTCCGTGCCGACACGGAGAGGGCGGGGAGAAACGAGAAGCTCCACCTGAAAGCCCTCAAAAGAGACAAGATTCAAGCCCCCTTCAGGCGGAGCGGCCTCGCCGTGATCGCCGTGGGCGAACGCTGAAGGGGCCGTGAGGGCCGAGAGTAGAATCAGCCAAAGGGAGGCAAAAGCCAGGGCCTTACATCCTGCCATACTTTTTATCGATATAACCGCGAATTTCCGCGACGCTATAGCCCTGCTTCGTGTTTTGAGACGCATCCAGCACCTCGTTTTGACAATAATTCTCTCAGGTCGCCGCGTGGCTATCGACAAAGCAGGAGAGAAGAGTCAGATGCCCCATGTGCTTGTCGCATTCGCAATAGCAATAGAGCTGATCGAGAACATCGGGAATCTCCTGCGCCACCCGATAGGCCGTCGCTGTCTTTCCCACGAAAAGAGCAGGCGAAAGAGGCGTCCTGGTTTCACGCCTGACGTATCCGCTGGAAGCAGTTTCCTCAGCTGCCGAATAATGGGTTGGCACCCTTGTGCTGATTCGATTCCAGGTCAGAAGTCCAGCGACCAACGCGACGACCACGCCCCCCATGTACAACCGTTTCCTCTTGCGAGATAGCTTCCTAACCTTCTTTTTGTCTTTGTTTTTGTTTCCCATTCAAAAATTCTCCTTTTTCCTCGAGACCCCGGCTAGCATGGCCGGCAGATCCCAAAAATTTTGCTCAGTTTTGGCCGAAGAAATTACGAATGACGCACTGACGAGCTGTTAGATGCGGAGAACGGACAGAGAAAGATAACGTGGTGGACTGTTCGAAAAAGGTGACGAACCAGGCTGCTCAAGAAAGGGTCTGATCCAAAAAAGTCTTTCCACGCTTAATGTGGATGACTCGAAAAAGTTTTTAAGTTGAACTGATTTTAAAGATCCCGATAAACGAGACTCAGTAAGAAATCTGACAAAGGGTTCTATATTATAGTAGGCATCTCCACAATGTACCTTTGGAGAACCGTGATGCGTTGCGTCAGAGCGGTGCTGTGAAGAAGCCTCTCCGCAGCCACCTATAGGACATTGCAAGACTGCCCAAGCGACACCGGCATAGGAAAGCGTTAGCGCCAGAAATATCGGAGCAACCAATTTCATACGGCGACGATTCATTAGCGACGCTGATGTTTTAAGCCATGCACAACTTGTGCCAGTCGGTGCGACTAATGTTTCATAGGGAAAATTGGATTTTGCGCAGCCACTTTTCGCACTTTTTGGAAACCTTCATTCTTTCTTTCTCACGCTTAGGAAGATAGATTTGTTCTTCCCGGGTCAACGAGTATTGCTGATGGATGTTTTCACCACTCTTGTCTCTCAGACGCGTCCGCTCGGTTGCTCTTGCCCGGATAAAGCTGCTTGAATCGGACAGTTTATCACTGCCGATCCAAAAACATCTCCGCGCTGGTGTGTGGTTCGCGTTGATCACGCTTGTTCTAAAATAGAAGGCTCCTTCCTAGCCTTCGCGGCTGCAAATTTGACGACTTTGTTCCCGATGTAAAGAATCCCGGCGGCGTTCGAAGCCAGGCCGAACCAAAAAAGCTCAATCTGATACTGGGCAACCACTGTGACAAAGCCGGCAATGCCGATGAATGGCAAAATATTGGTCAGATAGTGGGTGCAGCAAGAGATCATGGCAGCGGTCGATGTCGTCCCAGACACGGCAAGGATCTTTCCTGAAGCATCGCCTCGATGAATGGCTCGCCTGAGATAAGTGTAGAGCCCGATTTGAATTCCAAAGCCCAAAGCCAGGCTCACGATGAAATACCAAAACGTGTAGAATTGATCGAGGGTGAAATCCCAACCTGAAACAGCCGTCAGAATCAGAAGGTATGCGCTCAAAAGAGCCAGCATCCCCAGAATTCCCGCTATGGCTCCTCTTAAGATCCCTCCTCCCCGGTTCATACGATTTCTCCCTTTATCGGCGGCTACGTCAGTTCCCGCTTCATGTTTTCAAACTGCTCTCTGTCAATCTCGCCCCTCGCATAGCGCTTCTTGAGGATATCCAAGGCGCTCTCCTGCGGTTGGCCTTTTAGCTTGCCTTGGTCGATCAACCATCGAACCAGCAAAACGATGCCAGTGATAATGGCGACCCAAAACAGAAGCATGATTAACCACCCGAAAAGTCCATAACCCATCCCCCAGCTACCCATAGCCCCCATCATCCCTCCCGGCATCATGAGCTTCACCTCCTTCTTTTTTCGTTTCACTTTTGCGACTCCGCCACACTAGCGGACAGACTGATACTCCCCCCTTCCCTCTTCGGCGCTTACGATGCCGCGCAGCGCCTGATCGAGCTTGGCAGTGATGACAGGCACTGAGAGCGCCCCCACATGCTTAAAAGTGATGCGACCTTCGCGGTCGAGAAAAAAGGTTTCCGGTATGCCCCAAACACCGTAGTTAACGGCGACCCTTGCTGCGGGATCCCAACCGTTCTTGTAGGTAATTCCGAACTCCTCGATAAACGCCCTGGCGTCCCGCTCGTTGTCCTGGATATTGACCCCTACAAACGCGACATCGCCTTCCTTGAATGTTTTCCATGCGGCTTCCAAAGCAGGGGCTTCCACCCGACAGGGCGGGCACCAGGAGGCCCAGAAATTGATCAATACCGCCCGGCCGCGGAGTTCCTCAAGCCGAATTCTTCCGCCGTCAAAGAGCACCAAGTCAAAAGAAGGCGCCTGCCGACCAATGAGAGGAGAGCGGATATAGCGCGGGTCGCGTGTGAAGCCGAAGGCCAAAAGCCAGATGAACCCGACAACGATCCCCATCACGATTGCCAGGCTGCCGACCTTTTTAATCTCCATCCTGCTTCCTCCACGGCCTAACCCAATAAAGCCAACGTTAAGCTCGATGCAACGTCGATTTCCTCCCAAGCAGATAGAAGCATGCCAAGGACACCAAAATCAGCGCCACGCCAAATACCTGCGCCGCGGGTATGCCCCAGGCAAAGATGGCTGGATTGCCTCGGAAAAACTCGACCGAAAAACGCGCAACTCCATAACCGGCCAAATAGGTTAAAAAAGCGAAGCCATCGGTCCGGTAATTTCCTCTTGTTTTCCAGACGAGGAGAAACACCAAGAGGTAGTTGACGATCTCGTAAATCTCTATGGGATGAAGCGGAACGTTTAACAGCGCCAAAGAGCGGGGGTCGGTATAAGTGATCGCCCAGGGAAGAGCTGTGGGTTTGCCGTAGCTGTCCCCGTTTAATAGACAGGCAAACACTCCCACTGTCTGTCCCAAGGCTATACCTGGAGCCAGGGTATCAGCAAATCGCCAAAACGATAGCTTTTTTCTCCGGCAGTACCATACCGCAGTTAAGAATCCGCCCAGAAGAGCTCCGATAATACCTATACCTCCATGCCATACCGCCACAATCTCCCACGGCTTTTGTAGAAAATAGGCCAGGTCAGAAAAAAGAATAAAATATATTCGAGCCCCTAGGATCCCTCCCAACAGAGCATAGAGGGCAAAATCTTGGATGAGTCGGGGTTCAAGCCCCTTGCTTTCTGCCTCCTTTGTGCTCAGCCAGAGCCCGATGAAAAAAGATAAGGCAACGATGAGTCCGTAAGAGCGAATTTCAAAATTCCCGAACTGTAAGAGAACTGGATACATGGCATCTCTCCCAAATTTTCAGCGGCGCGTACCCTCTCGACCACTTGTGGCCTGAGTTTGACACCTCAGCCGTTTTCGGACTGCAAGTTCCATCCTCTTCAACCCTATGACTTCCACAGATTCGCCGACTGAAAGAGCCCCGTCGCAGATGGCGTCCCAGATTTCGCCTTTAACAAACACTTTGTGCGTTCTCTTTCCATTCTGGATGACCTGGCCAACCGCACCTATCATTCCCTCTACGCCGGTCGTTACCGGACGGTGCATGTCCTTCCAGATTAGCCAGTAAAGAATCGCGCAAAAGAGAAGGACAAAGGAGTAGAGCGTCGCTGCTTCCTCCAGGGGCAGCAGCGAAAAGAGAATCAAGGAAACCAACGGCAGTACGAGAAGAAGATGGCACATATTTTCAGAACGCCGGTACCGGGATGGTGCCCCAGCTATGGCGCCGGGGAACCTCCATGGCGAGCGATACCTCCGTACCCTTGAGCTCTGCAAGAAACAGCGGATATCGGAGGACGTCCGTGTCCAACGCCCTCGCAGGGGAGACTTTTTTTCCGTCCGCGGCGAGAGCTTCCGTGAAAATGATTCTCCTCTCTGTCGCAGCTCTTCCATCGCGGAGCTGGCGCAGAGGCTTAAGCGCGTACATCTCGCCGAGGTGCTTTAGCATCGGCATCATTCCTCCCTCTTCGGTCTTTCCGTGGTGCGCCTCATGCTCCCCCAAGTCCGCAATGAGGTGCTGCATCATGTAATCCCGCGGAGCGATGTAGGCCACCAGCGTATGGCCGGGCTCTTGGTGGTGTTTGGCCAGTAGGGGCTCTAGCTCCGCGCTCTCCAGGGAGGCTTGCAACAGATGCCGCACACTGCCCACCGGGAGGGAAGACAGTGAGACTGCTAAAATGCCCTTTTCGGTTGCCGCAGAGATGCGCGCGGCAGCATAAGAGCGGAGTCCAAAGGCGAGGCTGACACCACCGACCAAGACCGTAAGATACAGGCCCGCCAAAGCCCATCCCTTTCGACTCGACCCGCCGGTAAGCCAGGCAAAGAGTTTTCCACCGGGCTCTCCGGGCAGGAACATGCCAATTCGAGCTTTGTAGTTCTGGTACGACTCACCGAATTTTTTCTCCATCCGCCACTCCTCGTTTCGGGCCAGGAGGTAGTAGACAAAAAGCATCGTGAGATAGAGAACCAAGATGATAAATCGAGGCCAGTAGAGCAGAAGGCCCAGACCAGCAACGCCGAGTCCAAGGTACTGCGGGTGCCTGATCCAGGCATAGAGACCTTGTGAAACGACCCCTCGTCGAAGCAGTTTGGCTGAATAGACCTGGGAAGCGCAGATGAAGAAGATGACGAGTCCCACGCCGAAAAGGGTTGGTCCCAGATAGGCCAGCGCCGTTAGGATCGGATCACCGGTATAGCTGATGTGCGGAAGGAAAAAGGCGGTCAGCCACGCCGTTGACGGATTCGCCTCCAACCGGTTCAGCACCGGTGCGTATAAGGAGTAAAAATAGACCGTAAACGGGGTGACCATGATAATCACCTCCAACCCTACCGCCAGATAAAAGAGAAATACTGCCCACGGCCCGATCCCCTTGAGTCTTTCCGTTTCCATTGTTCAACCTCCTGGATTCCGTAAGTTCCCTGCTATCTTCGTTTTTGTCGGTCTCAATCGCGCGCCGCTAAAGCTAAAACGGGAAAAGCCAGAGCGCTCAGAGAAAACCCACAGTAGCCCTTGTCATTCGAATATGTCGTGATGACCGCAAGGGCATTTGGCTATGACATTGGGATTATTGACCTTAAACCCGGCCTCCATGGATGTTTCAATGTAGTCCAGCTCCGCGCCTTTAAGGTACTTCGCGCTGGAGGGATTGATCCACAGTTTAATCCCGTTGTGCTCTAAGACTTCGTCATCGGTTCTAGTCGTGTCTGCAAATGCAAGCGTGTTTGCAAAACCCCTGCCACCCATACAGTGCGTTCGAACCAAAGCCAGCCTTAAACCTATTCCTGGCTGACTCTCCCTGGCCATGATCTCCCGCAGCGTAGACGCCGCCTTATCCGTAATCCTTACTAGCTTTTCATCTGCGTCCATCGGCTTGACCTCCTTATTTATCCAGAAAACTCGGGAGACCTATCTCCGCATCCTACAGCTGCCATTCCCCATGCCTCTCCCTCCCATCATCTCGGCCATCGCTGTCTCATATCCATCATCATCACCCACTCTTTCCTCCCTGGCGTTTGTCGAGCAGAGGAAAACCCTTCTTCTGCCATTCACGCATGCCCTCTTTTAAATTCCAGACGTTCCTATAGCCCAGCCTCACCATTGTCTCAGCGGCAATGGCGCTCATTCGGCCGCTCATGCAGTAAAGCACTATCTTGGCATCCCTAGAACGGGGAAGTTTATCGAGATGCTTCTCGACCTCCTCATAGGGGATCAAGGCATCGGTCTGGGGAAGCTCGCCTTCATACGGGATGTGAACATTGATGAGCGGGAAGTCTTTCTTCTGAAGCATGATGCGCCAAAGCTCGCCTGATCCAACATTACGGTAACTGCCTCCGCTCACTTTTACGCTCTCCCCTTCGACTCTCTTGCTCAGCCTCTGCTGCGACCCGCTCTGCCCAGCAACAGGAAGAGGCCATCCGAGCAACATTATGGTGAGCGACACGAGAGCGAACCAGATCCTTAGCTTTTCCACGGTATTTCCCTCTCTTCTTACAGCAAACTTCGAGCCCTTAGACCCGGCAATTATACAGCCAATATAGCAGCGGCTAAATTTTCGTGCTTCCATAGCTTATCCCCCCAAACATTGTCTCGTTGCTACATGCGGCTGTACTTTCGATCGATCTGGCTGCGAATCTCTGCCATGTTATAGCCTTGCTTTATCATTTGAGACGCATCCAGCGCCTCGTTCTGACAAAAGTTCACTCAGGTTGCCGCGTGGCTATCGACGAAGCAAGAGAGAAGACTACTGTGTCTCATGTGCCTGTCGCATTCGCAATAACAATAGAGCTGATCGAGAATGTCTGGAATCTCCTGGGCCACTTGATAAGCCATGGCTGTCTTTCCGACAAAAAGAGCTGGCGCCATAGGTGTTTTCGTCTCCCGCCTTACATAGCCGCTGGAAGCCTTTGGCTCACTATTGGAAAACCGGCTTGGCGCCCTTGTGCCAACCCAACCCCATGCAAACAATCCAATAACCAAGGCAATCACCAAACCACCGATCCAAAAACCTCGTTTCTTCCGGGCCGGCGTTTTAGCTTTGTTTTCTCTTCTATTTTTTCCCACGACGGCTCCTTTCTATTTCCACAGCTTTTTCCTCCATTTTGTTTGACGAGATCCCCGGTTTTTCTCTCGACGGCTGTTTCATTGAGAAAGATCCCAGCGTAAAGACCGTTCTTTAACTCCGGCAATGTCTTTGATGACGAGCTCCAGCCGCTTAGCCCCAGAAGCAGATTTTGGAAAAGCAAGAGTAACCTCGCGGTGATGACCTCCCCCTTTGTTCTCCATTTGCGTGGGCTGATAATCCTTACCCACCTCGTCCCGCAGGACAGTTAGGTTCTTGAGATCGAAAGCATCAAGGTCCACTGAGTGGGTATCCAAGACCACTTGAAAGCGCGGGCCTTCTGCACCTTTCCAAATGAGATAGCTCACTTTTACTGTGACGCCTCCGCCAGAATGGGTGCGAGTCAACCCGGCCGCTGCCGCCCCGAAACTCTGGCCGGCGCCACTCAGACTGATCAGGATTACCCCGCTCAGTAACAACAAAGCCTGACTTTTCGTTCTCCTTACAATATCCGCCATGATGTTGACCTCCTTCTTTGTTTGCCAGAGTTCAATTCCGTTCATACTTCGTTTCTCCGCATAGCACCGCCAAAGCGGGGGAAGAAACCGGGCGTGACGGAAGCGTAACGCTGATACTCATCGCCAAATTCTGCCATCACCTCCCGTTCCTCCCTTCCAGCCAGCCTGACGTACATCGTTACCAGCACAGGAAACATCAATAGCGTCAAGATCGTCGGCCACTGAAGCAGGAAACCGAACATAATCACTATAAACCCGGCATACTGTGGGTGACGCATATTCGCATACGGACCGGCGGTCGCCAGCGTACGGGTTTGCTGCGCCTCGTAGAGCACCCTCCAAGCGATTCCGAGCCAGATAAGTCCGCCAAAAATGAGCACATCGCTGAGGAGATGAAGTGGGTTAGAATGGGGATCGCCTCTTAAGCCGAACAGCGTCTGCCATAGATGCCCGGCATCATGAGAAAGGAAATCGATTTCGGGATAGCGGCCAACCAGCCAGCCGGAAAGCAGGTAAATGGTCAAGGGAAAGCCATACATCTCGGCAAAGAGCGCTACGATGAAGGCAGAAAAAGCCCCAAAGGAGCGCCAGTCCCGGGAGGTCCTCGGCTTGGTGAAGCTGAAGGCAAAAATAATAAAAATCAGCGAGTTGATAATTACCAAGGACCAAAGGCCGTATTCCGGTGAGTCGTTCATTCTTCATCTCCCCTAGGACTATGCTTATGGGTTTCCCCGGGCCCACCATGCCCGCCGTGCATCAGCCAGTGCAACAACGGGCAGGCAAGCAGCAACAGGTAAGGCAGGAATCCCAAGAGATGTGCCCGGTGCTCAGTGACTAGAAAGAAACCGATAATGGCAAGGAACCCGATCAAGACCAGGCCTGTTCGAGACCTTAGCCAGCCCCTTATTTGTGATTGCCCTTTGTTGTCCATCTGCCTAAAAGTAGAACAGAAATGCCAGGAACCAGCCAAACAGTCCGTAACCCATTCCCCAACTACTCATCATCCCCTTTGGCGACGGGAAGGCAGCCCCCCCTGTTCGAGAAGGGCCTGGAGCCTGTTTTCCTGGTCGGTGCTCAGGAGGGCCCTGCCCTGATCAATCGCTTTGATCCGGCCCAAACGGAGAGCCACCTTCAGCCCTTCTATCTTCCGGAGGGTAGCCTCTACCCTAGACAGATCCACCGGCACCTGTCTTAGCAATACGTCCAACTCTTTTTCCGCAGCCTCTAGCTCCGTGATCCGTTGAGCAGCCTCTTGCTGGAAGTCCGAGCGGATAACTTCAAGAGAGCGGACCTGCTCGGCCGAGAGGCTTAGATCCTGCTGATGATCGAGCATGAGGGTGATGAGTGGCCTATCAGCGGAAGCTCGGGAAAAACCCATCATTCCATGGGCTGGTCCCATCATCCGGCCGTCTGGTGATGTTTGAGCCCCGGCAAAGCCTCCGATACCGCTTAAAATCAGCATGAGCACCACCACTGAAATGACCGTCGTCCTTTTCATCTTATTTCCTCCTTTTTTGACAAAACGTTTGCTTACAACATTTTTCTCCCCGGGAATCAGCAGCAGCCGCGGCCGCTGCGTCGCGTTGTGGACCCCGCCGCCTGCTCCTCGCCATGGCCCGCGTGCCCGTCGTCGCTCGCTGTCGTGCGCTGTGACGATTCCGAGCCGTGCGACCCATGACTGCCCATGCCACAGCCGTCCTGCCGGAATATAAACCAAACGACTCCAGCCCCTACTACTGCTACTAGCCAAACCCAGTTCGCCTGTATGAACTCAAGCATGACGCTCACCCCCTTTCTTATAAACTCTTGTGGTACAAATCCCGAAACAGATCACAAGAAGCAACCCAAGCAGCGCTAGCGCTCCCGTACCGGCCACCTTCCAGCCAAAGAATGGAGCGACAATCAGAAACACCAGGGGAAGGCAGCAGAGCCAAACCATCAAGGTCATGGACATGGGTGTCCCAACATCTCTCTTCCCCCCTGCACTTGCTTCATTCACGGCTACGAGCTTTCTGAACATCTCTCACTCCAAATTACCCAACATCGTTGAACAGCCTACGCTACCTCATTCTTCGTCTCCTAAAGTAGCTGGTGTAGAGCGGCATGGTAACAATCATCGAGAGAATAAAAGACCAAATAGCTCCTCCGATAACAGCAGGCGTTGGGTACCCACCCACGATTTGACCCAGCGCTACAAAGAGAACGACTACGGTCAATGACGTCCCGGTATAGCAAAGCGCGCTAAGGCGCAGAGTGTTCTTATCCACTGCTGAAGCAGTCCTGGTCTCCATTTACTTACCTCCTTCGTATCTCGCTTCCGTGCCCCGCGAACGACGGCTCCAGAGAAGGCGTTTTCCCTGGAAGCGCCTTCTCTCGCTTCAATGTGGGAGCGAAGCGTTTCAACAGCAGGGTATTGAGTGTGACGCTGAGAGAGCTCACCGCCATGAGAAGCGCAGCCAGCTCCGGGCTTACAACCAGCTTGAAAAATGGATAAAGGAGTCCCGCGCCAATCGGGATGCTAGCCACGTTGTAGCTGAAGGCCCAAAACAGATTCTGTTTAACCTTGCGCATCGTAGCGTTGGCTACCTCCATAGCGACAACCACGTCTCTCAAATCCTCCTTGATGAGGATGACATGGCCCGTTTCTTTGGCCACGTCAGTGCCCGATCCAATGGCGATCCCCACATTGGCCTGGGCAAGCGCAGGAGCGTCGTTAACACCATCTCCCACCATCGCCACTCTTTTCCCCGTAGCTTGTAGCTCTTTGACCTTCTCCGCCTTGTCTTGCGGCAGCACCTCGGCGAGGACGCGGTCGATCTTTACCTTCCGAGCAATCGCTTCGGCAGTGCGCCGGTTGTCACCGGTGATCATCAATACCTCTAACCCAAGTCGATGAAGCTCCTCCACGGCTTCGACCGAGTAATCCTTAAGCGTGTCCGCCACAGCAATAATTCCTGCGGGCTTTCCCTCGGCGGCGACAAGCATCGCCGTCTTGCCGTCGTTCTCCAAAGCCTCGGCTTGAGAGAGCAGCGCCTCGAATGGAACACCCCTTTCCTTCATAAGCTTGCGGTTGCCGAGAAGGATCTTTCGCCCCTGCCACTCGGCTTCAACGCCGTGGCCGGGGATAGAGTCAAACCGATCCGCGTCCGGCACCTCAAGTCCCCGCTCCTTGGCTCCCCGAACGATCGCTTCTCCCAAAGGATGCTCTGAATTCTTCTCCGCCACGGCGGCAAGCAACAAGACCGCCTTTTCACCCTCCAAACCTTGAACCTTGAACTTTGAACCTTCGGCTGAGCTCAGGTCGAAGCCTTGAGCCACGATCACATCCGTGACTGACGGTTCGCCCTTAGTTAGCGTCCCGGTTTTGTCGAAAATGATCGCATCCAGCTTCGATGTCGCCTCTATCGCGTCTGCTCCTTTGAAGAGTACCCCGTGCTCGGCGGCCTTCCCTGTTCCGGCCATCATGGCAGAGGGAGTAGCCATTCCCACAGCGCAGGGGCAGGAGATCACCAGAACACTAATGGAAATGAGGATGGCGAAGCCAAAGACGCCGATCTCCCCAAGGGCGTAGGGCGTGAGCAAAAATGTGCTCTGGGGATCGAAGAAGCGCCAATACCCCACGAAGAACCAGAAAAAAAACACGCTCAGAGCTAAGACGTGGACCCACAGGATGAAGTGTCCTGCCACCTTGTCGGCCAGCTTCTGGATGGGGGCCTTGGAAGCTTGCGCCTCCTCCACCAAGTGGATGATCTGCGCCAAGGCGGTCTCCCGTCCCACCTTAGTGGCGCGAAAGCGGAATGCGCCGGTTTTATTCATAGTCCCACCGATGACCTGATCTCCCGTCTTCTTCTCCACGGGCATGCTTTCGCCGGTAAGCATCGACTCGTCCACCGCCGAGTAACCCTCGATGACAACTCCGTCGACAGGAATTCTTTCTCCAGGCCGAACGATAACCAGATCATCCACCAAGACCTCATCGGCCGGCAGCTCGATCTCTTTTCCTTTGCGAATCACTCTGGCGATTTTGGGCTGCAGCGCCATCAGCCGTCGAATGGCGTCGGAAGTCCGCCCACGAGTCAACGCCTCCAGCCACTTTCCCAGAACGATGAAGGCTGTAAGGAGCGCCGCCGACTCAAAGAAGACCGCTTTTTCACCTCCAAAGCCGGCGTCGGGCCAAAAGGTATTGACAACACCGATGAGGTAAGCGGCTCCAATTCCTGTGGCATAGAGAAGGTTCATATCCGTGACGCCATGCTTCAAGCCGCGCCAGCTATTGATGAAAAATTGCAAACCTGGGCCGAAGACCACCGGGGTTGTGAAGACGAAGAGGGTAAACTTATCGCCCAAGAATTCCGGGACAAACTCAGGGAGTATCCAATATTCCCTGAATGTCCCCAGCATGATAAGAAACGCCAGAGGCCAGGAGACAAGCATCCAAAATCCCTGGTGGCGGATGTCTCGCTGCCGTGCCTC
>Ga0209212_1000720_pt1 | contig 61180 bp, 57 predicted proteins | sample RifGroC2_FD_183996 | JGI IMG/M metagenome (GOLD analysis project Ga0209212, IMG submission 183996) | Groundwater microbial communities from Rifle, Colorado, USA - Groundwater C2 (SPAdes) (version 2) | ecosystem: Environmental > Aquatic > Deep subsurface > Groundwater | place: Rifle, Colorado...
ACCACTGTTACAGAAATCATTTAGTTTCCAATAATTATGAATCCACTTATTGATAAGTATAATAGACGAATTAAATATATTCGTATATCTGTTACAGACAGGTGTGACCTGAAATGTCTCTACTGCAAACCTAAGGACAGCGACAGCCACTCAAGGCGAAGGGCGATACTTAGATTTGAGGAGATTACACGAATTGTAAGATGTTTTGCAGATTTGGGTGTAGGTCGTGTAAGGATAACAGGTGGTGAACCTCTGGTCCGAAAGGATGTGGTATCGCTGATAGGTCAGTTATCCAATATTGAGGGGATAGAAGACCTTGCTATGACAACAAACGCTACACTCCTCTCTAAATATGCCATTGAGTTAAAGAATGCAGGATTGAAGAGGGTAAATATCAGTCTTGATACATTAGAACCTGAAACCTTTAAAATAATATGCGGAGGAGGAGAACTAAAAGATGTATTAAAAGGTATCAGAAAGGCAGTAAATGTTGGTCTAACCCCGGTTAATATCAATACTGTTGTAATGAAGGGATTGAACGATGATGAGATTGTTGATATTGTAAATTTTGCCATAGAAAACAGTGCAAATATAAGATTCATAGAGTGTATGCCTGTGCGTCATACTGTAAATTTAAGCAAAGAAAGGTTTATTCCGGCAAAGGAGATAAAATCTCTGGTTGAAAGTCATTTTGAATTAGAACCTGCAAAGTCATCAGGAGGCGGTACTGCTTCATACTTCACTATAAAATCCGCAATATACAATCCGCAATCCACAATCAAAATCGGTTTTATTTCACCTGTTACGCAGCATTTCTGCGAATCCTGTAACAGGGTAAGACTGACAGCAGAAGGAATATTAAGGTTGTGTCTGGGCTATAAAGATGGAATAGATTTAAGAGGCTATATTCGTTCTGGAATTAGTGATGAGTCTCTAAAAGAGATTTTTATAAAAGCTATTCAGGATAAACCACAGGGGCATCAGTTCTCAAATGACAAATGTATCCCTATTGAACAATCCATGTCATTGATTGGAGGATAATATTGAATAAAACATAAAAAAGCATAAAAAAGTTGTTGCATTGATTTTAAATAATAATTATAATTACATCCCTGTCTCAAGGAAAGATGTAACTTATGGAATGAGATGCTTGTATTTGAGGAGGTGCAGGAATCTCTTGCTATAAATTGCTTTCCTTCTGCTTTTTAAGATTTTTACAAAAAACCCCCTCCTCAGAAGATATTTCATAGTGGGCAAGATAAATCTTAATTTCTATACTATTGTGTTAGGCATTACCCTCTTGATAATGCTTATTAACCTGCCATTCGGCTATATCAGATCAAAATCTACTAACCTTTCCCGCAAAAAGGGGAGATGCATTTATATACCTATACTGATAAGCATAGCATTAAGAAAAATTTTGTTTTTGAATTATAATGTTATTCCTTTCATGGTTGCGGGGACAATTGCAGGGCAGTTTTTTGGCGGGAAAATAAAAAAGATAAAAACTTGATTAACCAAGGATTCTGGCAGTTGATTTTTTTTCTTGCAATTAAATTTTGTTTGTTATATAAATGACACCTATTTTTTACCCCGCACATAACCTGCTACGAAGATACTCTTCGCAGAGGGTTATATGCGGGGTGAGGGGTAATTCTTGAAGGTTCTATTTTCTTCATGGAATGACGAGATAATTGACAATAGAGGCGTTGACCCAGCCAACTGGAAGGACGCCCCTATTTTAAAACTGCCTGCCGAGTTTGATAAGGGAAACAATATAACTGCATTTATGGGATGGAGCGGGATAATCCTGCTTAAAGACATTATCAATATTGTTGATATGTGCACCCGCTTCATAGAAAAGGTTCAGTATGAATCATGCGGAAAGTGTTATTCAGGACGCATAGGGACGGCTGTAATGCAGAAATTATTAAGAAAAATCGCCAGCGGAGAAGGGGAAGAAAAAGACCTTACACAGCTGTCAGCCCTCGCTGATAATATATCAAATACATCAAAATGTTCCATCGGTCAGACAAGCCCGATTCCAATACTACATGCCTTAAAATATTTTAGAGACGATTTTGTAACGGCGGTAAAAAATAAAAAACCTGTCAGCAATAGTAATAGATATGAGTCAAAATGGACAGCCCCATGTTATGCCGCATGTCCTACCGGAATGGATATACCCTCCTATATTGAATTTATTAAGGAATGGAGACCTCTGGAGTCCTTGAAGAGAATCAGAGAGGCGAGCCCGATGGCGGCATCACTCGGCAGGGCATGTTTTCATCCATGCGAGAATAACTGCAGAAGGGAGAATGTAGAGAGGGCTATTTCTATCTGTAAATTAAAGAGATTTGCATGGGATTATGAAGACCTTCATTCTATATCAAAGCCTGTAAATGAGAACAAACATATTAAGGAAGACAAAGTGGCAGTTTTTGGAGCGGGTCCGGCTGGGCTGTCTGCTGCATATTACTTAGCGATGATGGGGTACAGGGTGACTGTATTTGAATCACTCCCTGTTCCCGGAGGTATGGTAGGTGTAGGAATCCCTCAATACAGGGTGCCTAAAGAGGTTCTTCAGAGGGAGGCAGATTTTATTAGAGATATGGGGGCTGAGATAAAATATAACACCCCTGTCGGGAAAGATATAACAATTCCAAAATTAAAGGAGCAGGGGTATAAGGCATTTTTCATATCCACAGGTGCCCATCTTTCAAAAAAAATGGGGGCTGAGGGTGAGGATGCAGGCTATGATGGTTTTGTAAGAGGTATTGACTACTTAAGAGACTGCGTAATTACTAAATGTTATGAAGTGAGGGGTAAGAGGATAATTGTTGTCGGCGGCGGTAATGTTGCAATGGACTGCTGCAGGACACCTGTCCGAAATGGTGCAAAAGAGGTGACTGTTGTTTATAGGAGGACAAAAAAGGAACTCCCTGCTGATCCGCATGAGGTTCATGAATCAGAGGTTGAGGGTGTAAAATATATATTTCTTGCAGCGCCAAAGAGGATTGTTGCGGAGAATGGAAAAGTTAAAGGACTTGAATGTCTAAAGATGGAATTGGGGGAGCCCGATGCCAGTGGCAGGAGAAAACCTGTTGAGGTAAAGGGTTCTGAGTTTATTGTCCCTGCAGATATAATAATTCAGGCTATAGGACAGGACTGCGACCTCTCAATATTAAACGGTGTTGAAGGGGTAAAACTTACAAAGTGGCAGACGATTGTTGCAGACCCTGATACTATGCAAACAGATGTTCCATATATATTCACAGGCGGTGATGTCTTTAATGGTCCGCTTACAATAGTTGATGCTGCTGGAAATGCAAGAAGGGCGGCGGAGAGTATTGACCAGTATTTAAGTAATAGTCCTGTTTCTCTTTCAATTGACCAGAAGCTTGATAAGGTTATAAAAAAGCTTGGTGCATATAATAAGGATGAAAAGGTAGGGAAAAAGGCAGGATGGGAGAGGGTCCCCATGCCTACAATTGAAATGGACAGGAGATTGGGCAGCTTTGATGAGGTGGAGACAGGATATACATTACAGCAGGCGATTGAGGAGGCATCACGGTGCATGAGGTGTTATCAGATTGGGATGGTGGCACTGGAAAAAACAGTATGAAATTTAACCACAGAGACACAGAGGTCCCAGAAAAATATAAATTATTTAAAGATTTTAACCTCAGTGTCTCCGTGCCTCAGTGGTTTATTTAATATGGAAAAAGTAACTTTAACAATTGATGGGAAGAAGATAGTGGCGGATAGCAAGAAGACTGTCCTTGAAGCTGCTGCTGAGAATGGCATTTATATACCAACCATGTGTTATCTGAAGAAGCTTAATCCGATAGGCTCATGCAGGGTTTGTCTTGTGGATGTAGAAGGGGCTGATGACCCTATGACTTCCTGCCAGCTTCCTGTCATGGAAGGGATGGTTGTTTCAACAAAGTCTGACAGGGTGATAGAACTCCGCCAGTTGATGGTGAAGCTTATACTTGTAAACCACCCTGTTGACTGCACAGTCTGTGAGAGGAGCGGTGAGTGCAGGCTTCAGGATATAACCTATGAGTTTGGAATATCAAGGCAGGATTTAAAAGCAGAGCCTGTTGAGAGACAGAAGAGATATGACTGGAAACTTATAAGATATAATCCATATCTATGTGTGCTCTGTGAAAGGTGTATCATGGTATGCCATGAGGTTCAGGGGGTCTCTGCATATAAGATTAAAAACAACGGCTTCAGGTCTGTTATAGATACAGTTGATGAAAAACCCCTTGACTGCGATTTCTGCGGTCAGTGTATAGCTGTATGTCCTGTAGGTGCAATGAGCAGCGGCATTGTGCTTCAGGCAAGAAGCTGGGAGTTGAAGAAGGTAAAGAGTGTATGCTCGTACTGCGGTGTGGGCTGCTCAATAAATCTTGATGTAAAAAAGGGAAAGATTTACAGGGTAACATCTGATGATAATATAGGTATAAATAACGGGAATCTTTGTGCCATGGGGAGATTTGGCTATCAGTTTATAGATACGGAAGATAGAATCAAAACGCCACTTATCAGAAAAGGGGAGAGGCTTGTGCCTGCTTCATGGGATGAGGCACTTAAATTAGTTGGTGATAAGTTTAAGGAGATTAAAAATAGCCACGGTGGGGAGACAATTGCAGGTATAGGCTCTGAAAGGGCTGCAAATGAAGATAATTACCTTTTCCAGAAATTTTTTAGGACAGTCCTCGGCTCTCATAATATTGATAATTCTCTCAATATGGAAAACAGCTCTTTTGGTTCAGGATTATTTGAGAAATTTGATTTACCACTTATTAACTCTACTGAATATATAAATAAAGCGGATGTTATATTCACTGTAGGTGCTGATGCCTGTGAAGAAAATCCCGTCCTCGGAAACATAATAAGAATGGCAATGAGGGATAAGGAGTCGCGTCTTATTGTTGCAGGCAGCAGGGATGTCGGATTCAGACCGCCTCCGAATTTCAGAATGGTGTATAAATACGGCTCAGAGATACTGCTTATAAATGGAATTATAAAGGCAATAGTTGGAAGTCAGGAGTCAGGAGTCGGGAGTCAGAAGTCAGAGGGGATTAAAGAATTTTTAGATTTTTTAAAAAATGTCAATTTAAAAGATATATCTTCAAGGACTGGAGTTTCAGAAGATTTAATCAGGACTATTGCATCAAATTTAAGCAAGGCAAAATCACCTGTGATATTGTGTGGTAGAGAAATCTATACACATCCGAGGGGTGTGGAGATTATTTATGCACTCCAGAACCTGTCAAATATTATAAATGGAAATATTATCCTCTACAGGGAGCATTGTAATTCACAGGGGGTTAATGATATGGGTGTCCTCCCTGATATGTATCCCGGCTACAAAAAGGTATCGGATACGGAGGCAAAGGAAAATTTTGAAAAAATGTGGGGGGTGACACTCCCTGTAAAGAGTAAGGTGACTACAACCAATATAATAGATGATGCAATTGACGGCAGGGTAAGGGCATTGTATGTGATGGGAGAAGATATTGTCCATCGTTCACATAATGGCGGTCATGCGAGGGAGGCTTTGGAGAAGATAGATTTTATTGTGGTTCAGGATATGTTTTTGAGTGAGACTGCCCTATTTGCAGATGTAGTCCTTCCGAGTGCAAGTTTTTCAGAGAGGGAAGGGACATTTACAAATATGGAGGGGAGGGTTCAGAAGCTCAACAAGGCAATTGAGCCGATAGGGGAGTCAAGGGCAGACTGGGAAATAATAAAAGAGCTTGCAAATAAAATGGGCGGGAGTTTTAAATATTCATTTGCTGAAGATATATTCAAAGAAATAACCGCAGCAGTCCCGGCGTATGGAGGGATTATATATTCAAGCATAAAAAATAATGGTAAGGTGGTAAATTATCAGGCGCAATTCAGGAAAAAGTTTAGGGTTGTCCAACAGAGGGATGTTGAAAGCATAGGTGACAGTGATATGCCGTTTATACTCTTGAGTGGTAATACATTTTTTCATCTCGGGGCGTTATCAAGGAAGTCTGTTGCAATGAATATGCTTACGCCTGAGTGCATGGTAGAGATAAATCCTTCAGATGCGGAAAATTTAAAAATAAATGATAAAGATGCTGTTACAGTAAAGTCAAAGAACGGGAGTATTACAATTAAAACTAAGGTTACAAATAAATCACCACAGGGTGTTGTTTTTATCCCTGTAAATTTTGAAAATGCACCTGTAAATGCCCTTACAAATAAAAAGGACGCAGTAATGAGGGTAAAAATTACAAAGGCAGAGCAATGAACAAAAACCTAATGAAACCACAGAGACACAGAGGTACTGAGAAAAATATAAATATTTTAAAAAAGCTTTTTAATGGCTCTGTGTCTCCGTGCCTCTGTGGTAAATTTTTTATAATTTCCTATATATGAGTGAATATATTCCGGTATTAATGATGCTTTTATTGGCGGCAGGGACAGCCGTAGGGATACTTACTGCAACCACATTGATTGGTCCTAAGAAAGTTTTTGCAGATAAGATGGAGCCATTTGAGTGCGGTGAGCATCCCATAGTATCACCAAAGCTGAGATTCTCTGTTAAATTCTATCTTGTGGCAATATTTTTTGTAATATTTGATATTGAGGTGGTATTTTTATATCCGTGGGCAGTCCTATTTAAAGACCTCGGGTTGTTCGGCTTTGTTGAGATGATGATATTTATAGCGATACTTGCTGTTGGACTGATATATGTATGGAAGAGGGGGGCACTGGAATGGGAATAATAAACAGTCAGCAGTCGGCAGTTGGCAGTCTTCAGTCTGGAGAGGAACAGATTCTTGGGAGCAGTGTGCTTCTTACGAAACTGGATGCCATTGTTGGCTGGGGAAGAAAATATTCATTTTTTCTTTACCCTTTTGTTACTGCATGCTGCGGGATGGAGTTTATGTCCTTAGCAGGGCCAAGGTATGACTTAGATAGGTTCGGTGCAGCACTGCCAAGATTTTCTCCGAGACAGGCAGACCTCCTTTTTGTGGTTGGAACCATAAGTCATAAACAGGCTCCAATACTGGTAAAGGTTTATAATCAGATGACAGAGCCAAAGTGGGTGTTCTCATTTGGTGTATGTGCAACCTCCGGCGGTTTTTATGATAACTATGCTACAGTTCAGGGTATTGATACTCTTATACCCGTAGATGTTTATGTCCCCGGATGTCCACCGAGGCCTGAGATGGTAATAGATGGGTTATTAAAATTACAGCAGAAGGTTGCAAAAGAAAAATGGTCTGATTGGCCAAGAGGAGAAGCACCTGTTACTAAAAACAAATAACAAATGACTAATTACTAATGACTGCTATGGAGAGTATTACTTTAAAAAAACTAAAAGAAAAGTTTCCTGATTCAATAGTAGATACACATTCCTTCCGTGGGGATGAGACTGCAACTGTAAAGAAGGAAAAAATCATAGAGATATGCAAATTCTTAAGAGATGACAATGAACTTCTTTATAATTTTATGATGGATCTCACAGCGGTAGATTATTATGGAAGGGAGCCCAGATTTGAAGTTGTTTATCACTTTTACTCACTAAAATATAACAGGCGGGTGAGGCTAAAGGTGCCTGTCCCTGAATCTGACTGTACCGTTGACTCAATTATCTCTGTGTGGATTGGTGCGGACTGGTTTGAAAGAGAGGCTTACGATTTATACGGAATAATTTTTAATGGGCATCCAAATTTAAAGCGGATATTGCTATATGAAGGTTTTGAAGGACATCCATTGAGAAAAGATTATCCTGTGAGGGGAAGACAGCCTTTGATAGGACCGAAGAACTAACTTATGACTGATTTAGCAAAAAATTTACATACAGAACACATGGTTATAAACATGGGTCCGTCCCATCCTGTGACCCATGGGACTGTCAAGTTTCTTGTAACCCTTGATGGAGAGACCATTGTTGATTTTTATGTTGAAATCGGGTATCTCCACAGGGGATTTGAGAAGATGTGTGAGAACAGTACATGGGAGCAGGTATTTCCATACACAGACAGACTAAACTATTTATCCCCCATAATTAATAATGTAGGTTATGCCCTTGCTGTAGAAAAACTTATTGGCATAGATACACCTGAGAGGTGTAAGTATATTAGAGTTATTACCAGCGAACTCTCCCGTATGGCAGACCACTATACGAATATTGCAGCAAGCGCTTTAGAGCTTGGTGCCCTTACTGCATTCCTGTATTTTGTAGAAGCAAGGGAACTTGTATGGGATTTACTGGAAAGTTTCTGCGGTGCAAGACTTACATCTAATTATATAAGGATTGGCGGACTTAAAAATGACCTCCCTGATGGATTTAAGGAAGATACAAAAGAGGTATTTAAAAGATGTCGTGAATTATGGGTAGATGTAGATAAACTCCTTACAAAGAACAGGATATTCCTTGACAGGATGAGGGATATAGGTATTATGCCGCCTGATGAGGCTATAGCATGGGGCTTTACAGGTCCCTGTTTAAGGGCAAGCGGGGTTCCATACGATGTAAGAAAGGCACAGCCATATCTTGTTTATGACAAGATGAATTTTGAAATTCCAATCGGTGAGACTGGAGACAATTTTGACAGGTATCTTGTGAGGATGGAAGAACTGAATCAGAGCATGAGGATTGTAGAACAGGCGTTAGAAGAACTCCCCTCCGGACCGATTAATGTTGATATTCCTGAATACAGATGGCAGTCAAAGGATGATATTTATACAAAAATTGAGTCTCTTATATTTCACTTTAAGACAGTGACAGGGGGTATAAGAGTGCCACCGGGTGAGGTTTACTTTCCTGTAGAGGGTGCAAATGGTGAACTTGGTTTCTATTTAGTAAGTGATGGCAATGGTAAACCGTACAAATGCAGGGTAAGACCGCCATGTTTTCCACTTACTGCTGCAATGCCGAGGATGGTGAAGGGTGCATTAATCGCAGATATAGTTCCTACCTTTGATATGGTGCATATGATAGGTGGGGAGTGCGACAGATAATACAATTGAAGATTGAAGATTTAATTCAATAGTCAATTTTCAATATTCAATTGTCAATATTTATTATGATAGCAGAACTTATTGAGGCAGTAGCAAAGATACTTTTTATATTCGGAGTAAACATGGGTTTCTTTGCACCTATATTGGGTTGGGTGGAGAGAAAGCAGAGTGCTGTCATGCAGGACAGGGTTGGCGCAAACAGGGCAGATATACTTGGATTTACGCTGATAGGTCTCTTGCATCCTTTAACAGATACAATAAAAATCTTAACAAAAGAGGATTTTATCCCTGCCGGTGCAAATAAATTATTTCATACCCTCGCACCTTTTATAAGCCTGACACCTGCACTGATAACTTTTGCTGTTATACCATTTGGCGGGCAGTATGAAATATTCGGCCATAGGATTAATCTTGTCATTGCCGATCTGGATGTCGGGATATTATTTATATTTGCATTTGCATCACTGGCTACTTATGGGACCGTCCTTGCAGGATGGTCTTCAAATAATAACTGGTCTTTTTTAGGCGGATTAAGGGCAGCTGCCCAGATGCTTTCTTATGAAGTTGCGATGGGGCTTTCCATAATAGGAATTATTATGGTATATGGCTCACTAAGGCTTACAGAGATAGGTGCAATGCAGGAGAATTTCTTAAGGTGGGGCATATTTTTACAGCCCGTTGGTTTTATATTATTCCTTACCTGTGCCATAGCTGAAAACAAGAGAGTGCCATTTGATATACCTGAGGCAGAAACAGAAATTGTCGCAGGATATTTTACCGAATACAGCAGCATGAAATTCATTATGTTCTGGATGGCTGAATTTCTGGAGGTGGTTACGATAAGCGGGATTGTTACTACTCTCTTTTTAGGTGCATGGCATCTTCCATTTGTTAGCAGTGAGAAACTTCTATCCCTCTTTGGATTTGCAGGACCTAATTTGTCAATTGTACTGCTTATGTTGACAAATATCGTTACATTCTTTGCGAAGATAATATTCATGATATGGCTTCAGATGACGATTAGATGGACACTCCCGAGGTTTAGATACGACCAGATTATGAAATTAGGATGGAAGATACTCCTTCCCATTTCATTGATTAATATTTTCATTACGGGATTAGTGGTGCTTCTTAAATAAGTTTGGGAGTTATGAGTTATGAATTATGAATTAAATTATACAATTGGTTCTATACCTTTGGATAAATTAAAGCCAAAAAAGGTTAGAAAAAATATAGAACTAACTCTCTGGGAGAGGCTATATATACCTGAAATCATCAGGGGGATGTATATTACAACAAGACATTTCACTATAAATATGATAGGTTTTGTCTTTCCGCCGAAAGGCAAGAAGAGGAAGATATTTACAGTATATTACCCTGAAGAGAAGCTGACAATTCCTATAGCCTATAGAGGCAGGCCTGTATTGGTTCAGAGGGAAGACGGCAAGGAGAAGTGTGTTGCCTGCGGCCTTTGCGAGAGGATATGTCCTGCCCTTGCCATATCAATTGTAGGAGGGGAGAGACATCGCGGGAACGATATGGAGAGATACCCTGTAGCCTATACACTGGATATGTCACGATGTGTCTATTGCGGTCTGTGTGAAGAGGTGTGTCCGCATGAGGCAATTGTGATGAGCGATGAGTATATAGGGCTTGCAGAGTATGATAGAAAAAACATGATATACCCTAAGGAAAAACTTTTAGTCCCTGTAGCAAGATTAAAGGATAGAATAGAATATGTGAGGAAGATATACGGTAAAAACAATTACCAAATTCCAAGCACCAATAATCAAATAATTACCAAATCTCAATAATTGAAATTCTAAAGGAACAACTGTTTTGGTTATTGATGGTTGAAATTTATTTGGAATTTGGGATTTGGTTATTGTAATTTTGTTATTACTTTATGCAACAAATAATGTTTTACATAATCGGCGGTGTGGCTGTCCTTTCGGCACTCATAATGGTTACGAATAAAAAACCTGTGACTGCTGCAATGAACCTCATTGTTACAATGCTCTGCCTGGCAGGGTTATATGTGATTTTGGATGCCCATCTTATAGCAGCCTTACAGATTATTGTATATGCAGGTGCAATAATGGTTCTGTTCCTATTCGTAATAATGCTTTTAAATATACAGGAGAAAGAGGGGAGATTGTCAGGTCATAAGATTTTTTTACAGTTTGCATGGATAATGCTTGTAGGCTATATTTTTATAAGCATGGTTAAATTGATAGGGGGGGGGAGCCTTCCTGCAAGGACAGAAGAGAGTATTAATGGATTTGGCACTACGAAGGCTGTAGGCGAAATCCTTTTTACAGATTTTCTGCTCCCGTTTGAAATAGCCTCTATCCTATTATTGGCAGCAATGGTCGGGGCTGTAATACTGGCAAAGGCAAAGGTAGATTGATGGTTCCATTAAATCATTATTTAATACTAAGTGCGATACTCTTTACAATCGGTGCGGTAGGTGTATTTACACGGAGGAATGCGCTTATTATCTATATGTGCATTGAACTGATGCTAAATGCTGTAAATCTTACTTTTATCGCATTCTCAAAATTTCTAAACAACATGGATGGTCATATATTTACATTTATGATTATGACTGTAGCCGCTGCTGAGGCTGCGGTAGGGCTTGCAATCATACTTGCCATATTCAGAAACAGAGAGACTGTCAATGTTGATGACATCAATTTGATGAAAGGTTGAGATGCAGACAATAATTTCAATTAAACCATTTCTTGCAGTGCTGGCATCTACATTTGCCACAATACTTATTTTGATATACTGGAATCGCCCAAATATCAGGGAATTCTGGTCTGTCCTCGCAGGGGTGATTAAGTTTGGGATTGTAATCTCAATGGCACCGCTCGTATTTTCAGGGAATACCATTGAATATACCCTGGTAACATTTTATCAGGGGATAGATATTAAATTCAGGGTTGACCCCTTTGGATTGACCTTTGCAACGATTTCATCCTTTCTCTGGATATTCACAACATTCTATTCTATAGGATACATGCGCTCAACGAAGGAGCATGCACAGACAAGGTATTTTGCATGTTTTGCGATAAGCCTCTCTTCGGCCGTTGGCATTGCATTTTCGGCAAATCTGATTACACTCTTTGTATTTTATGAATTTCTGAGCATTGCAACTGTTCCTTTGGTTGGTCACAAAGAAACGCCTGAGGCAGTAGCAGGTGCAAGAAAATATTTCTTATACCTATTCAGCACATCAAAGACCCTGCTATTAACAGGTATCTTCATAATCTATGCAGTAACAGGTTCAACCGATTTCAATGCACATGGATTATTAAAAGGGACGCCTGAATCAACCCTTTTATTTGTAGCATTTTTCTGTTTCCTCTTCGGTTTTGCAAAAGGGGCAGTAATGCCTGTCCATAGCTGGTTACCTGCCGCAATGGTTGCCCCGACTCCTGTCAGTGCGCTCCTGCATGCAGTTGCAGTTGTAAAGGCAGGTGTATTCTCAATATTAAGGGTTATCTTCCACATATACGGTGTAGATATGATGAGCCGTCTTAATCTTGGCATAACAACCGCATATATAGTTTCATTTACAATAATCATGGCATCAATATATGCCCTGACCCGTGATAATCTTAAGGCGAGGCTTGCATATTCTACAGTGGGACAGCTTTCATATATTATATTAGGGGCAGCACTTCTAACACCTTCCAGTATGGTAGGCGGGATAATTCATATTGCCAACCATGCCTTTTCAAAGATTACACTCTTCTTCTGTGCAGGCTCAATCTATGTGTCTTCACATAAGACCGAGGTAAGCCAGCTTTCCGGAATCGGCAGGAAAATGCCGTGGACTATGGCTGCATTTTTTATAGGCTCACTCAGTATGATAGGCATCCCACCGGTTGCAGGTTTTGTGAGCAAATGGTATCTTGCCATCGGCTCCATTGAGGCGAAGGAATTGCCTATACTTTTAGTCCTCCTTGTTAGCAGTGTTTTAAATGCAGGATATTTTCTGCCTGTAGTTTATAAGGCATTCTTTGAGGAATTTAAAGACGACCACCATCATCATGGCGAGCACCATGAGGAGATAAGAGAAGTGCCCTTTGTTGTTGTTCCTCTCGTATTGACTGCAATAGGGTCTATAATCTTGGGATTATATCCTGATTATTTCCTGACCCTTGCAAAGGAGGTCATAAGATGATTAAGAGGGCTGTTTATTATATAGGCAATCCTGAAAATACCGTAAAATTACGGAGGTTCTTTTATATAACCCTGATACTGATTGTCCTATTGGATGTTGGAGTGCATCTGTTTCATATTGAGCATACTGGTGATATGTCTCATAATGAACAGGCTGCTGAGTCATTGCATAATAATGGGCATGCTGCTGGTGAGGGGTTCATAGGAGAAGAGATATGGGGATTTTGGTCGGTCTATGGGCTTATCGGCTGTATTATAATGATATTTGTTTGTAAAGGAATAGGGCATGCATGGCTTATGAAAAAGGAGAATTATTATGAGTAGCCTGTGGATAAACCCCGCCTTTTTATTTATTTTGGGTAGTTTTTTAATTCCCATTCTGAAGGGGAGGGCTAAACAGACATTTCTATTGCTGGTTCCTGCTACTGCATTTTTAGTTGTTAATTCCATGTCGCAGGGCACCTATGGGGCTGTTCAATTTTTAGGAATGGAACTTATCTTTGGAAAGGTTGACAGGCTGAGTTTAGTCTTTGCCCATGTATTTACCCTGATGGCTTTCATTGGTGTCCTTTACGGCCTCCATGTAAAGGATGATGGCCAGCATATAGCCTCATTTCTCTATGTGGGAAGCTCTCTCGGTGTTACATTTGCAGGGGATTATGTAACAATCTTCATTTTCTGGGAGATAATGGCGTTTTCCTCTGTATTTCTTGTATGGTATAGGAAGACCCAAAAGGCTGTGGATGCAGGATTTAGATACCTATTAGTTCACATTGTTGGAGGGCTATTTCTCCTTGCAGGTATCTTACTCAGATATGGGGAGGTTGGGAATTTTACCTTTGGTCCTATCTCTCCAGAAGGTGCTACACTTGCTATATATTTGATTATGATTGGCTTCTGTCTGAATGCAGCCGTTCCCCCAATTCATGCATGGCTGCCTGATGCCTATCCTGAGGCTACAGTAACAGGGGCAGTCTTTATGTGTGCCTTTACAACAAAGACAGCCGTTTATGTCCTTGCCAGGGCATTTGCAGGATTTGAGATTTTAGCCATCCTTGGAGCAATTATGGCAGTCTATGGCGTATGCTATGCGGTTATAGAAAATGATGCAAGGAGGATTCTTGCCTATCATATTGTCAGTCAGGTTGGATATATGGTCTGTGGTATAGGGATAGGTTCGCAGATGGCTGTAAATGGCGCTACTGCTCATGCCTATGCACATATCATTTATAAGGGCTTGCTGTTTATGGGAGCAGGTGCAGTTCTTGAGATGACTGGAAGGTCTAAACTGAATGAACTGGGCGGACTTTATAAATACATGCCGCTTGCACTCTTTTTTACTGTAACAGGTGGAATTTCAATCTCAGGATTTCCATTTACCAGCGGGTTTATAAGCAAATCTATGACTGCTGAAGCAGCGGAGGGTTATAAAATTTTTATATTCCTCATGCTCATGACAGCATCAATAGGAACTTTTCTTTCTGTTGGTTTAAAACTGCCATACTTTATATGGTTCAACAAGGACTCAGGACTAAAACCAAAAGAGGCGCCGCTGAATATGAACTTAGCTATGGGTATTGCTGCTTTCATATGTTATTTTTTAGGTGTCTATCCAAAATTCCTGTTTGATATGCTTCCTTATCCGGTTCACTGGGAACCTTATACTATATCCCATTTTGCTGAGGTTATGCAGTTACTGCTATTTACAGGGCTGGGATTCCTTCTATTGTTGAAAAAGCTTACCCCTGAACCGACTTTAAACTTAGATGTTGATTGGTTTTACAGAAAGGGGAGCAAGGTGTTCATGTGGGTTGCAAACAAGCCGATTGCAATTTACGAAGAATATCTTGGTGAGGTATATAATAAATGGTTTACAAATTTCACTTTAAGGTTTTCAAATTTTCTGTGGCGTATATTTGATGTTAAGATTATTGACGGCATTGTAAATGATATTGCCGGGTTCTGGAAAGACCTTGGTGGTGTTGCAAGACTCACCCAGACAGGCTTGGTAAGGAATTATGCATTCTTCATGCTTCTGGGAGGGATTGTCTTTATCACCTATTATTTATTCAAGTAATATATATGATTAATTTTCCGATTCTTTCAGTTATCACATATTTACCATTGGTTGGTATTCTCTTTATACTATTTATAAATAAGGAGAACTATAAGCTCATTCAGTGGATGGCATTCATTACTGCTGTAGTTAATTTCATAATCTCAATACCGCTATATTTTAATTTTGATTCAAAGACATGGGCGATGCAGTTTGTTGAGAAGATGCCGTGGATAGAGGAGTTTGGCATAAGTTACCACATGGGGATTGACGGCATAAGCCTCCTCCTTGTCCTTATGACGACACTTCTCTCAGCACTTGCAATACTCTCTACATGGAGTGCTGTAACGGAGAGGGTGAAGGAATATATGATTTCTATCCTCTTCCTTGAGACAGGGATGGTCGGTGTATTCTGCTCACTTGACTTCTTCCTCTTCTATGTATTCTGGGAAGTGATGCTTATACCGATGTATTTTATCATTGGCATCTGGGGAGGTCCCCGTCGTGTTTATGCTGCGGTTAAATTCTTCATATACACAATGAGCGGGAGTGTCCTCATGCTTGTTGCAATACTTGTTTTATATTTCATCAATCATTCACAGACAGGCGTATATACATTTAATATCCTTGACTATTACGGACTGAACCTGCCGTTTGGCGCCCAGTTCTGGCTGTTCCTTGCATTCTTCCTTGCTTTTGCTATTAAAGTGCCGATGTTCCCGTTCCATACATGGCTGCCAGATGCCCATGTTGAGGCGCCTACTGCGGGGAGTGTAATCCTTGCAGGTGTCCTCCTTAAAATGGGAACTTACGGATTCTTGAGATTCAGCCTCCCGATGTTTCCTCAAGCGACAATTGATTTCATCCCCTTTATAGCATGGCTTTCAATTATAGGTATTATATATGGTGCATTACTCTCAATTGCACAGGATGATGTGAAAAAGCTTGTGGCATATTCAAGTGTCAGCCACCTTGGTTATTGCATGCTTGGCATGTTTGCACTTAATGCACATGGCATTCAGGGGAGTATTCTTCAGATGATAAATCATGGTTTTTCAACTGGCGCCCTCTTCTTGATGGTTGGAATTATCTATGAGAGGAGGCATACAAGATTAATCTCTGAATATGGCGGAATCTGGAGGGTAATGCCGTTCTTTGCACTATTGCTTTTGATTGTGGCGTTTTCCTCAATGGGTGTCCCCGGAACGAATGGTTTTGTAGGTGAACTGCTTATACTCATTGGTACATTCAAATTAAGTGTCTGGTATGGTGCGTTTGCAACAATCGGCCTCATACTCGGCGCCATATACCTCCTCTGGATGTATCAGAGGGTGATTCTTGGCGAGATTACTAATGATAAAAACAGGCATTTGAGCGACATGAACTTCCGTGAATACGCATATATGGTTCCTATACTCGTCTTTATTATATGGATTGGCATATATCCAAAGCCGTTCTTGGATAAGATGCAGGTTTCAGTTGAGCATCTGATTGAACAGATTAAATATACAAAAAATATTGACGAAGGGGAGAAGAGAGAAGCAAGGAGAGAATACAGAATACAGAATACAGAATACAGAATGCAGGGTGAAAAGACAGTAAATGAGAAACCTTCAAATTTTACTATTCTGGATTCTGACTTCTGACTTCTGATTATTTATGGAAATAATGATACCGACAATTAATTTGGCAAGCATATATCCGGAGATTGTTGTAACTATCTTTGCGATAATAGTATTAATGCTGCATGTCTTTACAAAGGTGCATGACAGAGACCATTTGGGATATATAAGTTTTATAGGTGTAGCCTATGCCACATTCCTCGTATTTACACAGGAGGGAGGGACCGAATATTCATTTAACGGGCTGTGGATTCTTGATAACTACTCCCGCTTCTTCAGATTAATCTTTCTCCTCGGCACTGGGTTGACAATACTCATCTCAGTGAAATATGTGAAGGACGAAGGCATCAATCACGGAGAATATTATTCCCTTATTCTTTTTGCCACTGTCGGAATGATGATTATGGGAGGCGGGGCGGATTTAATTACCATCTTCCTTGGAATTGAGCTGATGTCCATAAGCCTTTATGTTCTTGCCGGCTATACGAGAAACAGACTGATATCCAATGAATCGTCATTGAAATATTTTCTCCTCGGCTCATTTGCTACAGGTTTTCTCCTTTACGGTATTGCACTACTCTATGGTGCAACAGGCACAACAAACCTCAAAGGGATTTCAGGATTTATAGCTGAGGCTAATTTTGGGAACCCAATTCTTATAATGGGAATGGTTCTTCTTGTGGTGGGATTTGGTTTTAAGATTGCTTCTGTTCCATTTCATATGTGGACTCCTGATGTATATGAAGGTGCGCCTTCACCTATAACAGCATTTATGTCCGCAGGTCCGAAGGCGGCGGCATTTGCAGCCTTTGCGAGGGTATTTTTTGAGGGACTGCCGTCACTTCAGGGTGTATGGGTTGATTTAATCTGGGTGCTCGCAGTTTTGACAATGACTGTCGGAAATGTGATTGCACTTGTTCAGAACAATGTAAAGAGGATGCTTGCTTATTCAAGTATTGCTCATGCAGGATATGTGCTTGTGGCGTTTGTTTCTGCGAATGAGCTTGGCATTGGCGGTATATTATATTACATGCTGGCATATACATTTATGAATATAGGCGCATTCGGGATTATTATTGTGGTTGGAGGGAAGGGTGAAAAGAAGGTTAATGTAGATGATTATACAGGGCTTGCCTATAGGCATCCTGTTGCTGCTGCAACAATGAGTTTATTTTTATTCTCACTTGCAGGGATACCCCCCACAGCAGGTTTTATGGGGAAATTCTATATTTTTTCTGCCGCTATAAAGTCAGGTTATATCGGCCTTGCAATTATCGGGGTAATAAATAGTGTAGTATCTGTTTACTATTATCTAAGAATAACAGTGGCAATGTATATGAAAGAGCCTGAGCCAGCCTTGTCAGATGCGGAGTTAAGACCAAATCTGGTTTTCTCAACGGCAATGATTATTGCAATGATTATAGCGGCTTATGGTGTATTGCGTATGGGCATACTCCCCTCTGATTACATTGCGCTTGCACAGCAGTCATACCTTTCATTTTAGTTAAACTAAAGGATGAAAACCTAATGAAACCACAGATACACACAGATGGACACAGATATTTTTAAAGATTTTTTAAATCTGCGTTTATCTGCGTTCATCTGTGGTTGCTTTTATAATTTCCTATACATCAAGAAAGGTAATATGAGATTCAGATTTGCTTTAATTCTACTCCTTATTGCTATATTTTTTACTCCGTCAGCTTCATTTTCATTTGAGGGCAAGGGGTGTGCAGGGGATTGTGCAAGCTGCCACAGTCTTACAAAAGATGAGGCAGGCAAGATTTTAAAGATAGAAGTCTCTGAAGTGAAGACTGCTGCTGTGAAAGGGTTATGGGAGATAGATGGTGTCCAGAATGGCAATAAGATAAAGGTTCACTTAGACTTTGGTAAAAAATATGTAGTGCTTATTAACAGGTTGATACCAGTAGATGATATAGGCAAACCTCCCCCAATCCGTAAGATTGACTTAAATTTAATACCCCTGACTGATGCCCTTATAATAGGGAATCCATCAGCAAAAAACAGGGTGATTGTATTTACTGACCCAGACTGCCCTTACTGCAAGAAATTTCATACAGAGATGAAGGAGACAATAAAAAAGAGTAAAGATATTGCCTTTTATATAAAGCTTTTTCCACTTGTAAATGTGCATCCTGAAGCCTATGAGAAATCAAAGGCTATTTTGTGCAAGAATTCCCTTAAGCTGTTAGATGATGCCATTGAAGGCAAGAAACTGCCTAAAGCTGACTGTGATACAAAAGCGGTAGATGAAAATTTAAAACTAACTGAACAGCTTGACATAAATGTTACCCCTTCAATAATACTCCCTGATGGGAGATTAATCCCCGGCTTTATTGACAGCCCAGCCCTTCTTCAATTGATTGGAACAAAGCAGTAGATTGCACTTAGTCCTTGCCATTTAAAATAAAATCAATAAAATAGAACAAGAAGAGCAAATTATGATATTACAAAAAGAATCCAAAGACAGAATAATCTTCCCGCTTGATTTCCCTGATATTGATTCTGCAAGGAAGTATATAGAGATTTTAAAAGGACATATCGGATTATTCAAGGTGGGGTTGGAACTTTTTGTAAAAGAGGGTCCTTCTATTCTAAGTATTATAAAAAAAGAGGGAAGGGCTAAAATATTTCTGGATTTAAAATTTCATGATATTACCGAGACTGTTAAGGGGGCTATGAAATCGGCAAATGCCCTTGGTGCAGAATTTATTACCGTCCATTGTGATGAAGGGAGGAGGCTTTTAGAGTCGGCTGTTGAAAGTGCATCAGGCAAGACAAAAGTATTGGGTGTTACAGTGCTGACAAGTTTATCAGGAGAATCACTAAAAGAGATAGGGATGAGGGAAGAGTTCCAAGACCCTTTAAAGCTTGTTTTACACAGGGCGAGGATTGCAAAGTCTGCCGGATGTGCAGGAGTTGTCTGTTCAGGGCTTGAGGCTTCCTTTGTGAGAAAAGAATTTGGGAAAGACTTTATAATTGTAACTCCAGGCATAAGGCCATCATGGTCAGTTATTAAGAATGACGACCAGCAGAGGATTGTAACACCCTCTGATGCAATAAAGGCTGGTGCAGATTATATAGTAGTGGGAAGGCCAATAAGGACTGCAAAAGACCCTGTGGATGCAGTAAAGAGAATTGAAAAAGAGATTGAAGATGCGTTAAGATAAAATAATAGCAATTGACACTAATCACTAACACTATATAGGAGGAAAAAATGTTGGCAGAATTAAAATCAAAATTGGATGGTTTTATAGCGAGGATTAACAGACTCAGGGGGACTCTTTGACCTCTCTGCAAAAGAAAAGAGGATAGCCGAGCTTGATAAAGAGATAGAAAAACCTAATTTCTGGGGTGATAATGAAAGAGCCCAGAAGATACTTAAAGAAAAGTCTTTCCTCCAAAAGCCGCTTGAGAGATGGAATAGCCTTAATAAAGCCCTTAAGGACAGCAGTGAATTGATAAGCCTCCTTCACGGAGAAGAAGATACTGGTATGCTCTCAGAGGTTCAGACAGAATTAAACCGTATTGAAAAGGAGATAGGTGAATTTGAACTTCAGGCTATGTTATCAGGGGAGCATGATAAGGCAAATGCCATTCTCTCAATTCATCCCGGTGCAGGCGGGACAGAGTCTCAGGATTGGGCAGAGATTCTTTTAAGGATGTATCTGAGATGGGCAGAGCGTCGGGGTTATAAGGCGGAGATAAACGATTATCAGCCCGGCGAAGGTGCAGGTATAAAGAGTGTAACTGTTACCATATCGGGCGAGTATGCCTACGGCTATTTAAGGGCTGAAAATGGCGTCCACAGACTTGTTCGCATATCACCATTTGATGCCAATAAGAGAAGACATACCTCCTTTGCATCTGTTTTTGTATTCCCGGAGCTTGAAGATGATATAAAGGTGGATATAAGGGAAGAGGATTTGAGGATTGATACATACAGGAGCAGTGGAGCAGGGGGACAGCATGTAAATAAGACAGATTCGGCAGTCAGAATAACCCATATACCTACAAACATTGTTGTCCAGTGTCAGAACGACAGATCACAGCATAAGAACAAGTCATCAGCCATGAAAATACTCCGTTCCCGCCTTTATGAATTGGAGCATGAGAAGCAGAAGGAGAAGATGGAAGAGATTCAGGGGGAGAAAAAGGAGATTGGGTGGGGGCATCAGATAAGGTCTTATGTGCTGCATCCATACAGGCTGGTAAAGGACTTGAGGACGAAGGTTGAAATCGGGAATGCAGATGCAGTTTTAGACGGTGAGATTGATGCCTTCATTGAGGCTTTTTTATTAAAGGGTGCCGCTTAATAATCTTTCCCTCAAAATCCTTTTAATCATTCAACTGTCCAAAGCTGGAAGATACACATGAAAGGTTGTTTTCTTGCCAGCTGTTGATTCAACCGCTATAAATCCTTCATGCCTTTTCACAATAGAATAACAGATTGAAAGTCCAAGCCCCTGCCCCTTATGACTCCCCATCTCCTTTGTTGAAAAATAGGGGTCAAATATCTTTGGCAGGTTATCCTCAGGTATCCCTCTTCCATTGTCTTCTACAGATAGTCTTATATAATCTCCATCCTTAAGAGGGAGATTGTCCTTTTTAGAAATAGTAACATTTTTTACATAGATACCGATAAATCCATTGTTGCTCATTGCTTCTAATGCGTTCTTAATCAGGTGAGAGATTACCTGTTTCATCTGCTGAATGTCTATTTTAACTGGATGAATGTCGCCGGGTATATCACATTCACATTTGACATTAGCTGTGCTTAAAAGGAGTGGGTATATAGTTTCTTTTATTATTTCTGATATTGATGCTGTCTGTCTAAACGGCTCTCCGCCTTTAGAAAATGTAAGCAGACGATAGCTTAGCTCCTTTGCAGATTCACAGGCGCTTTCTGCATCTGTCAATCTTTCGTAAGCCCTGTCTGTTGGGTTTGAAAACATCCTTGCAAGTGATACATTACCCAGTATTGCTGTTAGCAGGTTGTTGAAGTCATGTGCTATTCCGCCAGCAAGTATTTCTATTGATTCAAGTTTTTTTGTCTTCAAAATCTCTTCCTCCATCACCTTTCTTTCTGTTATATCCTCAATTACAGCCATAAGACTGTTGATATTGCCTTTGGCATCAAACAGGGGCGAGGCAGAAAGGCTTGCAATAACCATTGAGCCGTCCTTTCTCATGCGGACAATCTCAATATCAGACAACATCTCGCCATTAAGCACACGGCTGACATAGGATTGAAACTCTGCCCTTTTATCCTCAGGTATAAACGGGACAGGTTTTCCTATAACCTCATCCTTTGTCCATCCGAAGATTCGCTCCGCAGCCCTGCTCCAGAGGGTAATCCTTTTTTCAGAATCAAGTGTTATAATTGCAACAGGTGAGGCATTAATCAATGCCTGAAGGGACTGATTTGCAGCCCTCAATTCCTCCTCCGCCTTTTTACGCAGCATAAAATCACCAATCTCGCTGCCGATTGTCTCAAACATCTGAAGCATGTCATTATCAGGCGGCTCTATATCGCGGCTGAAGAATGACATAACTCCCATAACTTCACCTGAACATTTAATCGGAAAGGCAAATGCACCATGAAGCCCCATCTTTTGTGCAGAAGATTCTCTAAGGAAATTTGTATCAATTATAACATCTGTAATCCATGCAGGCTTCCCGCTCTCCCATACCCTTCCGGGGAGTCCAATCCCTTTTTGGAATCTGATTTTTTTGCTTATTGCCTCAAACTCAGATATATCAAGAAGAGGCTTATTCCATATGGTGTGCGGGCAAAGCAGATTATCTCCTTTATCTATAAACAATATCTCGCCGATTACCCATCTGCCGTTTTCACATATAACATGAAGGATTTTTTGCATGGCTTCATTAACATTGATGGATTCTGACAATATATGGACAATATTATATTGCAGATACAGCCTCATCTCTGACAGCTTGCGGTCTGTAATATCTCGGACAATAATCTGGAAACCGATAATATCGCCTGTATCATCAAATATATTTAAGAAAAAGTTTTCAGTATAGACAGTATGACCGTCCTTATGAACCCGAGACCACTCAATTTTATCCTTTGAAAATATTTTATTGGATTTATATTCGCTCAAGAAATTATCAAATTGCTGTTGATAATCGGAATGTAAGATTCTTGTTATAAGGCTGGAATCCGAGATGAACTCACCCGGAGAGTAACCAAAGATAGACTCACATGCAGGGTTTGCATAGACTATTTCAGCATCCTGATTTACAGAGAAGATGGCATCTTTAGACTGGACAACAACATTGCGATAGAGTTTTTCTGACTCAATCAGACTTTTTTCTATTTTTCTATGCTCTGTAATCTCACCCTGTAATTGTCTGATGTCTGCTTCAAGCTGTTCAATTCTCTCAATAAACCTATGCTCAAGCTCATTATATTTTGCCTCTGCCCTTTGCAGTTCGGTGAGTTTTTGCCGCAGGTCTGCTAATTCATTTGAAAGAGGCTTATTTGTCTTGTCGCTGCCACCCATAAAAGACTCCACAGTTAAGAAGTCATTCGCTAACAGCAGAGAGGAATTAAAACTTTAAAAAAGTAATGAATGCCGAAGCATTAAATATAGCAATTGCTTTATATCAATATTATGTGGGTTATGTCAATGAAAAAATTCTTATATTAAATCCTTGCCAGAACTCCTTTATTTACCTCTACAGCCTTATCTTTTCCTAATAAAAGTTCTACAAGTTTGAAGGCGAATTCTATGGCAGTGCCGGGACCCTGGCTTGTAACAATATTGCCGTCAACAACGACTCTTTCATCCGAGACTTTTTCTCTGGTAAGCTTATCCCTTACACCCGGATGGCTTGTAATGTTTTTTCCTGCGGTGATGCCTATGGCTGAAAGCACAGTAGGTGCGGCACAGATGGCAGTTATGAATTTCCCTTTTTTGTATAGCCTCTCAACTATCTCTTTTATGCGTGGGTCTTTTTTGAGATTATCAGTCCCGGCTGCACCACCGGGGAGGACTATCATATCAAAATCCTGATTCTTTACAAAGTCCAAGGATATGTCTGATATGATATTAATCCTGTTTCTTCCTTCTATGGGATTATCTATTGTCCCTGCCATTAGTACTTCAATTCCTGCCCTTCTCAGAATATCAACAACAGCAAGAGCCTCAATCTCTTCAAATCCCGATGCTATTGGTATCAAAACCCTCTTCATAAGTCACCATTTAAACAAGTAGTGGTGCCAGAATGAGAGATACAATTGCCATCAATTTAATTAATATATTCATGGCAGGTCCCGATGTATCTTTGAATGGGTCACCTACGGTATCACCAACTACCGCAGCCTTGTGGGCATCCGAACCCTTCCCGCCAAGATGTCCCTTTTCTATATATTTTTTTGCATTGTCCCATGCACCCCCTGCATTTGCCATCATGATTGCAAGGAGGACACCGGCAACTGTTGCCCCTGCGAGCATCCCGCCGAGTGCTGCAGGTCCGAGTATGAAACCGACAAGGACAGGGGCTGCAACTGCCGTAATCCCAGGGAGTATCATCTCTGTTAAAGCCGCCTTTGTGCTTATATCAATACACTTTTTAACATCTGGTTTTACACCTGCCCTGCCTTCAAGTAGGCCGGGGATTTCTCTGAACTGTCTCCTTATCTCATTGACCATCTTGAATGCTGCCTTGCCGACAGATGTCATTGTCAATGCACCAATAAAAAATGGAAGTATGCCGCCTATCAATAACCCGATAACGACATAGGGGTCTGTTATGAGTATGTCAAAACTTTTGCCTGATTTTACGCTTATTGCCTGAGTATATGCAGAAAATAATGCGAGTGCAGTCAATGCAGCGGAGCCAATAGCGAAGCCTTTGCCGATGGCAGCGGTTGTATTGCCAAGGGCATCAAGACTGTCAGTAATTGCCCGGACATCTTTGCCGAGGTGGCTCATTTCAGAGATACCACCTGCATTATCTGCAATTGGCCCGTATGCATCAACACTCATGATTATGCCGACTGTGGCAAGCATACCAACTGCAGATATGCCGATACCGTATAAACCACCTGTATAATTTGCTACAAATATTGCAGCACATATTGCAAGCACGGGGAGGGCGCAGCTCTCCAGCCCGACTGCCATGCCTGTTATTATGTTTGTTGCTGCACCTGTCTGACTCGCCTCTGCAATCCTTTCAACCGGTTTGGCAGAGGTGTAATGCTCCGTAATGAGTCCTATCGCAATCCCGCCTATACAGCCTGAAAATACTGCCCAGTAAACACCATTATTTACATCAAGGTAATAGACCACGGCATAACCAAAAACGAGAAAAAGTCCTGCTGCAATAAAAGTGGCATAACGAAGGGCTGCGGCAGGGTTATAACTTTCCAATACCCTCATTGATACAATTCCTATGATGGAGGCTGCAAGTCCTACCATTATGAGAACAACCGGCAGAGACATGAGAGCCATTGCGGAGCCAAGTTCGGCAACCTTACTACCTGCGATGGCAGTAGCACCGATTGCAATACTTGCAATAACGGCACCAACATAAGATTCAAATATATCAGCACCGAGCCCTGCGACATCGCCGACATTATCTCCGACATTGTCAGCAATAACACCGGGGTTTCTCGGATCGTCTTCAGGTATACCTGCCTCAATCTTGCCGACCAAGTCCGAACCGACATCAGCTGTCTTTGTGTATATACCTCCGCCAACCCTCGCAAAGAGGGCTATAGAGGAGGCACCCATTGCATAGCCGTTTATAATGGCGGCAGTCTCCGGTTTGCCGTAAAGGTAGAAGAATATACCAATGCCGACAAGCCCGATGCTTGCAACAGAAAGCCCCATTACAGAGCCGCCGAGGAATGCAATAGATAATGACTTTGCTGTATCAGGTTTATAAAGATTTGCAGCCTGTGCTGTCCTGACATTTGCCTTTGTCGCTGCCTTCATCCCGAAAAACCCCGCCAGCATGGAAGATACTGCCCCGCCGACATACGCAATGCCTGTCGGGACATTTATAAATATTGACAGTAAAATGAAGATTAATACTATAAATACAAGAAGGATTGTATACTGCCTTTTGAGATAGACCATTGCACCTTCATGGATCATCTCTGCTATCTCTCTCATCCTGTCGGTCCCGTCAGGCTGTTTCTTAATATGACCGTAAATCCACAATGCAATCAAAAGTCCGCCTATCCCAAACAATGGTGCCAATGCAGTAAACTTTTCCATAATTTCCCTTCCTAAAAAATTTTAGAACACGAATTACACGAATATACGAATATCACGAATAAATGAAGAGTATAGACTGAAGACTTAAGTCTATTATTTGTGTAATTCGTCCATTTGTGCCATTCGTGTTCAGATTTTTGTTTTAATAATCTCTCTTATAAGATTAATTGCCTTTTCAATCGAGCCATCTATAATATTCAGTTCACCCCTGTGAAATGGGCTCAAGACATAGTCTGACGCTTCAACACCTTCCGGGGGTCTGCCGACCCCTATCCTTATCCTGTGAAAATCACCTGTGGCAATGCACCCTATTATTGACCTTATTCCCCTGTGACCTGCGTCACCGCCATTGAGCTTTTTTTTAACTTTTCCTACTGCCAAATCAATGTCATCATGGATGACGATTAAATCTGAAGCTGAGAGGGAATAATCTGTAAAGATTGAAATTACGGCAGCCCCGCTTCTGTTCATATATGTCTGGGGTTTTGCAATAATGACATCTTCCCCTTCTATTGCCCCTTTGCCGATTAAGGAAAAGTTACACTTTTTATTTATCCTGATATTGTATTCTGAGGCTAACCTGTCTACAGCAATAAATCCAATATTGTGGCGGGTATCTTCATATTTTTCACCATAGTTGCCCAAACCTACAATAACCTTCATTTTCCTTTTTTCTTTTCTTCCGGCTTGCCCTTTTCTTCAGTCTTTCCCTTCTCTTCTGCCTTCCCCTTTTCTTCAGCAGGTGCTGCTGCAACTGCACCCTCAACAGGTACCGCCTCTGCCGCAGTAACTTCAGCCTTAACCTCTTCTTCCTTCATCACGCTTACTGATGCTACGGTTGCATCCGGGGCTTCAAGTATTTTAACGCCCTCTCCCACTAGGACATCTTTTATATGTATGGTGTGTCCCAGGTCAAGATTGGACACATCAATTGTTATGTCATTTGGAATATTGGAAGGCAGACAGTATACCTTTATTTCTCTCATCTGGTGGCCTAATACACCGCCCTTCTCTTTTACACCAATAGGCTCGCCAATAAGTTTTACCCTGACCTTTACCTTTATCTCTTTATCCATGGAGATTTCCATGAGGTCGGCATGTAAAATCTCTCTCTTTAAGGGATGCTTTTGTAAATCCTTTACTATTGCAGTGCAGTCCTTTTTCCCCTTGCCTTCAAATTTGAGGTTCAGAATGGCGTTTCTGCCTGCCACATTCTCCAGTATCTTAATCAATTTCTTTGAATTTATGGATAGGGAATGATTGCTTTTCCCCCCATAAAGAACGGCTGGAATAAAGCCATCCCTTCTCATCTTCCTGGCATCGCTCTTCCCAAGATGCCCTCTTTCCTTCACATCCAATTGTAATGTTTCCATTTTTAAAACCTCCCTATAAAAGAGTTAAAGAGTTTAAAAGTTTAGGAGTTTAAGAGTTTAATTTTAACTCCTCAACTCCTCAACCCCTAACTCCTTAACTAAATAATGAACTCACAGATGTGGCGCTATGTATCCTTTTAATTGCTTCTCCTAAGAGTTTTGATACAGATAAGACCTTAATCTTATTGCATGCCCCCTGATGGTCATTTAATGGTATTGTATTAGTTACAGTAACCTCCTTCAATGGGGAATTTGCTATCCTGTCTATTGCAGGGCCCGAGAGGACAGGGTGTGTGCAGCACGCATAGACTTCCTTTGCCCCCTTCTCCAGCAATGCATTAGTCGCCTCAATTAAAGTCCCTGCTGTATCTATAATATCATCAACAATCATTGCCCTTTTACCTCTAATATCACCAATTATATTCATAACTTTGGCAACACCGGGTTTGTCCCTTCTCTTGTCTATAATCGCCAAAGATGTATTAAGTTTTTTTGCAAATGCCCTTGCCCTCTCAACACCCCCTGCATCAGGCGATACAATGACAAGGTTTTTCAATTTCTTTTTGCCTATGTAATCAATCAGGATAGGTGCTGCATACAGATGGTCAACAGGCAGGTTGAAAAATCCCTGTATCTGGCCTGCATGGAGGTCCATCGTGAGAACCCTGCTTGTTCCGGCGGCAGTGACAAGGTCAGCCACAAGCTTTGATGTTATCGGCACCCTCGGCTCAACTTTCCTGTCCTGACGGGCATATCCATAATAGGGCAGCACAGCGGTAATTCTCTCAGCTGATGACCTCTTCAGGGCATCAATCATTATGAGGAATTCCATTAGATTTTTATTTACAGGGTTGCATGTTGGCTGGACTACAAATACATCCCTACCCCTTACATTCTCTGTAATCTTCACCCCTATCTCTCCGTCTGAAAAATCATAGATAACAGATTTTCCGAGAGATATGTGAAGATATTTACATATCTCTTCGGCAAGGGTGATATTTGCTCTCCCTGAAAATATTAGTAATCCTTTATGAGGCATTAAACCTCCCGATTTTCAGCCATAGACTTTTCAAACCCATTAAAATAATTCACCGGTTTGAAAAGTCTGTGTTTGTCAGGTTTCTTCTGTTATCTACTCTCTGGCTGGGGCGGGAGGATTCGAACCTCCGAATGCGGGTTCCAAAGACCCGTGTCTTACCGCTTGACGACGCCCCAAAAAGCAGTCAAATATTATTATTTAATGTTGTGCTGCCCTTTGTTTTTAGGACATTATTATATTCTTTTAACACACTCTCCTCAATCATCTTACGGGTATCATTATTGAGAGGATGTGCTATATCCTTAAATGTTCCGTCCTTTCTCTTTTTACTGGGCATTGATACAAATAACCCATTGTTTCCGCTTATAACCTTGATATCTCTTATCACAAAGCAGTTATCAAAGGTTATGGATACATAAGCCTTCAGCTTTTCTTCTTCTACAGGACTTATCCTTACTTCTGTAATTTGCATCAGACAATCACCTCCCCTGGATATACATTATCTAAGCCGGTCAGAGATTCAGCAAGAAACAGAGACCATTCATCTCTTTTAAGCATCTCACCCGCCTGTTTTGCCGAACTATAATCTTTAAAAATGCCAAAGACAGTTGAGCCGCTCCCTGACATTAAAGAGCCGGATGCCCCTGCTGACAGCAAGAGTTCCTTCATCCTGCTGATAACATCATACTTTTCTACAACCACAGACTCAAGGTCATTGAACAAGATAACTGCTAAATCTTCTACATCTCTTTTTTCAGATATAAATTCTTTCATGCTAATATTTTTTCTGCCTTTTGTCAACTCCAATTTAAGGTTTTTATATACCCATTCGGTTGATATAGATATCCTTGGATTAAGAAGTATAACATAAAATTTACTGGTAACAGAAAGGATTTGCAGTTCATCTCCCCTTTCTGTCCCAAACGCACGGACACCTGAAAGAAAAAATGGGACATCAGCCCCAAGCAGTCTTGCTATTGACAACAACTCCTCCTTTGAAAGCCTCAGTTCCCATATATAGTTTAAACCGAGTAATGTTACTGCGGCATTACTGCTTCCGCCGCCGAGTCCTGCCGAGATGGGTATATTCTTATCTATCTCAATCTTTACGCCTTTTTTAACCCCTGTCCTCTCTCGTAAAAGATAGGCTGCCTTGTATGCGAGATTTTTTTCATTCAGTGGAATATCCCTGTTATTGCTGTGCAGTGTTATTCCAGTGTCAGATTCAGTCAATGTAATATCATCATAGAGGCTAATCATCTGAAAAATCGTTTCAATATTATGGTATCCATCACTCCTCTTTCCAATTATCTTTAATCCAAGATTTATCTTTGCAGGGGATTTAATTTTGATTGTCTTCATCCAAAAATCCTTTTTATCCACAGATTTCGCAGATTACCGCCGATTAAAACAAAATATTTTTTAAAAATCTGTGTAATCTGCGTAATCTGCGGATTAAGTTGTTATTCTTTAATTCATCTCCATCTCCTCTGCGTCTTCAGGGATTGTCAGGTTGAATACAGATTCTTCTATCTCTGTATTTATTTCTATCTCTGTATATTCAACAGTCATTGACAGCCCCTTTGGAGGTAGTAATATTTGCCTCTTGAAGGGAAAGAGATATTCCCCCACTTTTTTGTAATCGGAAAAGGTTATAAATTTTATGACTTTCCCTGTATCATCATATCTCTTTATGGTAATTATGGATAGATTGTTCGGTTCAAACTGCATCTCATTATAAGATTTACTACCACTTAACTGTGTCCTTAAAATATATACCCTATTTTCTTTTGTTAGATGCATATCCTCTATTTTTTTATTTTCAATAGGATGTCTTCCGGTAAGGAGATTGGCAATCTCAAAGGGAGACAGATAGATGCCTGTTATTTTATGTAATACCTCAGAGGAGGCATCTCCTTTATAAAATCTATTTTCATTTATATTGTAGATTGTAACTGCATTGCTGTCGGATACCATTATTATTGACGGTTGACCTGTTATATTGAGGGATTCCAGCCTGATATGAGAATCTCCATGCACCACTATTGCCTCCTTTAGCCTCTGTGTTGAATTGCTTGATATGATATTTATCTTTGCAATACCTCTGATATTCTTTATTTTATTATTTCTCTCGCCGATTAAATCAATTATTGAACTAACAGAAATAGCAGAGGATTCAGGTTGGATTATTGGTTTTTCAATCTTTTTATATGCGCAGCCCAGTGAGTTCAGACAATATGTAATAAGCAACAAGAGGCAAGCTATGGACAAAATGGATTTATTTCTCATTCTCGGCTGTTTGATGCCTGTAGTCATTTCCGCGGCTTATTCCTTAAGAGTTTGTTTGCCTTTTTTACTTTCTCTTCTATTGCACTGTTCTTTTCTCCCTTAAGGGATTTTTCCCATGCATCTTTTGCCTTTTCGTAATTATTTATCCTGAAATATGCCTCTCCAAGATGGTCATACATGGTTGGATCGTCAGGGACAAGGAGGACAGCCTCTTCCAGTTTTTCTATCGCTTTATCATAGAGTTCCTTTTTGTAATAGACCCATCCGAGGCTGTCAAGAAAATATCCGTTATCAGATTCAAATTCCAACGCCTTCATTATATGTTCCAATGCATCATTAAGATTAATCCCCATCTCAGCATAGATATAGCCAAGATAGTTATGTGCACTTGGATGGTCTTCATTCAGCTGTAATGTCTTTTTCATCGCATCAATGCATTTCCCATACTCTTTTAATTTTTCATAAGTAATACCAAGCCTGAAGTGGTAGGTATCATTTTCTGGCTCCATTTCTACAGCCTTCTTAAAATTTTCTACGGCATCTGTATATCTCTTTTCATTGTATTGTGCAACCCCGAGATAAAAATACAATTTTGGGTCATTGGGCTCTATCTTGATTGCACGATTTATAATATCAATAGCCTCTTCCAGCTTTTTCAATTTTTCGTATATCTGGCTGATGTGGAGCATGATATCTACAGATTTTGGTTCAATCTTTAAGAGTTTAAGCCACTCGTCAAGAGCATCTTCATAATTATTCATTTCCTCATAGATTGAGGCAATATAGAAAATAGTCTTGCCGTTTTTAGGGTCTGCCGCCCTTGCCAGCTGAAATTCCTCTAATGCCCTCATCAAATCCTTTTGCTGATAATATATAAGCCCCATTTTAATACGAACCTCTACATTATCAGGAAGACTCTCGCTCAATTTTTTATATTCGTCAAGTGCCTTGTCATAAGCCTCTTCTTTTATATATATCTCTCCCAGCATGTTATGGGCAAGTTCGTTTAATGGGTCAATTTCAAGTATTTTTTTGTACATGTCTATTGCACTATCATGCTTCTTTTGAAGTTGATAGACCAAACCGAGGTCTTCCATGACCTTCAGAAAGTTTGGGTGTATTTCAAGTGCCTTAGTAAAATGCTCCTCTGCCTTTGCATAATTTTTTGTCTTCGCATTTATTCTGCCGAGATAATAGAATCCTAAGACATAATTTGGTTCTATCTTTATCAGTTTTTCAAGCATTGCAATTGCAGAATCATAGTCCTTATTCTCAGCATATATTATTCCAAGGTATAAATGGGCATCTTTAGCTTGAGGGTCAATTTCTATTACTTTTTTATATTCCTCCACTGCGGACTCATACTTTTTCTGGCTTGAATATATGCTCCCCTTTATCATTCGGGCAGATATAAAATTAGGGTCTATTTTAAGAGATTCTTCACAGGCATCTAATGCCGATATAATATCCCCCTTACGCAATGATACTACGGCAAGATTTTTAAGTACGGCAATAGATTTCGGGTCATAGAGCCTTGCCTTCTGGTATTCTTTTATTGCAGGTTCAATATCATTGTGAAGCTCATTGATTAAGCCCATAAGATAATGATAATATGCCCTGTAATCCTGTGGCAAGCCTTCCTTTGCTGCCGCCTGAGAGATATATTCCTTTTTCTGCGTTACAGGTTCTTTTAATTTGCCCTTGTAAGTTGCACATCCAGATGCAAAAGATAAAATCAAGAAGGAACATACAATTTGAAATTTGAGATGTATCATGTCCTCTTTATAGCATTGGCTTTGGATATTATTCTCTGAATAGTCTTTTTTAAATCTGCATCCTTGATAGAAGGCAGGTCTATATCAGTGGCAGTTGAGGAGTTGAGGAGTTGAGGAGTTGAAGAGTTTTTATCCCTTAACTCCTTAACTCCATCACTCCCTAACTGCTTAATCTCTCCCAGCTTGAAATATATCTTATTTATTACAGTCTCACCAATAGTGGTGTTTAATTTATTCACCATCATAGATTCTAAAAATTTTAACTGTCTTAACCAGATATTGTCCCTTACATTTACAAAAAGTGTCTTTCCCTTAATATCTTCAGGCTGGGCTACATTGGCTATGTGATGCCCAACTACCTTATCCCATATATACCATATCTGATGTGATTTTATCTTTGAATCAAGCCCAAGTTTCCTTATAGTATCATTAAGAATTTCACCTGTGCTTCTCATATTAAAATAAAAAAATATCTTTTATGTTATTCTCTGCTACTATATTTATCACCTGTAATTGACAAATTGTAAGTCTATTCCCATATTTTTACCCCGCAACAAACTTATAACAGATTGCAGGTCATCCTTATTCTTTCCTGCCACGCGAACCTGCTCACCCTGAATCTGAGCCTGAACCTTTAGCTTTGTATCCTTTATAATTTTTACAATCTCTTTTGCCTTTTCCACCGGTATGCCCTGCTGAAGTGTTATTACCTGCCTCACTGTCCCTCCGGTTGCAGGTTCAACCTTATCATATTTTAACGCCTTAAGAGATACACCCCTTTTAACAAGTTTAGTCTGAAGAATATCTATAACACTCTTTAATTTATGTTCATCATCGGATAACAAAACAATCTTCTTGTCCTTCTCCTCAAGTTTTATGTCACTCTTACTCCCTTTAAAATCAAATCTCTGCTTTATCTCCATCATTGCCTGATTAATGGCATTTATCACCTCAGGTATTTCAACAATGGATACTATATCAAAGGAACTCTCTTTTGACATGCTAACCTCCCAAATTCTGCTAAAACGGAATTTAAAATCGCAGATTCATCCTGAAATACTGCGTTATCATCAATTTTGTTCCTCACCGTATTGGTCATATACGGTTGCGTCGCAAAATTGCTTCTCGCTTTGTCTTTCAGGCGACTTTGCAATTTCACCCAAAATCCTAAATTGGATTTTGGGTAACCTCCCAATACTATATTTTTATCTCTAAAATTTGATATATTAAGATTCAAATGCAAAAAGGCTTTTTCTTTAGGTGATATTCAAATAATAACCAAATATATAAAAAATGTCAAAGAGATACTCTTTTGATACTCTTTTGACCAATATATTGTTAAATGAAATTTCTTGATATAATTTTCCCCCAAAAGTGCATCTTGTGCGAGAGTTCGCATGATGGAGATGCAGAAACTATTTGTCCAAACTGCATGGATAAAATATCGTTCATCAAAGACCCTGCCTGTGCGAGGTGTGGGATACCATTTGAAGTTACATATCCCATTGAAGAGAGTCTTAATTATTTGTGTGGTAGATGCAGAAGCTCCCCGCCCTTATTTGACAGGGCATTATCTGTATGCCAATATGACAAGACGGCAAGTGATATTATATCCACATACAAATATCATAACAAACCATACATTGGTAAGGATTTGGTTTCAATTATACTTAAAGTTTTATATGAGAAGATAACTGAACTTTCCCCTGAATTAATTGTCCATGTCCCGCTTCATGTGAAAAGGTTAAAGGAGCGTGGTTATGACCAGGCTTATATTTTGGCTGAAGGGATTGGCAGAGGGCTTAATATACCTGTATCTTATGGGAATCTTGTCAGGACAAGATACACCGCCCCTCAGGTAAGCTTAAGTGGAAGTGAGAGGATGGAAAATGTAAAAGGTGCTTTTTTAGTGATTGATACTTCCGGAATAAAAGATAAATCAATACTCCTAATAGATGATGTATTTACTACAGGGGCTACAATAAAGGAATGTGTAAAGGTTATTAAAAAGGCAGGGGCAGGAAAGGTATATGTACTAACATTTGCAAAGGCATAAACTTTTTTAAGAACAAAGACTTGATTAAACCACTGAGACACTGAGGCACAGAGAAAATAACAATGAAAAAGAATTTGTTTTTTCTCTTTTAAAGATTTTTTCTTAATTTTAATTTATCTCTGTGTCTCCGTGCCTCTGTGGCTAATTTTATAATTTCATGCAAAAATGAAGCTTCTTTTAATTTTACCAAAAAATGAGCGTAGTTACTGGGGGAAGGTTTCCAGGAGCGGAAGGGCAGGTTTTTTGCGTCTCAACCTCCCCACCATTGCTGCACTTACCCCAAAGGAATGGGATGTTGAAATACTGGATAATAGGGTTAAGCCTATTGACTATCACACAAATGCAGACATTGTCGGCATAACAGGGTTTACATCGGAGATGCCGGGTGCCTATGAAATCGCAGATAGTTTCAGAAAAGAGGGCATAACAGTTGTAATGGGGGGTGTTCATGTCTCTGCCATGCCGGATGAGGCGCTGGAACATGCAGATGCTGTTGTTATCGGAGAGGCAGAGCTTGTCTGGCATAAATTGCTTGATGATTTTAAAAAAGGTGAGTTGAAGCCAAAGTATAAGGCGGATAGATTGTGTGACATGAAAAACATGGCTATTCCACGAAGAGACCTCCATGATAGAAAAATGTATTCCGGTTATTACACCCTGCAGGCAACCCGCGGCTGTCCGTTTAATTGTGACTACTGTGCAGTTACTGCATTCTTTGGCAATAAATTCAGGGTAAGGCCAGTTGATGAGGTAGTTGAAGAAATAAAGGGGTTTGATTCAAGAGAATTTTTCTTTATGGATGACAACATTGTCGGAAGACCTAAATATGCAAGAGAGCTTTTCCAAAAACTTATACCGCTCAAGGTTATATGGGGAAGCCAGGCATCTATTACGATGGCAAAAGACCCCCAACTGCTGCAACTCTACGCCAGGAGCGGCGGCAAATATGCATTTATCGGATTTGAGAGCCTTTCCCAGAAAAATCTTGAAAAGATGAATAAGGGGTGGAACTCTGCTGAAGGCTATAAAGAGGCGATAAGAAAGATACACGATGCCGGCATAAATATTGTTGGAAGTTTTGTATTCGGACTTGATGAAGATGACCCGTCCGTGTTCAGAGATACATTTGACTTTATAATGGAGACAAGGCTGGATGCAGCACAATTTCATATACTCACCCCTCTTCCCGGGACGGTGACTTATAGAACCCTTGAAAAGGAGTGGAGGATAATTGACAGGGACTGGGGAAAATATCATACAGGCGAGGTTGTGTTCCAGCCGAAGGGGATGACTGCTGAACAGCTGCAGAGCGGTTACTATTGGATTTTCAGGAAGACATATACTATTCCAAATATACTAAAGAGGAGTTTGAGAAGCCCAAGGGGTATTATCTATAGAATTGCAGCAAATCTAAGCTATAGAAAAAAGGCATTGAAGATGCCTGAGATTTTGGAATAAAGACAGAAACAAAGACTTGAAATTAGACAGGATATGCAGGATAAAAGATAGATGATAGAAGATAGGCATCTTTTTTTTATTATTTTGTTAATCCTGTCTAAATGCTATTATAATTTCCTATAAATTAAAAAATGTTTGACTAAATGTAATAAAGATGTAGAATTTGTAGAATACAGCAGCCAGAATAAAGATTCTTTAAGAAAATTATAAGAGCAACCGCAGATGAACGTAGATATAAAAGTTTTTTAAAAGAATTTTTATCTGTGTTAATCTGTGTCCATCTGTGGTTTCAATAGGTTTTTGTTATTCTGAAGTCTGGATTCTGACTTCTGTCTTCTTAATTCTTTTTTATGGGAGGTCTTATGTCAATAAAGGTTGGTATAAATGGTTTTGGAAGGATAGGTAGAAATCTCTTAAGGGCATCTTTAAATACAAAAGAGATAGAGTTTGTTGCAGCAAATGATATAACTGATGCAAAGACACTTGCACATCTTTTAAAATATGATTCCATCCTCGGCAATCTGGATGCAGATGTAAAGGCACAGGGCGATACAATCTTAGTTAATGGAAAACCCCTTAAGGTATTGGCAGTATCTGACCCTTCACAGCTTCCATGGAAAGATTTGGGGGTTGACATAGTGGTGGAATCTACAGGCAGATTTACAGAGAAGGATGGTGCTTCAAAGCATCTGAGTGCGGGGGCAAAGAAGGTTATTATATCTGCACCTGCAAAAAATGAGGATATTACCATTGTCCTCGGTGTAAATGAAAAATCTTATGATCCTAAAAAACACCATGTATTATCCAATGCCTCATGCACAACAAATTGTCTTGCGCCGGTGGCAAAAGTTCTTTTAGAAAATTTTGGAATAAAGAGGGGATTGATGACAACCATCCACTCTTATACAAATGACCAGAAGATTCTTGACCTTCCTCATAAAGATTTAAGAAGGGCAAGGGCTGCGGCAGTATCCATGATACCAACTACGACAGGTGCTGCAAAGGCGGTTTCTCTCGTTCTCCCGCAGTTAAAGGGGAAGCTTGACGGTATGGCAATAAGGGTTCCTACACCAAATGTTTCGGTGGTTGACCTTGTTGCTGAATTGGATAAAGATACCACTGCCGAAGAGGTGAATGCAGCATTAAAAAAGGCTGCTGAAGGAGAACTTAAAGGCATCCTCCAGTACTGTGATGAGCCGTTGGTTTCTATAGATTTCAATGGGAATTCCAATTCGTCAATTGTAGATGCCCTTTCAACAAAGGTGATAGAGAAAAAAATGGTTAAAGTTCTTGCATGGTATGACAATGAGTGGGGATACTCATGCAGGGTCAGGGATTTGATCTTATATATAGCAGGGAAGGGGATGTAATTAGATGAAATTGAAGATTGAAGATTGAATAATAAGAAAATAGTCAATCTTCAATAGTCAATATTTCGAAGTTTATATGAAAAAGCTAACTATAGAAGATGTTAATCTGAAAGGCAAGAGATGTTTTATCCGCGTCGACTTCAATGTCCCTTTAGACCAGTTTGGAAATATAACCGATGATACAAGGATAAAGGCGGCACTCCCCACAATAAACTATGCCATTGATGAAGGGGCAAAGGTCATTCTTGCCTCCCATATGGGCAGGCCAAAAGGGATTGTGTCTCCCAATTTCAGCATGAATCTGATTTTAAAGAGACTCATGAGACTCCTCGGTAAAAATGTGATAATGGCTGAAGACTGTATAGGTGACGGTGTAAAAAAGGTAATAGGTGATATGAAACCGGGGGATGTTTTACTCCTTGAGAATTTGAGGTTTCATAAAGAGGAAGAAAAGAATGATGATGGATTTTCAAAGAAACTATCAGAACTGGCAGATGTGTATGTTAATGATGCATTTGGCTCTGCCCACAGGGCACATTCATCTACACATGGAATTACAAAATATGTCCCTCAGGCTGCGGCTGGTTTCCTTTTAAAAAAGGAGATAATGTATTTTGAAAAGGCGGTATCAAATCCAACCCGTCCCTTTGTTGCCATCCTCGGCGGTTCAAAGGCATCCGGCAAGATAGGGGTGCTTAATAATTTGGCAGACAAAGTCAATAAGGTAATAATAGGCGGTATGCTTTCGTTTACATTCTTAAAGGCACTTGGCTACCATATGGGGGGTTCAAAGGTAGAGGATGATATGCTTGAAGAGGTTAAAAAGATAATGCAGAAGATGACAGAGAAGGGGGTTAAGTTCTATCTCCCTGTGGATTTTGTAGTTGCCGAGAGGATGGATATGAGGGCAGAGGCAAAGATTGTCCCGGCACAGGAGATACCAAATAGCTGGGTTGCCCTTGATATAGGGCCTGCAACCTCAACCCTTTTTACAGAGGCTCTATATAACGCCAAGACTATTATCTGGAATGGTCCAATGGGTGTATTTGAAATGGATGCATTCAGCCGGGGGACAATGGCAATGGTTCATGCAGTGGCAAACTCCTTTGCGCTGACAATAGTCGGAGGCGGCGATACAGATGTTGCAGTACACAATGCAGGCGAGTCTGATAAGATTTCATATATATCAACCGGCGGCGGTGCATTTTTGGAGTTGCTTGAAGGCAAGGCACTCCCTGGAATTGAGGTATTGACAGATAAGAAGGAATGAAACCAATTATAGCCACAGACTTACACAGACTTTTCACAGATTAAAGCTTTTTAATCTTTTTTGTTTTTTAAAATCTGTGTCCATCTGTGGTTAAATATTTTTTATGCGTAAGCCTTTAATTGTCGGAAACTGGAAGATGAATAACACAACTGTTGAATCGATTGATTTGACAGATAGGCTTAAAAAAGCAGTGGAAAATATAAAAGGGGTAGAGATTGTTGTGGTGCCTCCTTTTACATCGTTGGATAAAGTGAGAGGTGCAATTAAAGGGTCAAATATAAAATTAGGGGCTCAAAATCTGTTCTGGGAAGATAAGGGTGCATATACAGGAGAGGTATCTCCTTTAATGATTGAAGATTTGGGCTGTGAATATGTTATAATTGGACATTCGGAGAGGAGAGAATACTTTAAAGAGTCTGATGAGATTATAAATAAGAAAATTAAAGCAGCACTGCAAAATAAACTCAAGGCTATCGTATGTGTCGGAGAGACATTGAAAGAAAGAGAAGAAAGTAAAACGATAGAGGTCATTGAATCACAAATAAGAAACGGATTAGAAGGAATATTAAGCTCCGAGCTGCGGATTACAGACCACGAAATGCGATTAGTAATTGCCTATGAGCCTGTATGGGCTATAGGGACAGGAAGGAATGCCACGCCGTCTCAGGCAAATGAAGTTCATGCTTATATAAGAAAACTTTTATCGCAGATATTTAATGAAGGTATTGCATCAAATATAAAAATATTGTATGGTGGAAGTGTAAAGCCGTCTAATTCTGCTGAACTTATGTCTGAAAAAGAGATAGATGGTGCGTTGGTCGGTGGGGCAAGTCTTGAAGCCGATTCCTTTGCAGAGATTATAAGGTCAGCATGTATGGTATAGAAAGTGTTAGTTAATAGTGTCAGTGTCAGTAAAAAAACAGACACTGAGAACTGACACTAACACTGAATTAAATGGGGGGGGGTAAATGATAACTTTGTTAACTGTTGTTCATGTAATTGTCGGTATATCTTTAATATTGGTCGTCCTGCTCCAAAGAGGGAAAGGGGCAAGCATGGGCGCTGCCTTTGGGGGGTCAAGCCAGACATTGTTTGGGAGTAGGGGTCCTCAGAGTTTCCTTGGCAGGCTTACAACTATAGTGGCGGTAGTTTTTATGCTCACTTCATTGAGTCTTGCTGTCTTATCTTCAAAAAAACCAACTGTAAGCATTATGAAAAAAAGTAATGTAACGGATACAAAACCAGCAGCCACAGCCAATCCTGTAGCACCTGCTCCAAAGAGTGAGACACAATCACAGGAGCAACCTCCTAAAAATACGCCATAGGGAAAGAATGGTGGTAAATAGTGGTAGTGTCGGTAAAAAAATTGACACTGAGAACTAACACTTCCACTGATTTAAGGGGAGGGGAAGGATAGTTAAGAGGATGCCTTTTCTCCAATCATTGTGTCAGTCTCCTGTCAGTTTCATTAATTCTTCTGATCAATGAATGTATTATTCTTAAAGAAATGTCAGGATAGTTTTCAATTGTCTCCTTAAGTTTTTCGCCTGGGAATACCTTTACTATACTTTTGCCTTTTGCTCTGACGGTAGCACTACGAGGCTCGTTTGTAAGGGCACTCATTTCTCCAAAATATTCTCCAGGCTGTGTTATTTCGCTTATAACCTTTTCATTCTTTGATATTATAAGCTGCCCTTGAAGTAACTGATAAAAATTCTTATCTGTATTGCCTTCTTTAATAATGAGGTCCCCATTCTCAAATGTAAGTTCATCAGGGTTTAAGAGATATGCAGGGAGTGCCTCTTTAGCCATGACTGTATTTTCTATCACCTGTTCTATTGTACTAATCCCTTCTCTCACTTTATTAAGGGCGTCCATTCTAAGTGTAATCATCCCCTCTTTTATTGCAATTTTTCTCAGATGGTCTTCCGGAACGCGGGAGACAATAGCCTTCTGAACGGCCTCAGTTATCTCCATCACTTCATATACACCAACTCTTCCTTTATAACCAGTGCCATTACATTTTGGACATCCCTTTCCGTGCATAATCTTGCCTTGAAGTGAAGCTATCTCATTTTCTGGAAATCCTATCTCTATAAGCTCTTCTTTATCCAGAGTAGCCACAGGCTCTTTACAGTTTGTGCAAATTCTGCGGAGTAGTCTCTGTGCCAATATAAGATTTACTGCTGCTGCAACCAGGTAAGATGGAATTCCTATATCAATCAATCTGCCAATAGTGGATGGGGTATCATTCGTATGGAGCGTAGTAAAGACGAGGTGACCTGTCATAGCTGCCTTTATACATATTTCGGCAGTCTCCATATCTCTCGTTTCGCCAACAAGTATGATTTCAGGGTCCTGTCTTAAAAATGCCTTTAATGCAGCGGCATAAGTCATCCCAACTTCATTTCTTACAAGCACCTGATTTATCCCTGCGAAATTAAATTCTACAGGGTCCTCGGCAGTCAGTATCTTTACGCTCGGGTCATTTAACTTATTGATTGCAGAGTAAAGGGTATTGGTCTTCCCGCTTCCAGTTGGTCCTGTGATGACAATCATGCCCTGTGGCCGCTCAATGGCTTTATTAAACTTCTTCAGGGTATCCTCTGAAAAACCGAGCTTTTTAAAGTCCAGCATAAGGGATTCAGGGTTTAGTATTCGCATTACTATTGATTCACCCCATAGTGTCGGCAGAACCGAGACTCTGAAATCAATAGACTTTGTCTTACCCAACTTCAATTTTATGCGGCCATCCTGAGGCACACGCCTTTCAGCTATATTGAGATTTGCCATTATCTTTATTCTTGAGATTATTGCATTCTTTATCTGAAGCGGGAGGGACATTGACTTATAGAGTGCACCATCAAGCCTGTATCTGACATAAAATATTTTTTCAAATGGTTCAATATGTATATCACTGACCCCTAATTTTATTGCCTTTGTCATTATTCCATTTACAAGCTTTATAATCGGTGCATCTCCTGCACCAAATGCCTCTTTAACCTCTTCCCCTTCGTCCTTTTCTATGTCAATTTCTTCAGTAACCTCGGATACCAGAGAACCAAAGTCATCCACCTCTTCTAAAATCACCTTCTCCTCTACCTCTCCTCCAGATTTTTTAAGGAAACTGTTAAACTCTTCATCACTTATCTTATAATATTTTTTATAGGCTGTGACTATTTCTTTTTCTGTTGATAATGAGACTTTTATAGATAATTTTGTCTTCATCTGTATATCTTCTATTGCCCTGTTATTTGTGGGGTCTGATGTTGCAATGGTGAGGGTTCCATTTGTTATATTGATAGGGAAGACAAAATGCTCTTTTGAGGTTTCATAAGGGACAAGCTTTACAACATCCTCACTGACCTGCATTTCAGATATGTGTGCAATAGGAAAATTAAGCTGGCGGGAAAGGAAATTGATTATCGTTTCTTCATCAATAAACCCGAGAGATATAAGTGTTTGTCCCAGTCTTCCACCGCTTTTTTTCTGAGCGGCAAGTGCCTCGTCAAGCTGAAACTTTGTAATCTGTCCATCTTTACGGAGGAGATCACCAAGTCTTTCAGACTTGACTTCGTCTCTTACTGTCTTTTTAAAACTTGATTTTTTTTCTACTACCTCAGGCATATGCCTCTTTTAAATTTCATTTTAAAGATAATGGTGGAGAATTGAGTTTGCACAAAATTTATTATAAAACAAGATGTTAATATGTCAAGCCTTTATCTCAACAATATGATATTATTAATCTCATGCAAAGGAAGACATTAAAATATATTATTGCAATCAATCTCATTATATTTATAGGAAGTGTTGTCTTGGTATTTTATTTTAACAGGTTAGAGACCCTTGAAATACCTCCTGATATTGAAAAGGCAGTTGAATCAAAGATATCCAATCCTGAGCCTAATGAGGCAGGGGAAAATCTGACAGCTGAAATTACATATACAATAAATGCCTCTTCACTCAAAAATTGGATATATTTTGACTTCTCAAAAGGAGCTGTAGTCAATATTTCTGACAGGGTATCTTCTGATTGGGATATTGGATTCAGGAGGGCAAAGATAATATCAAACAGCGGTGCTTCAAATCCAGATGGCAGGGGTGGAATAGCGGCAATAGAAAATGTGGAACTTGAATCTGTCATAGAGGCCCCGGAATCAGGTTATATGACAGACATCAGTAAGAATGCCCTTGAGACAGAAAATCCTGCCATAAAATGGTATTTCTACAACTATATGACGCATGAGTTAAAACCTAAAAAGAATGTCTATATTGTCCGCACTGCAGATGGAAAATATGCAAAAATGCAGATAATAAAATTTTACTGTGAGGGCTTAGCAGGATGCTTCACAATAAAATATGTCTATCAGGGGAATGGGAGCAGGAAATTTACCCCTTAAAATGATTATAACCTTCCTTTGTTAGAGGGATAGCTTTACCATCAATATTGACAAGGTTTATCCCCTTCTTTGTAATTTCACCAATCATTGTAATAGGGATATTCACATTCTTCCACAATTCTTTTAATTTCTTTACATTCTCAGGTTTTGCAGTAAAGAGAAGTTCATAGTCCTCTCCGCCGTAGAGGGCAAAATTAAGGGAAGTTATGAGTTTTGACGACCCATCCGCTGGATGGGTGCCCCGAGTTTTGAGTTGAGAAGAGGTAAAATCTTTTAACTCTTTTGATATAGGGATATTTTTAGTAAATATATTTGCACCAACATCACTCTCCTCGCATATCCTTCTTATGTCTGATGCCAGACCATCGCTTATATCAGTCATGGATGTAGCAAGTTTTTTTACAGCCAAGAATCTCCCCTCTTCAAGTCTCGGAATTGGCATTAAATGCCTTTTTATTAATTTTCTTTTTTTCTGACTTCTGACTTCTGACTTCTGACTTCTTTTTAGTATTTCCAATCCTGCCGCTGAATCCCCCAAATACCCAGTCACAAAAATCTTATCCCCTGCCTTTGCACCTTTTCGCAAAAGCATATATTTTTTTTTAACTTCACCAAGGATTGCCATATTTATAGAGAATTCATTTTTTGATGAAGATACATTTCCACCTATTATTGAAACCTTAAATCTCTTAGCCCCATCCTTTACTCCTTTAAAAAAGTCATCCATGAAGTTAACAGAAATATTCGGAGGGACTGCTATGGATAAGAGGGCATGAAGTGGTATTCCGCCCATTGCAGCAATATCACTTAAATTTATATTTATGGATTTGATTCCGAGTTGGTATGGCTGGATATAATCAAGTTTGAAGTGAATACCCTCTACAAGGGCATCTGTGGTAGCAATAAGGAGGAAACCTTTTCTAAGTTTAATTGCTGCACAATCATCTCCAATTCCTACAACAATATTTTCATTGAGACTCTTAAAAATATCTCTTGCATTTTTTATCAATCCAAACTCACCTAACTGGCTTAGTTTCATTGAATCTTTTTCAACTGCTCCAATACATATTTCCTTATCTCCTGCGGTTTGGGGAGGGTTCTTACTATTTTCCCATCTTTAATGAGAGGTTTAAGGAGGGCTTCATTTTCACCGCCACAGTTACACTTCCCAATCTTTTCATGGAGAGGCACCACTGTAAATTTAAAACATGATTTACACCTGTAAACCTGCTTGCTTCCTGATTTTTTTCCCCTCTTTGCAACAGGCTTTCCTTCAATCTCCATTATGTCAAAGGAAAAGTCTATTGTGGATGCACCGCTGATAGCCGTCCCGACACCATAGCCATCCACCACATCATTCAACCTTTCAATCTCATTTTCATTTATACCGCCGCTTACTAATATCTTCACATTTTTATATCCGCGGTAATCAAGCTCCCACCTGACCTCACGGCATATCTCAAGCAAATCTCCACGCCTTGAGCCCGGGGTGTCAAGTCTTACACCAAATAATTTATCACCCATTACTTCAGCAGCCTTTATAGATTCAAACTTTTCATCACAGAATGTATCCACAAGACACACCCTTTTTACCTTTGACTCTATTACCTCATGAAATGCCTTAACTGCCTCGGCAGAGTCACCGAGCATTAAGACAAGGGCATGAGGGATTGTCCCTGAAGGGTCTTCCCCAAGGAGTTCAGCACTCTTTATTGCTGAAACCCCGTCACATCCACCGATAAAAGCATTCCTCTCAACCATTGGTGTAATGGCAGGGTGCATTCGCCTTGCACCGAAGCTTATTAATAATCTATCTCTTGCTGTCTTTCTGCACCTCGCAGCCTTTGTGGCTATACCTGATGCCTGACACAAAAATCCGAGAAGCGCTGTTTCGTAAATGCAGTAGTCTGTGTATATCCCATCAATGACCAGGACTGGCTGATATTCATTAAATATAGTCCCCTCATCCATACAATAAACATCTACAGGAAGCCCTTTTAACAACTCTGCTATTTCTTCTATGCCTGAAAGGATGCCCCACTTCCAGTCCTGTGGAAATCCCTTTAGCCTTACCTCTGCCTTTGCCCTCTTGATAATACCCTTTGCCTTGAGTATCCGGACAGTGCGGTCAAAATATATGTCCGTAGTCTTGCCTGATTTTATCTCTTCTTCTGTGGCAATGTGAAACATAACTTTATTTTCCTGATAATATTTTTATAAGTCTAACAACATTTACAGGCAGATTCTACTGATTTTTTTTAGTGCTATTTTTATTCTTGACATAATGGATATGGACATAGATAATAGTAAAAATTTTTAATGGAGGGTAAATGTTTAAAAAGAGTCTAATATCTTTGTTTTGTGTTGTTTTAAATTTTATTGTTTTTGTCCTGCCTGTCTTTTCTGAAGAGGCTGATAACGAGTTTGAAGAGGTGGGCACAGCAGGGACATCAGGTGATAATAAATTGGCACTTGTGCAGTTCAGCCTTACATCAACCACTGGGAATGCCGATACCACATCAATATTTACAGGGACCGAACTTTTCTATGGTTCAGGGGGGAATAGTATCGGGTTTGATGGTAATCTATATTACGGCGAGCATTCACAGAAACTTATTGTGAAGACATCTGAAGGAAGACTTAAAGGGGCGCATGATTTTGATAAAAGTCATTACACATACCTGCTTGGCGCATTAAAACATGATGAGTTTCAAAGACTCAATCTTCGCTCTTCATTGGGGATAGGATATGGATATAAACTGATAAGTGATGCTTATGAGGAATTATCTCTTGAGGCAGGTATAGGTTTGCAGGGGGAGGATTTTGGTGGTAATCGAAAGGATGATTATTATCATGAGGGAAGGATCGGCATAAACTATACATATAAGTTTTCAAAGACAGCGAGATTTGTGACTAAAGATGAATATCTCCCATCTCTTGCAGGTGCAGATAATCATAGGATAAGGGGCGAGTTTAAATTAATTGAAAGCCTCTATAAAAATCTTGCAGTTATTCTTAATTTGATACTTGATTACGATGGGTCGCCAGTTGAAAGTGCTGTTAAAAATTTAGATGCGAGGATATTTGCCGGGGTTGGCTATAATTTCTTCTAGCTTTTAATACCTATTGCATTTTTTGCTGCCGATGGTATTAATTCATTAAAAGCCTCTTTTAGAAACTCTGCCGTTATCATGCGATAACCTTTCTTTTTAGCCTGCTCCTCAATTGTCTTTTTTGCCATTTCTCTTACGAAAGGTGGAACCTTTTCCATCCTCTCTCTTGCCTCTTTCGTCCAGCCTAAACCTTGCGAATCATCCTCTAAATATTGTGAAAACTTTTCAATTATTACCTCATTTTTTGATGTTCTCTTGGAGAGGAAGTTCTTTATATTGTCTATCACATCTTTCTTTCTTGCACTCCGCAGTTTCTCCTTTGCCTTATCAAAGGCATCCATCTTCAACTCCTCAAAACCTATCTTTTTCATCCTCTTTGAGGCAAGCATCATGGATTCATTTCTTATCTCTGTAAGAAATTCAGAATCTATTATTTTCTTGCCTCTCTCCTTAGCCCTTTTGACCATAAGCTTTCTTATTCCGGGTTTCACAAAATCAGGGGCATTTTCAACCCGTTTCAGTGCATCGTCTGTCCATACAATTTCTTCATCTTTGATATCAACTGTCATATATTTACTCCTTTTGAAAAACACCGCCCACCTTATCTTCACCTTTGACAGTAGAGCGGATAATGTTCAATATCTTTATATCCCACACAGCCCTTGCAAGCATAAAGCAGGTAAGGGCATGTAGTATAAACATAAAGACCATTAGAATTGAATAATAGGGTATCGCAAATAATGTAACGATTGTCCTTGCAAGATATATGATAGATAGTGTTGCCGTAAATATCCTGTATTCTTTATATATAAGGTAGGGAAAGATTACCATGAAAATTGCACCAAGTGTATAAAAGAGGTAATTAAATATGCCAAAATCATGAGGAGGCATCCTGAAGGTAGCAATGAAGAAATAGACTAATGCATTCAGAAGATATACGAATGCTGCCTGATGATATTTAGAAAAACATTCTTTATTGCTAATAGATTCTTTATTTTTTAGTTTATCCATGATTAAAGTTATTATATTATGTAATTGTGGAATCATTCAATGAAATTCAATGAAATTTGCTTGACAAATGCAGGTTTCCTGTGTAATTAATAAATTTAGTGGGGTTTCCATGAAGAACAAGAAACAGCTTAAGTTTGCAATTGGTTCAGTGATGATTGTTGCGGCTATAGGTTATTTAGTCGTAACCGGCATAAGCAAGACTTCGGTATATTACCTTACAGTTAGCGAGTTGCTCTCAAAAGGTGATTCTGTTTATGGAGAGGGTGTAAGGGTGGAAGGCAAGGTTATGGGTGGTTCTATAAAAAAGGATTCAACAGCACTAAAGGTAGATTTCAGAATTACCGACGGCGATAAAGATATGGCTATTCATTATGAAGGCGTAATCCCTGATCTATTTGAAGATGGCAGGGATGTAGTTGTAGAAGGAAAATATACCCGTGAAGGTATTTTTAAGGCACATACCCTCCTGACAAGCTGCCCATCCAAATATGAGTCTGCCGACAAAGACCATCCAACAAATCAGTTTACAGTTGGTAGTTGATAGTCAATTATTGAATACCGACTGACGACTAATGACTATTAACTATAGACTGAATTTTTGTGAGGTTATATGAACGAAATTGGCGAGTTGTGTATCCTGCTCTCACTGGGCATTTCAATATATTCAGCCATAGTCCCAATCATTGGTGTAAAAAGGGGGAGAGAAGAATATATTGTCAGTGCCGAGAATTCCATATTTGTCATAGCAGGACTCATAGTCATTTCCTCATCAATATTGACATATGCCTTTGTCAACAGGGATTTTAGCATTGAGTATGTAGCGAATTATTCCAATAGAGACCTCCCTCTGTTTTATACTTTGTCTGCATTCTGGGCAGGGCAGAAGGGTTCTCTCCTCTTCTGGTCATTGCTCCTCTCCCTTTTTGCCGTTGTAGTTGTAATACAGAACAAAAATAAAAACAGGGATTTTATGCCCTATGTCATATCCATAATCTCTGTAACACAGTGTCTGTTTTTAGTTCTTATGACATTTGCGGAAAGGCCATTTGAATTAATCTATCCGCCTGAAGACGGCAGCGGCTTGAATCCGATGCTTCAGAATCCCGGCATGGTTTTTCACCCGCCCACACTTTACATGGGATATGTTGGTTTTACAATACCCTATGCATTTGCAATGGCGTCTCTTTTGACAGGTCATCTTGGCAATGTATGGATAAAGACTACGAGACGCTGGACTATTTTTTCCTGGTTTTTCTTAAGTATGGGAAACCTCTTTGGGGCTTGGTGGGCTTACAGGGTTTTAGGCTGGGGGGGATACTGGGCGTGGGACCCTGTTGAGAACGCCTCATTTATGCCGTGGCTTACCGGAACTGCATATCTCCACTCTGTTATGATTCAGGAGAGGAGGGATATGCTTAAAGTCTGGAATATGGTTCTCATAGTTTTGACATTCTCTCTGACCATATTTGGAACTTTTCTTACAAGGAGTGGTGTTATCCAGTCTGTCCATTCATTCGGTCAGGGACCTGTGGGATACTATTTTCTTGTATTCTTGATAATCATCATACTCTTTTCCTCATATCTCATAATAAACAATATTTCCATTCTGAAAAGTAACAATGAGCTTGATTCTATTATCTCAAGAGAGAGCAGTTTTTTATTTAATAATCTTATATTGGTGGGTGCAGCATTTGCTACATTCTGGGGGACAATGTTTCCCTTAATTTCGGAGGCGATAAAAGGTGAAAAGGTAACAGTAGGTCCCCCGTTTTTTAATCAGGTAAACATCCCCATTGGACTTGCACTTTTACTCCTTGTTGGAATATGCCCCCTCATTGCATGGAAGAAGGCATCTATAAGTAATTTTAAGAGAAACTTTTTAATCCCTTTTATAGTATCAATCATAGGAGGCATAGCCCTGATGCCGATTGGTGTTGGACACCTGATGGCATGGCTGTCTTTTACAATATCAATATTTGTTATAACTACAATAGTTATGGAGGTTTATAAAGGAACGAGGGCAAGGATGGAGACAACAGGAGAGGGTTTTTTAAAGGCACTGATTACTCTGATTAGAAGGAATAAGAGGAGGTATGGGGGATACATAATCCATATTGGCGTTGTCTTAATGTATATAGGAATTACAGGCACATCTTACAATGTAGAGAAAGAAGCTACCCTTAATAAAGGGGAGGCTATGACTATTGGAGATTACAAACTTATATATAGAGGTTTAAATCTTAAAGAGCCAGTTCCAACAAAGGCTGAGGCTATTGCCGCAATAGATGTGGAAAAGAACGGGAAGAATATAGTAACCGCATTGCCAAGAAAGGATTTTTATAAGACAAGCGAACAGCCTATTTCAAGGGTGTATAACCTTTCAGGATTAAAAGAAGACCTTTATATTATTCTTGCAGGTTTTCCAATACCTTTTGAGAAGGATAGTCCGGCCACATTCAAGGTTCATGTAAACCCGTTAGTCAAATGGTTATGGATCGGCGGACTTGTTATAGGGGTGGGGACATTTATAGCCATGCTTCCTGACTGGAAGGGGAAGAGATGAGAGGTAAGAGGCAAGAAACAAATAAAAGTATGCAGTATGAAGTAGGCAGTAGGCAGTGGGCAGTAGTTGGTGTGTTTCTATTTTTTTTACTGGTCACTGGTCACTGGTCACTGGTCACTGTATCAGCAGTAACTATTGACGAGAAATACAAGCCAGTATTTGATGAGCTTTCTGACAAATTCATGTGCCTCTGTGGGTGTGGTTCTACAGTCAAGACCTGTCCACATGAAGACTGCGGTTTTGCAATACCCTTAAAAAAAGAGCTAATTGAAAAAATCCAAAAAGGAGAGACGAGGGAGCAGATTATTAATTATTTTGTAGGGAAGCACGGTCAGCAAATACTTTCGGCACCCCCAAAGAAGGGATTTAATCTGACTGCATGGATTACCCCATTTGCTGCAATAATCGTTGTAGGGCTGTTGATGAAGAAGATTATTGATAAATGGACGACAAGGCAGAAGACAGAAGACAGAAGTCAGAAGACAGAAGGAGTAGAGGATAAATATAAGAAAATGCTAAAGAAAGAGTTGGAGGAGTTTGAGTGATTATAGTTGTTGAAATACTAATTTTTGTATCTGCCATGTTCTTTGTAGGCTATCCAATCTTTAAGAGGCAGGAGGCAAGAATAAAGACTCAAGAAAATGAGGCTTTAGGGGAGCTTATCCATAAAAAAGAGGCAGTGTATATTTCTATTAAAGACCTTGATTTTGATTACAGGACAGGCAAGCTGTCAGAAGATGATTACAAGGAACTAAAAGAGAGATATGAATTAGAGGCACTGCATATATTAAAAGATATTGATGATTCAGAGAGGGAAAAGACTACAGCGGATAAAACAATAGCAAGACAGGTTGCTTCTGAGTCAGCAGAGCCAACTGATAAAGATTTTATATTCTGTCCAAAATGCGGCACAAAGGCGAAAATGGGAGACAGCTTCTGTTTTAAATGCGGTGCAAAACTGCCCAATCTAAATCCCGCCACTTAATAACTCCGGAACAAAATTAGCCACAGATACACACGAATCAAAAAGAACAAACCCCTGATTAACCACTGAGACACAGAGACACGGAGAAAAACAAGAAGCAAGAAGTTAGAAGCCAGAAGCAAAATTTTTTTGCATCTTACTTCTTCTTTTAATCTTTTTTTTCTTCTCTGTGTCTCCGTGCCTCTGCGGTAAATTTTTATAGTTTCCCATACGATAAAAAAACATAAAAATGCTTGACATCTTTGTATTAATATATTAGATTATTCGCATATAATAACAATGGAGGGAATATGGAGAAAATGATTTATGAGATGCATGCTGGCATCTGCACTATCTTCAGCAATCCAAAGAGGCTTGAAATTATAGACCTCCTTAGGGATGGGGAGAAATCAGTCAATGAGCTTTCAAGCCTTATGGATATACCTCAGGCAAATTTATCACAGCATCTGTCATTGATGAGGCAGAGAGGAATACTTGAAACGAGGAGAGAGGGTGTAAATATCTACTATGGTATTGCCAATCCAAAGGTGATAAAGGCTTTTGAAATCATGCGAGAGGTTCTCCTTGAACAGCTTTCAAAACATGAGAAGATGTTTAAAAAAATAAAGAGTGCATAGGAGGTGAAAATATGAAAGGGCAAAAGAAAATACTTTTACTTCTTTTCTTTATGACATCATGGTTGTTGTTCATTCCTTCTATAACAATGGGTGAAGATGTAGGTAATATTATTGTAGCAAAGGGTGTTCTTACTACAGAAAAGTGTTTAAAGACACCTGTCTGCTATTTAGAGTGGTATGACCAGTCCTCTCTGGTGCTTTTTACTGGAAAGAGGACAATATACCATCTGGAAGCTAATGAAATTCCAAAGTGGAAATTTGATTCTGGTTTTGGGAAACAGGTTGCAATAAAGGGTGTTCTAAAGGGGAATAAGATAATGGTGAATGACATTATACCTCTGGAAGGAGGAGGGAAGATGTCAAAAGCATGTCTATGAAAGTTGCAAGTTGCAAGTTGCAAGTTACAAGTACTATAGCCTTTATCCTTCTGACCTTCGTAATTGGTTGTCAAAGGACGGGGAAGGTGGAGGAAAAGACTATAGGTGTTAAAATCTCACCAGGGTATTTAGTTGAAACTGATGAACTCGCTTCGCTACTTGAAAGAGAAGATGTGGTAATAGTTGATGCACGGTCGGAAGATAAATACAAAAAATTTCATATACCTAATGCAGTGAATATACCTAAAACTATCTTTCGGACACCTGAGGATATTGAGTATAAAAAAGGTGGTGGTTTTGCTATACCTCCTGAAAAAGCTGAAAAGGTATTTGGTGAGGCTGGTATTGTTGCAAATAGCAGGGTCATTGTTTATGACAGTATTACCTTCCCTGACGCAAGCATAATCTGGACATTCCTTAAATATTATGGACACGATAATGTTCAGGTCTTAAAGGGTGGATACGAAAGGTGGGTTTCCGATGGGCGTCCTGTAATCAATGAAGTAAAGGTGGTTAAGAGGGCTGACTTCAAGGTCAAACCAAGACTTGATATGGTTGCCACCCTACAATGGCTGCTTGATAAGGGGAAAGATGTAATAATTCTTGATATGCGCACCTTTGCTGAATATATCGGCACAAATACTGCCGGTAATAAGAGAGGCGGCTCTATCCCAGGGGCTATAAATATTGAATGGGTTGAACTTGCAGGTGATTCTACTATCAAATCGGCAGAGGAGATACAAAAGGTTCTGAATAAATATGGCATTAATAAAGAGAAAGAGATTGTTACTTACTGTAACTGGGGTATAGGGCGGTCAACATACGGATTCATGCTGTTTAAGATGCTGGGGTTTGAAAAGGTAAGGGTATATGGCGGGTCAATGGAGGAGTGGTCATCAAGGGCAGATTTACCAATAGGGGATGTGAAAAATATCCCCGCAGACCTGTAACATACTAAGAGAAGATAAGAAGTTGAGAGGTTGAGAAGTTGAGAAGTTGAGAAGTTGAGAAATCTCCTAACTTCCTATCTTCTCAATTTCTATTTGTTAAGGGGGTTAAGATGAAAATACTAAGTGGGCTTATTATTGGTGCAGTTTTTGGTTTCATGCTCCACAGGGGAGGTCTTGTTAGATACTCCAGAATAATGGGGGCATTATTATTGAGAGATTTTAAGGCTATGAATTTTATGTTCACAGGTCTTGCCGTAGCAGCTATTTTATATGGTATGTCTGATTTGCTTAATCTTGGGACAGTTCCACGAATTAACGGATATTTTGGCATTGGTCATATTATTGGTGGAATTCTCTTTGGCATCGGTATGGGTGTTGCTGGTCTCTGTCCCGGGACATGTGCAGCAAGGTTCTCTTCAGGAAAGGTGATGGTTGGGGTAGGTGTAATTGGAATCTTTATGGGCGTCCTCCTATACGAAATTCTCTTTCCTATAGTCAGTGCCATTGGAGGAGAACCGAAGTTTATCACGCTGGCAATGATTTTTAATATTTCTTATGGTTATCTTGCTATTATCTTTGGACTCCTCTTTATCGGTATGAGTTTTTTCCTATCAATAATAGACCCATCTAAAAAGTTTGACAATATTGAGAAAGAAAAAAACCTTTTGCAAAAGGAATGGGGATGGTTTTCTACAGGCGCAGTTGCAGGAATAATGATATTTATCAGCACTGCCATTGGGGAGTATCTATCCTTTGCCGGAGGTTTTCTTGCCCTTGGGGCACATCTATCATCCATCTTTGGTTATTCATTCCAGAGTGTCCCTTCTCTTAATGAAAGCACCCTATGGCGTGCCATGCTATCTTTAGGCGTTTTTCCTGGGGCATTCTTAAGTTCCTATCTTGCTAAGACTATGGAACAGGAAAAGGTTACACCACTCTTTCAGGAAGCATTTAGCTCCAATATAGGACTCCGAGGTTTCACAATATTTGGGAGTGGAGCCTTAATGACCTTTGGCGCCCTTATTGGAGGTGGATGCACCACAGGTGCCTTTATGTCAGGCTGGCCCACACTGTCAATAGGCAGTTTTGTAATGGGCGGGACCTTTTTTGCTGTTGCAATGGCAACAGCCCATATTATGTTCTTAGGAAAATATCGCCTCGTTGGGGAGATTAAGGAGAGATTCAGACTTACTCTGGCAAATGATTAAAATTATCAATAATCAAATTCCAATAATCAAATAAGCTCCAATGACCAATTACCAAAATAATGGTTTGGTTGTTGAATATTGGAATTTGAGATTTGATTATTGGTTATTGATTTAAGATATGGACATAAATAGAAGGGAATTTATTAAGAAAGGTGCGATAGGAGGGGCTACTCTCCTCCTTTATCCTGCCTGCCTTACAAAATCAGAAGAAGGGGGATATGTCCCTCCTGAACTGAGGAGGGTAAGCAGTTCTACCCTCAATCTTTATAGAAATGAGTTTGATATAACAAGGGGGACGAGCACAGGATACTCACCTCACTGTGTCAATTGTAAGGGGAACTGTGCATGGCAGACCTTTGAAAAGGATGGGCGTATTGTGAGGGAGGAGCAGGTAGGAGGTTATCCCCAGATAGCCCCTGATATACCCGATGCAAACCCGAGGGGGTGCAATAAGGGTGCCCTCCACTCTCAATCCTTATACGAGAAGGACAGACTCTTATTCCCAATGAAGAGGGCGGGTAATAGGGGTGAAGGAAAATGGAAGAGGATAAGCTGGGATGAAGCTCTACAGGAGATAGCTGAAAAGGTAGTAGATATAGGCAGCAAAGGTGAATTTGACAAGATGATGGTCTATGCCGGCACCGGCATACTCTCACCTGTGCGAAGGTCTGCTGCACTCCGTTTTGGCTCTCTGCTTGGTGCTGTCAGATTCAATGTAGCAAGTGCTGTTGGAGATATGTTCCCCGGCGCAACTGTTGCCTATGGCATCTCTACAGTGGGCTGCAGCTCGGAGGCATGGTATGAGACAGATTATCTATTAATATGGGGTATAAATCCTACTGTCACCAGAATACCTGATGCCCATTATATATGGGAGGGAAAGTATAGAGGTGCAAGGGTTGTCTCCATATCACCTGATTATAATCCAACTGCAAGACAGAGCAGTCTGTGGATACCGATAAATCCAGGCACAGATAGTTTTCTTGTTATGTCTATGATTCATGTGATTATAAAGGAAGGGCTTTATGACAGTGAGTTTATAAAAGAACAGACCAATCTCCCATTTTTAGTAAAAGTAAAAGATGGCAGATTCTTAAGGGAATCAGATTTAATAAAGGGTGGGGAAGAGAATAACTTTTATTTTTATGATGAAAAGAAAGGGGCTGCTGCAAAGGTTAGGGGGAGTGTTGGCAGCAGCGAGTTAACACTTGACATGGGAGATGCAAGACCTTCCCTTGAGGGGATTTTTAAGATTAAAGATAGTAATGGGCAGGATATAGAGGTTACTACCGTCTTTGAGCTCATAAAAAAAGAGACAGATAAATTTTCTCCTGAAGATACTAAAGAATTTACAGGGATACACCCAAGCATAGTTTATGATGAGGCGAGGAGATTTGCAAAAGCAAATAAGGCAATAATAATGCAGGGGTATCGGGTGCATAAATACTTCTGGGGTGTCCTCACATGCTGGGGTGCAGCATTAATGCTGGCATTAACTGGGCATGGAGGCAGGAGGGGAGGACTGGATATAGACAATGAGTGGGGACTCGGTGAGCTTGGAGCCCTATCCTCTCCAAAGCCAGCACGTTTTGGCTCTGGTTTCCTTGGGGAATGGATGGATGGTGAGATGTGGAGGAGCTTCCTATCACATTATAATGATGAGGACTTAAAGAGAAAGGCAAGGATTGATAAGGGAGGGATATTAAAACAGATAGATAATGCAATTAAAAATGAAGGGTTTTCTTACTTTGGTAAGTCAAAACTTATGTTTCTCTTTCACGATAATCGCTTTTCCCGCAACTCTGCACAGAAACAGACTGAAAAGGCAATTCTCAACTCTGTGGAATTGTATGTAAATGTGAACTACCGTATGGATTCTTCAGCCTACCTTGCAGATATAATCCTCCCCTCTGTAACAAACTATGAAAGTTATGAGGTAAGGTTTGACCCCGGTTATGGGAGATTTGCAAATATGATGATACCGCCTTCAGGTCTTAAAATGCCGGGGAGTGTAAAATCAGAGTGGGAGATATGTATGCTCCTGTGCAAAAAGATTGAGGAGGTAGCAAAAAGGAGAGGGATAGGAAAGATAGAGGACCAGCAACTTAAGACCACGAGGAATCTTGATACCATTTATGAAGAGTTTATAACAGTAGGTGATAAAGAAATAACAGACTTCAAGGGGGTGCTTGAGTGGGTAATGGCAAGGATGCCTGCCTTACAAGGGAAGACCCTTGAGGAGGTAAAAGAGGTCGGATTTATAGTCCCTGGGAGGGCTGCTGGTCAGACAAGCCCCCTATACCCTGACAGACCATTCTATCCCTTTGAGTTTCAGGTGCAGCTCAAACAACCATATTTTACAACATCAGGGAGGCAGCAGTTTTATGTAGATAAGGATTTTTATTTGAAATTGGGATTTGCCACACCCACTGCGAGGGAACCTATAAGACCAAAGAAATATCCCTTTGCCTATTATGACCCTCATACCCGCTATGGCATTCATACCACATGGAGGATGAATAAATACCACTTAAGGCTTCAGAGGGGGGAACCAGCAATTTATATAAATCCTAAAACTGCTGCGGTGAGGGGAATAAAAGATGGGGATAGGGTAAGAGTATTCAATGATGTGGGAGAGATGTATGTAATGGCAAAACTCCATCCCGGGACACCTCCTGATACTATATTAATAGACCACGCATGGGAGAACCTTCAGTTTGAAGAAGGGAAGGGATATAACAATGTCGTCCCTGGAATTATAACTCCCCTTGAGATTGTGGGGAATTATGGACATATGAGTTTTAACCCATTTTGGGATGGAAATCAGATTACAAGTGAGGCATCAGTTGATGTGGAGAAGGTATGAGACAACTTGCAATGGTTATGGATTTGAATAAGTGCCTCGGGTGTCAGACATGTACTGCTGCCTGCAAAACCCAATGGACTAACAGATTTGGAAGGGAATATATGTATTGGAACAATGTAGAGACACAGCCTGGTAAAGGGTATCCAAAGGGATATATGGACTATGAGGCGGGGTGGGATGATAAGGGGAATCTAAAAAAGGGGGGACTCCCCCGTATCCCTGAGGATTATGGCATTCCATGGGAATATAACTATAAGGAGGTCTTGAATGGAGATGCAAAAACCTTAAAACCTGATGTAGAGCCATCTTGGAGTGCCAACTGGGATGAAGACGAAGGAGAAGGGGAGTATCCAAACTCCTATTTTTTCTACCTGCCAAGGATATGTAATCACTGCACTAATCCAGCATGCCTCGCTGCCTGTCCTAATAAGGCAATTCATAAGAGGAAAGAGGATGGGATTGTCCTTGTGGATTTGAAGAGGTGCAAGGGTGTAAGGGATTGTATCTCAGCATGTCCATACAAAAAGGTATATTTCAATCATAGTAGGGCAAAACCTGAAAAGGGTATTGCAGGCCAGTCAGAAAAATGTATATTTTGTTTTCCGAGGATAGAAAAAGGTCTTCCCCCAGCCTGTGCTAAGCAGTGCGTTGGGAGAATAAGGCATGTGGGTTATCTTGATGATGAAAATAGTCATGTCTATAAACTGGTAAAAAAATGGAAAGTTGCCATTCCCTTGCGACCTGATTTTGGGACACTCCCCAATGTCTATTATGTGCCGCCTTTGAGTCCGCCAAAATTTAATGATAAGGGTGAGATTACAGATGAGCCGAGGATACCGGTGGAATTCTTAAAGAAACTCTTTGGAACTGAAGTTGAGAATGTCCTTAAAGTTTTAAAAGAAGAGATGGATAAAAAGGCAAAGGGTGAAAAATCTGAACTGGTAGATATTTTGATAGCATATAAACACAGCGATATGTTCAGAATTTAAAGAAGAACAAAGACTTGAACACGAATAACACGAATGGGACAAATTACACGAATAACTGCTAATTATAGAAAACATTTTTACTTTCAATTTTAGTTTTTATTCGTGCCATTCGTATATTCGTGAAATTCGTGTTCCAGAATTTTATAATTTCATTAAAAATATGGAAAAATTAAAACTAATAATTCTGATACTCCTGATGCTGGCGGGGATGGGCTTTATAATAACCTATATAAATCAGGAGATGATATTTTATCAGCGACTCGCCACTCCCTTACCATGGTAAAAATGATAAATTCAAGATTCAAGATTTTTTACTGCCTACTGCTTACTGCCTGCTGCTTACTGCCTGCTGCTGTCAATGCCCAGGGACTTGAGCCGTTACATTTTCCACTCTTTGGAAACAGGACAGCTATCTGGATTATAGCCCAGTTTCACATCCTCTTTGCCTCTTTTATATTAGGTGTCCCACTCTTTGTTGTGATTGCAGAGTATCTATATATGAGGAAGGGGGATTATCGGTATGAGAGGCTGGCAAAGGATATAGCGAGGGTAATGGCAATAGCATATAGCATTACTGCCCTTACAGGCGGGACCTTTGCATTTTTGCTTTTTGGTTTGTATCCTGATTTTTCATATCACATCATAAACCAATTTGCCCCTCTCTGGACTCTATTTTATCCTGGACTGGTTATCATTGAGACAATCCTTATGTATCTATATTACTTTAGTTGGGAGCCCCTTAAAGAGAGGAAGGGTATCCATTTATCCATAGGGATTTTTCTTAATATAGTTGGAATCCTTACCCTATTCAATATGGATGCAATAGCCTCTTATATGAATACACCGCCGAGGCATCTCATAAATCCCACATTATGGGAGAATGTCTACAATTACACATGGATGCCACTGAATATCCACAGAGTGGTAGGAAATCTGACATATGGGGGATATATGGTAGGCATGATGGGTGCATTTCTCTATGTGTGGTCAGACAATAAAGATGACAGGGCTTACTACGATTGGATGGGTTACATTGGAAATACCATCGGAGTTGGTGCAATGCTTGTCCTTCCTATTATGGGATATATATATGCGAAGGAATTTTACAGATATGCTGCTGAACTTGGGACATACATGATGTCAGATAGATTATCCATGTATTTTGAGGCACAGGCAATTATTGTAGGGCTCATGTTTCTGGCAAGTAATTACTACATCTATCTCAGCATGAAGAGGATAGAGGGTGTGGCGGGGTATGCCCCTATTGTAAGATTTGGATTTATAGTGGTATTTTTTTCTGCATGTATCTGGTTTATACCAAGACACTACTTTGCCACTATGGTTCCAGAGGAATGGATGTATGAAGGGATGACAAAGGGAGAATTTTTTAAAACCACAGAGCTGCCTTCTCATCTGGGATTCCTTGCCCTCATGAAGGCAAAGAATACTGCTGCTGTGCTTCTTGTTTTAGTAACACTACTAAACTATATCATCTATAGAAGGGCAATAAAAAGGGGGAGGATAGAATGGGGGAAGGTAGATTTCAGGGCTCAGTATGTTCTTATATTCCTTGGCTTCAGTGATATATGGCTTATGAATCTTATGGGGGCTGTAAGGGCGCTGGTTAGGAAGGATTACCATGTCTATCTCCTATTAAAAGATACTACGATGGAGGCTTATACACCCTCACTCGCATATGCCTCATCTTTAACTACAACCATAACCATTGGTTTTTTCTTACTCTTCGTATTTATAGTTTGGCTGGGATTAAGGTTCGGTAAAGAGAAGGGGTAATATATGGAGCTCTGGAAAAGGATAAGACCAAAATTGATAAGCCTGATTGTTTTTAATCTCCTGATATGGATTATTAACTCCTTTCTGTATCTTCTGCCTGTAGTCTTTAAGGTAGCATTTACTGTGTTTACAACAGGGGGATTCCTTATATTATTTCTGATTGATATCTTTCCTATAGAGAGCTGGCAGGGGAAGAGAATTTTCAAAAACCTTATCCTGACCCTTATTTACGGAATAATTTTTCTGGGAATCCTATGGCTTTATACTGCATATTACAAATTTCCTGCAATGTTTACGATAACCATACTTATATATACCCTTCTTGCTGTCCTTTTTCTGGCTCTTATTGACCTTAAACCCCTCAAGGAGAAGACAGGTATCAGGGCGGTAAATAGTCTCCTCTTTTTATTCCTTATCATGGGTGGCGGTTATACATTTATGGGCTGGGCATTACCCCAATTTGACCCCGCCTACGAGATTGAGAGGCTGAAACCTAAAAAATTTTTCATAGAGGAGGCAGATGAAGAAACAATCATTTCAGTAGGCGCCGAGGTCTTTAAAAATAATGAATGCTTTAACTGTCATGACATAGAACCTGGAGGAATACCAAAGAGGGGGCCTGCCCTTGCCGCTGTGGATATAGGAGATAGAAATAAGATAAGGGTATCAATAGTGGAGCCGAGGAAAGAGACTACAAAGGGGTACGAAAAGGAATTAAAGACGATGCCTGATTATTATGGTGACCAGATAGAGAAGAATTATCTTGAGGCGATGGTAAGGTATCTGGAAAATATAGGAAAGGTGAGAATAACAACAGAAATGATGCCTGATGGCTGGTGGACTGACCCAAAGATATTAAGAGATGGAAAAGATATCTTTGAGGGAATAAAGAATCCTGATGTGGCATGCAGTGGATGTCATGGTAAAGATGGGATACCCCTGATGACAGAGGCGGCAAACTTAAGAGATGCGGTGAGAATGAGTAAACTCTCCGATGCAGACCTCTTCAAGGTTGTTTCTGAAGGGAGACCCGATACGCCAATGGCTGCATGGAAAGAGTATCTTTCAAATGAAGATATATGGAAGGTTATAGCCTATATCAATATGTTCCACCATGGAGGTAAGGCAGAGGCTCATAAAAAGGGGGAGGGGATTCCTTCTGTTGCAATTAATCAGCCTGTAGTTCCGATAATAACTGAGTAATTTAATTTGCCCCCTTGGAAAGGAGAGGGCAAAACTTTAAAACTCATCAGATATATCTGGCAAGCCTAAAAAGGAAAGGAGGTGAAGATGATAATTAGGTGTATTAGGAGTAATCCGAAATCCGATTTAACGGAAAAAAGGGAGGGGATAAAATGAAACGAAATGGTTTGGGAATAAAAAGTTTTATTTTTAGTTTTATTTTATTAGCAGTAATAAGTTTTTCTGTAGATTCTCATGCAACTAATGGCACCCAGATGATTGGTTATGGGTCTAAATCTGTAGGTATGGGTGGTGCAGACCTTGCTATAGCTA
>Ga0209212_1000721_pt1 | contig 61149 bp, 51 predicted proteins | sample RifGroC2_FD_183996 | JGI IMG/M metagenome (GOLD analysis project Ga0209212, IMG submission 183996) | Groundwater microbial communities from Rifle, Colorado, USA - Groundwater C2 (SPAdes) (version 2) | ecosystem: Environmental > Aquatic > Deep subsurface > Groundwater | place: Rifle, Colorado...
AACCATATTTTGCGAAACCGTGAATTCGTTTTTACCCCCAAAATTGAATACAAATTAGTCGCCGAGCGAAGCGAGGCGAACCAAAACTCTTTGACTTTTCCTTTCTGGTGCGCCTGGCAGGGATCGAACCTGCGACCCACGAATTATAAGTCCGTTGCTCTACCACTGAGCTACAGGCGCGCTCTTTGAGCTAAATCAATAAGAACTTTCGTCTGCATTAGAATTTTCTCTTTTAATATTACTCGATTCAACGCGACCGTGCAAGTTCCATGCCCGAAACCACCTTTATGATTTATTCTTTTACTATTGGTTGATTTGATGTATGACTTTCTAAACTGTCTTAATGGTATACTCAAAATTTCAGACCAAAATAGCATTTCTTTTTTAATATTCATGTCGCAATATAATTGAAGATAAATTTTCAAATCTTTTTTATCAATATCGCACACTCTCTTAAGCCAATAAACAAAAAAACGCAAAACATTGGGATCAGAATTAATAAGAGCAACTTTTGACCAGTCTACTTTTGTTCCCTCGCCCCAATACAAACACAATCCGGCTAATAAAAGTTCCTTTTTAGTCAAGGGCAGGATAGTCAATTTGGCTTGTTTATAAATTAACTCCAAACGATTTTTTCTTTTTTCAAACATTGATTGTCTAAATTTTTCTATCCTTCTAGCATTTTTGTTTCTCAATTCATCTATTCTTTTACGCGATAACGGGTAATCTCTCAACCAATAACTTAATGTGCTTTTGGATATTCCTAACTCTGATTTAATCTGAGAATAACTAAATTCTTTTTTTCTAAGTATTAAGGCCTTTTCTCTTAATTCTAAATTGGACATACAAACTAGGTTTACAAAAAGATAATCCGTAAGTTCATTATACCATATATTAGACAATTCTTTCAATCTTCCAATAAATCTAAGTTGACCTAAAAACTCGCCAAAAACGGCTAAATCTGCTAACATATTCTTATCTATAAGCGAAGCTTGTAAATTTCGTCGGGCTTCGCAAGCCAAAAATAAATTTTTGGCTTGACTCATCCCTAGAAATTATGAAAGATTTGAATCTTTTGCAAAATCAACTGCGCCGCGCCTTGAAACAGGCGGCTGGTTTGGGATTTGCCAATCGCTTGCTTAAAAAATTCCCTGAAGCCAAAATTTATCTGGTTGGCGGCATTGTACGCGATTGGATTTTAAAGCGCGTTAGCCAAGATTATGATTTTGTAGTTTCAGGCGTGCCAACTAAAAAATTGGAAGCATTTTTAAAAACCCAAGGCCAAGTTAATTTGGTGGGGCGTCGTTTTGGCGTGTTTAAATTCACACCAAAAAAATCAACTCTGACTTTGGACATCGCTCTCCCCCGCACCGAGCATGCTTGGGGTACTGGAGGATACAAAGATGTTGAAACACAGTCGGACTGGCGATTACCTATTGAAGAGGATTTAAAACGCCGCGACTTTACGATTAACGCCATGGCTTTGGAAATGTCAGAAAAAAAATTGATTGATCCTTTTGACGGCCAAACGGATTTGAAAAAAAAACTGATTAAAACCGTTGGCAAGCCAAGGGAAAGATTTAAAGAAGATTACTCGCGAATGCTACGCGCTCTTCGTTTTGCCGCGCAACTGAATTTTACCATTGAGAAAAATACTTGGTTGGCATTGATAAAAATGATGAAAAAAATATCCAATGGTATTGTACCTGCTGAAGTTATTGCCAAAGAGTTTATAAAATCACTGATGAGCGATCCGGTAAAAACATTGGATTTATGGGGGGCCTCTGGCGCTTTGAAATATCTGATGCCGGAACTTTTAAAAATGCGAAATTGCCCGCAACCAAAGGAATTTCACGCTGAAGGAGATGTATGGACACATACTCGCATCGCATTAAAAAACCTCACCACACCGGCTTACAAAAAATTTCTAAAAACCTTACCGGAACATTTTATCAAAGAAAACACCTTATCTCCGGAACTGATTTTGGGCGTACTGTTTCACGACATTGGCAAGCCGTACACAATTAAAACACCTGAAAAAGACGGAGTGGACAGAATTCGCACCAATGAACACGACACAGTTGGCGCGAAGTTGTTTAAAAAGATCGGTGAACGATTGCGTTTTAATTCCGTGCCGAATTATTCTTGCGACTTAGATAAAATCAGCTGGATGATTGTTCATCACCTTTTGACGGTGCATGGCGAACCGGAAAAATTCACCAACCGCACTATTGAAAAATATTTTTTCAATACAAAAAATCCAGGCGGAAATCTTTTGAAATTGATTTATATTGATCAAATGGCTTCGTTTGTTAAAGGCAAACCCTCGCTTGGTTCCTTGCCGCAATTGATTAAAAGAATAAAACAACTGTTAAAAACCCTGCGACAAAAAGACACTCTTCCTCCGCCACTCCTGAACGGCAATGAAATAATGAAAATACTGAAAATTCAGGCTGGACCGCCGGTCGGCGTTATTATTGAAAAAATGCGCGAAGCGCAGTTGTCCGGAAAAATAAAAAACAAAAACGAAGCGAAAAAATATCTTTATGCCAACATTTAAAATTGAAGAACAAGATAACAACACACGACTGGATAAATTTTTAACCGCGCAAATGCCTGGGTCTTCGCGTTCGCAAATCCAGAAAATGATTAAAGACGGCGCTGTTACCGTGAGTGGAAAAAAAATATCAGTGCATCGTTTTTTGAAAAATGGAGATATTGTGACTGTTGCTGACGGTAAATTAACCACTGCAGATAAAAAAATCAAACCAACAACCACACCTGTTGATATTGCGCCGATTAAAACAACGACTAAAAACAAAATTGAACTTTTACCAAAAATAATTTTTGAAGATGACAATATCCTCGTGATTGACAAACCAGCCGGACTTTTAACTCACGCGCGCGATGAAAAATTATTTGATCAAGAGTCGACTCTGGTTCATTGGCTTATTAAAAAATATCCAACAATTAAAAAAATTGGCGACAAACCGGAATTGCGACCAGGCATTGTACATCGATTGGATAAAGAAACATCTGGTGTGATGATCGTTGCCAAAACCCAAGTTGCTTTTGAATATTTAAAAAAACAATTCAGCGAACACTTAATAAAAAAAGAATACTGCGCTTGGGCCTACGGCAAAATGCCAAGCAATTATGGTATAATCAATTTCCCGATCGGACGGTCGGAAGATGGAGGTAAAATGGCCGCGCGGCCCAATTCCCCAATTGTTGATGAGGATGACAAAACAGCCATTACAGAATATGAAGTAATAAAACAGCTCCCGCACAGAGCTTTGGTAAAAATAATGCCGCAAACAGGTCGCACTCACCAAATCCGCGTGCATCTTTTCGCGCTTAATCATCCGGTAATTGGCGACCCAATGTATCAATCAAAAAGCTACAAAGCGATTCCATCGGAACGGATGTTGCTTCACGCGCATAAATTAACTTTCATTGATTTAGCTGGCGGAAAAAAGACATTTACATCGCCCCTACCGGATTGTTTTAACATATAAGCGAAGCTTCAAATTTCTGCGGGCTTCGCAAACCAAAAACTTGTTTTTGGTTTGACTCATCCCTTGAAATTATGATTCTCACAATCTCCGGCGTGCCCGGCTCTGGAAAATCAACAGTAGGCAAACTCTTGGCCAAAAAACTCGGCTATGAATATTTTTCCATGGGCGATTTGCGCGGACAAATGGCTATTGAAAAAAGAATGACAATTGACGAACTAAACGCCTTGGGCGAAAAAGAGGACTGGACTGACCGGCGCGCGGATGAAATCCAAACGCAAATGGGAAAAGAAAAAGACAATTTCATTTTTGAAGGTCGTTTAAGTTGGTATTTTATTCCAAATTCTTTTAAAATTTTCCTTACAGTTGATGTGAAAACAGCTGCCGAACGAACTTTAAAAAATCGCGCAGAACGCCAAGATGAAAAACAAGTAGCATCCACATTTGAAGCTGAACAAGCAGTGCTTCAGCGGCTGGCTAGCGACAAAAAACGCTATCTTCAATATTACGGCATTGACTATACCAAATTGGAAAACTACGACATCACAATTGACACAACCAATCTTAAAATAGATGAAATTGCCCAAATAATTCTTGACAAAATAAAGGCAAAAGTGTAGAGTAGAAAGTATTAAATTTAAACTCAAAATACATATGTTGGAAACATTAGCCCAGATCAGGCCAGGCATGACCGTGAAGGTTCATCAAAAAATTAAAGAAAAAACCCCTAAGGGTGAAATTAAGGAGCGCATCCAAATTTTTGAAGGAATGGTGATTGCTCGCAAGCACGGCTCGGAAGCCGGATCAACCATTACCGTGCGCAAAATTTCCGAAGGTATTGGAGTTGAAAAAATATTTCCTCTACACTCTCCAATGGTAGCCAAAATTGATATTGTGAGAACAGGCAAAGTACACCGATCAAAATTATACTTTTTAAGAGATCCTAACAAAAAACTAAAAGAAGTAAAAAAAATAAAATAAAAAAATGTCCCCGATTCGGGGACATTTTAATTTCTTCAAATTCACTTCTTCAAATATTGTCCTGTCAAACTCTTTTTAATTTTCACCAAACTGGCCGGCGCGCCCTCGGCCACAATCTCGCCCCCTCGTTTGCCGCCTCCGGGACCCAAATCAATCACCCAATCAGCGCCGCGGATCACATCCATATTGTGTTCAATAATCAAAACCGTATTGCCTTTATCCACCAAAAAATTCAAAACCTTCATCAATTGTTTAATATCTTCAAAATGCAAACCGGTGGTCGGCTCGTCCAAAATATACAAAGTCCGGCCGGTGGCGCGACGCGACAATTCCGTGGCCAGTTTCACTCTTTGTGCCTCACCGCCGGACAATTTTGTGGCCGGCTGGCCAAGCTTGATATAGCCCAAGCCCACTTCTGCCAAAATCTGTAATTTTTCACTAATGCACGAAATGTGTTTGAAAAATTGTCTGGCCTCGGCCACGGTCATATCCAAAATATCAGCGATATTTTTATTCTGATAATGAATTTCCAAGGCCTCACGATTATATCTCTTGCCGTTGCATTCTTCGCACTCCACATACACATCTGTTAAAAATTGCATAGGAATACGCACATATCCGTCACCCGAGCAGGCCTCACATCGCCCGCCGCCTTTCACATTAAAACTGAATTTGCCGGCGTCATAACCGCGCATTTTGGCTTCCGGCACCGGTATATGTTGCCGGATTGGAACGCGGAGTTCGGCCGATTGGCGATTGATCAATGGTAATGACCTTGTCAATATTTTCCAAACCCTTGATTGATTGATGATTGGCCGGTAAATCTTTGGCGCGATAAAAATGATGAGCCAATGCCTTGCTCAAAATCTCAATAATCAAGGTGGACTTGCCGGATCCGGACACGCCGGTCACGCACACTAATTTTCCCAAAGGAATTTTTACATCAACATTTTTCAAATTAAAAGCCGCGGCTTTTTTTATTTCCAAATTTTTGCCGCTGCCTTTGTGAGGATTGGCCGGCGGCTCAATTTGGCGACGACCGGAAAGATAATTGCCGGTAAGCGACTCTTTATCTTTAATAATTTCCGTTGGCGTGCCCACAGACACAATTTCCCCACCATAAATTCCGGCGCCAGGGCCAATATCCACCACATAGTCGGCTTGACGCATCATTGTTTCATCATGCTCAACGACAATCACCGAGTTGCCTAAATCACGCAATGATTTTAAGGTCTTAATTAATTTTTCCATGTCGCAAGGATGCAGTCCGATTGACGGCTCGTCCAAAATATAAATCACGCCAGTGAGCCCGGTGGAAAGTTGCGTGGAAAGACGCACTCTCTGCGCCTCTCCGCCGGACAAAGTAGCCATAGAGCGATCCAAGGTCAAATAATCCAGACCAACCTGCTCCAAATCTTTTAATCGCTTGCTGATTTCTTTAACAATCGGCCCGACCACTAATGTATCTTTATTATTTTTCGCGCGCTTACTAACATCATCCCAAAAATCCATCATATCCCCAACTGACAATTCACCCATTTCGCTGATATTTTTTCCAAACACATCCACTGCCAGTGATTCCCCTTTCAATCTCTTGCCATGGCACAAAGAACAAACTTTTTCGCGCATATAATCCTCAATTTCTTTGCGCACATAATCGGAATTTGTTTCGCGGTGGCGCTTTTCCAAATTTTCCACAACGCCTTCAAAATATGTTTCCTTGCCGTCAACATGATAAACCTCTTTGCCTGTGCCATTCATTAATAAATCAATGACTTTTTTGGGCAGTGACTGCATCGGTGTTTCAGTTGAAAATCCTTTAGCCGCGGACACTGCTTGCAAAAGACGCAAATACCATGTCTGATTGCCGGTAATGCGCATCCACGGCTGAATAGCGCCCTCAGCCAGAGTCAAGCGCGGATTGGGCATTACCAATGACTCATCAACTTCCAAAGTAATACCCAAGCCGGTGCATTTTGGACACGCTCCATGCGGACTATTAAATGAAAAACTACGCGGCTCCAAAGCTGGAAAACGCCTACCGCATTTGGGACAACGCAAAACAGTGGACAGCAATAAATCTCGCTTGCCTTTTTCTTTTGATTTTTCCTGATAAAAATCAACAATTAAAATTCCATTTCCCAACTCCAGTGCGTCTTCCACCGCTTTTACCAAATTGCCAAATCTCTGGCCATTTATTTCCGCTGTAACAATTTCCAAATCCTCCAAAATTTGCGGCTTGTGCATTGAGTTGAAAAATTCTTCCGGCGTAAAATATTGACGATTGTACCGAACCAACTGGGCTTTGGAATCCTCAACAATTTTCTCAATCGGCTGACTGGGATTTTTAGTTAAATGCAAAATCGGTCCGAGAATACGCAAAGAGCGGCCTTCACTTGCCATTTTCCTGATAATTTCCACGATTTCGCCGGAGGTATAACGCTCGGCTAATTCCCCGCAATCAGGACACTTTACTCGCCCGAGGCGGGCAAAAAGCAAACGAAGAGAATCATAAATTTCCGTTACCGTGCCCACGGTGGAGCGCGGATTGTGCGTGACAGACCGCTGGTCAATGGCAATGGTGGGCGAAAGACCCTTGATTTCATCAACATCCGGCTTGTCTTGCATTTCCATAAACTGCCGCGCGTAAGAAGACAGGGACTCGGCATAGCGGCGCTGGCCTTCGGCGTAAATGGTGTCAAAAGCCAAAGACGATTTGCCCGAACCAGACAAACCCGTGATAACCACGAGCTTGTTCTTGGGAATTTCCAAATTGATGTTTTTTAAATTGTTTACTCGCGCGCCGCGGATGGTGAGATTGTCCATAGTTATGGTCCCGCACAAATTTTATTTCCTTGATATGTCTCCCAGCATTGCGCATTAGGACAATCATTATTGGCCGAGCAACCGACAGTTTCTGAGCTGACATCAGAAGCGTTACTGGAAGAAATTTCCATACCTTGCTGATCATAATAAGCATTAAAAAATCCATAAAAACACTTGCCATTCACAAATTGACTCTGACCTTGGCCTTTTAATTTACTACCGGCACAAATGACAAAATAATCAGAATCTTTAGCGCAATCCTCATCTTTATAACAAGGCGAATTAATTTTATGGTCGGTGCAAACACTATAAGACGCACTCATGGCGCCTGGCGTTGACAAACAATCTAAACCATTTTCACATTTTCCTTCATCACTGTTTCCGCTTGCGGTCTGGCATGATCCGCTAAGCCCGGCTGCTTCTTCACTTTTGCAACGATTTTTACCGTCTAATCCCATCGCACATTTCAAATTATTTTTACATTGGCTGTCTTCTACGCAAGTCCGGCCAAAGGTAAAATCAGTGCATTCATCATATAAACACTTAAACGGCCCGCCATCCGTGCCACAATCATCCACTTTATTGCACGGATTCCCCGCGCCGCCTGACGAACAGACGCCAATTTTCATATCTGTAACCCATCCACTCCAATCAATCACCTCTACGCAAGCGCCGCTGGCACAATCCGACGGTTTAATCAAAGCATTGCAAAACATTCCCTCTGACAATTTAGTACTCTTTTCACAAATACCTGGAAATCCCTTTTCCCCATTGCCGTATAACAAATCATAAATCTCGTCAGGTACTATCACTGAACCGGCCAAAGCTCCAAATCCAACAGCTGGACCCAATGCTCCTATTTTAGCCACAGCCATCTTCCCTTCTTTGGCCGTTTCAAACACTGCTTGGGCTATTTTTTTAGTCGTAATCCAGGTTGTGTCTTTTTTTGCCGCTGCTCCTATAAAATCCAAACTTAATTGAGTTCCTTTGGAAGCCGCTTCTGGAAAATATTTGCCCCAAATGCTTGCCAGTTTCCCAGCCGGCGCTTTAAAAAAATAACCGACATATTTTCCAACAGCCTTGCTTACTCCGCCAACCACCCATTCTCCGACTTTTGCTCCAACAATTGACCCTCCTGTAATTGGTATTGCCGATGTCATAATAATTGATATTTCGCTATAGACCAAATCCATCAGCAGTCCATTTTTGTGAATTGGGTGGCATGCATATTCCCCAAGCGCGCCCAAGCCAACGCAAGCGACATTGGTCACATCTTTTTCCCAGCATGGCTGACCTTCCGCCATATCAATCAACTCGGCCGGACGCACCATATACACTTGCGGCAATTTTAAATTCACCAAATTTGGATTAATTGTATAGAGCAAAACATACGAGCCCAAAAGTAAAAGCAGGCCGGTGATAGCGCCTACAATCGTAGCTTGAGCATTTTTTATCCCTTCCGCGCTGACGCCACCCATCATCCAATCAGCTCCGCTTTTAATCAATAAAACCGCGGCCACAATTCCGCCAATACTCAAAAGATAAACATAAATTGTTTTGATGTAATCGCCTAAATCTTTTACATTCGCGGTCTGGCCGATTTTAATTTCCAAATCAGTCGTGCCGGCAGGCAAACACACACCCAAATCACTGCCGCAACGATTATTCGGCCCTGGTGATTGCCAATTGTCATCTTTCGGAATGAAGTCGGGAAATTGTTGTTGAAGAGCTTTAAAACAAACCTCTTTCTGCCAACATATTGGATCTTTAGCTGGGTCTTTTTCCAAACCAATTGTCTGGGCGGCCTTATGATAAGCCCCATAAACTCCCTCTTGCGCCAAAATCGGACCAGCTGTCATTAAAAACAAATAGCCGGCAAACAGTAAAAAAATGAAAATTTTATCACGATCGTGCAGCATAATCACTTGACTAATCCAATTACTTTTTCCCACGCTTCCAATGGTATTGCTCCTTCAACTTTTTCCCCATTGAGGAAAAATGACGGGGTACCTGTCACTCCCAACGCCACTCCGTCAGCCCAATCCTTTTCCACTTTGCTTTTCACTGCTGATGATTCCAAGCACTGGCTGAATGATTCCAAATTCAAGCCAATCTGTCCGGCCAAAGATAGCAAATCAGTGTTGGTAAAATTCTTTTGATTTTGAAATATTTTATCGTGAAAAGGCCAAAATTTTCCCTGACTGTTGGCGCACACGGCCGCTATTGACGCTTCTTTTCCACCTGCGTGGTTAGCGTCGCCCAATGGAAAATTTCTAAAAACAAAATTTATTTTATCAGGATACTTGGCAAGTAATTCCCGCACTACTGGAAATTCTTGCTTGGAAAAAGGACAGGTAAAATCAGCAAATTCAACGATGATAATTTTGGCCGAAGCATTGCCCAAGCGCGGAGAATCAGAGCCAACCAAATTAATTTTACTTCCAGCCGGTAAATTTACCGCTGAATTATTCTGACCTGCTGTAAAATGCACGGCGCCAGACACATCTGCCGAGCCACCTTTTTTGATTTGATTATAAAAATAGACCGTGCGCCAAACAAAGATAATCGCGAAGATTATCACGATGGCGAATACGGCCAACAAAGCGACTTTTGCGCCTCTTCTCATCATATTAACATCATTATACACAATTTTATCCTGTCAAGCAAGGAGGTGGATTGACACTTAAAATTTAAACTGATAGAATTATAGACATATGCAATACCTCAATATAGCTCAAATCGTCATTTCAGTTCTATTAATCGCCGTAATTATAGTCCAGGCCAAAGGCACCGGATTATCAGGCGTTTTTGGCGGAGAAGGCAATGTTTTCCGCACCAAACGCGGATTTGAAAAAATACTCTTTTACGCCACTATCGTCTTGGCAGTTGGCTTTTTCCTAGTGGCTATTTTAAATGTATATCTTTCAACCAAATAGTGTGTTGAATGTGTTAAAAAAGTTCTTCTTAATACTCAAGAAACAGTGGAGGGGTCTTTTGTGTATTTTTGGAAATTTCTCCAGCCATCCACTGGCTAGAATTCAAAAAAATTTGGATTTGAAATTGGTTGCAAATTTGGCGCCGAGAAAGATTCCTTCTTGGAAACAATTAAAACAACTTCATAAATTTCTCAACCCTGCTGAAAAAAAATTTATTGCCGCCGCCTTCATTATAATGCTAGCGTCCGGCCTAACTCTTTTGGGAGAATATACTCTCTCGCATCGCGTGGCTGTGCCAGCATCCGGAGGTGAATACACAGAGGGACTGGTCGGCGCGCCATCTGCCATCAACCCTCTTTTTGCTCCGCTTAATCAAACTGACGCTGACATTTCTCGCCTGATCTACGCAGGACTTTTTAAATATGACCGCTCGCTCAATCTCATTCCCGACTTGGCGGAAAAATTTTCTTTGGACAAAACCAATAAAATATACACAATCACTCTCAAGTCCGATTTAAAATGGCAAGATGGCGAAGCACTGACAATAGACGACATATCTTTTACTTTGGATTTAGTTCAAAATCCGGAAACAAAATCGCCTCTTTTGGCCGGTTGGCAAAAAGTCAAATTCAATAAAATTGACAATCTTAATTTTTCATTGGAATTAGACAGTCCTTTTGCCCCATTTCCAAATCTTTTGACTTTGGGAATTTTACCAATGCATTTATGGCAAGAAGTGGATCCTGCAAATTTAAAATTAAGCTCTAATAATTTAAAACCAATTGGTGCCGGGTCTTTTATGTTTGCATCTTTGAGCAAAGACGGCCGCGGCAATCTCAAATCCTACACTCTTAAACAAAATCCGAATTATCATTTGCAAAAAGCATATATCAATCAAATTATTTTCAAATTTTATCCCGATGTGAACACTGCAATGGAGGCATTACGCAATCGCCAAGTGCTGGGATTGGGATTTTTACCAAAAGAACAAAAAGAAAAAATCAGCCAAAAAAGTTTAAATCTGGAATCATGGCGAATGGCTCAATACACCGCTCTATTTTTAAATCAAAAAAATAATTTGCTGTTGAAAAGCCAGCCATTACGACAGGCAATGAATTTGGCTGTTGACCGTTCGCAAATCATCACACAAATTTTGAAAAATGAAGGCGTGCCGGCATACGGACCTTTTCCACCGTCTTCACTTGGCACAACACAAGATTTCAAAACCGACAATGATCTAAACAAAGCCAATGTAATTTTGGATAGCGACAAATGGAATAAAATCAGCCGAGAAAAATTCTTGGAAAAAAGAGAACAAGAAATTTATAATACTTGGCTGGAACAACAAAAAGCGCAAAATCCGGAATTTTTCAAAAAGAAAAAGCTAACCACGGAAGAGCAGGATGATTGGAACAAGAAAAAAGCGGAATTTACGGCACAAACCAAAAAAGACTTGGAAGCGGGATTAAGCCCAACGCAAACTTTTTTCCGTGAAAAAAACAATTACGGCCTGGGAGTCACTCTCACCGCCTTGAACCAGCCGGAATTCAGCAAAGTGGCATCTGCCATAAAAGAATCTTGGCAAGAATTGGGCATTCAGGTGAGTGTCAATTTGGTTGACGCAGGACAAATTCGCGAAATCATTAGAAATCGCTCTTATGAAATTTTACTTTATGGCGTGGTAACAGGCGCTGATCCCGACCCATACCCGTTGTGGCACTCATCGCAGGTTGTAAATCCGGGTTTGAATTTAGCCAATTACACCAGCCGAGCGGCTGATGACATTTTAGATAAAGCCCGCACATCGTCTGACAAAAACGAACGAATAAAACTCTATTATCAATTTCAAAAATTACTGGCAGGTGACATTCCGGCGATTTTCCTGTATCATTCCACTTACCTTTATCCAATTGACCAATCAGTCAAAGGAATTGAACTGCACCAGCTGTCTCAACCGGCTGATAGATTTAATGATATTGTGAATTGGTATATACGAACCAAAAGCGGGTGGAGATAAAACAAAGCCCGGGTGGCGGAATTGGTAGACGCACAAGCTTCAGGAGCTTGCGAGAGCAATCTCATGGGAGTTCAATTCTCCCCTCGGGCATTTGAGAAAAATTTAAAAAAAGCGGGCACGTCGCTCAAATTTGTTGGGCTGGCCGTCGCCGCCGCAGGCAGCGAAATGCGCTGTGCCAGTCTGTAGCTTCAGCAAAAGAGGGTTCGGATTAATTCAATAATACCGCGCTAGTATCAAGTTTTTTATGGAACATATAGGAATTGACACACAACCAAATCTCAAGGAATCTGAATTTGCAAAGACAAAAACTAAACAAGAACAACTTTACGATTTAGCTGGTTTTAGCATGGAAGCAGTAACAGCAAAGCTTGAAAAGCTTAAACAAGTCGGCGTATTTGAACATCTTGACAAAGAATCACAACACGATTTTTTGCTTTGGCTTGGTTCTTCAGATTCCATAAAAAATTTGGAGAAACTCGATTTTACTGGAAAAAAAATTCTAACTGTTGCCGGCAGTGGTGAATTTTTTCAATCATTCATTGACAGAGGCAGTAAACAAGTTGGTGTCTTTGATTATTCAATGTTTGCGTGCTTTTTTAATGAATTAAAGTTGATCGCCGCTCGCGAGTTGTCTTATCAAGAATATATAAATTTTTTCAAGACAATCGCAGAAAGAAAAGTCAGAACAATTATTGATATTGATGAAGCTGTAATTGTAAGACTTAATCCTTTTCTATCCTCACAAGCTCGAATTTTTTTAAAACAAATTGCAACTCCTGAATATTGGAAATTATTAAACCCGGATTTTACAGAAAGTCCAATAAGTATTCGACATATTGCGGTCAATCATGCTAATGATATAAATTTTTTGGCTTCAGAAAAAAACTACAAAATTATGCAAGAGCGATTAAGACATTCAAATGTAAATTTCAGAATCACAAATATAAATTCACCGGATATAAATGCGCAAAACTACGACTATGTCTATATTTCCAATATTAGTTTTGGTCATCAAGTTGAAATTGCGACACAATTACTAAACAAAGGCGCTAAATGTGTTGGATTTACTTTTGGAGGGTCAATTGATTTACCAATTGGAGGCGACTATTATCTGGCTGTTGACACTGAAACCGGAGAAATATTTTCACAAAGAAATAACGCATATGACACAAGACACGAAAAAAAACATCTCCGGCAATGGCATATTTACATGAAAACGGAGATCGAACATTTTTTACTCCGGGCGCATCTTTTATACACAATGGTATTCGCATAACAATCAAAGAAATCGATCCTGATGTTGACCTACTATATCTCGCCCAAGCAGAGTTGGTTAACGACCAATAAATTTACTGCATAAAATTAAAAAGCGGCTCCAATCGGAGCCGCTTTTGTAAACCATTACTTTACAATCCCGCGCTCATCGCGTCTTTCCACAACAGCACACCCTCACCGGTCACCTTGTCTTTCGCCTCCACGCTGGTTTTTTCAATTATTGTTTCATTTTTGCCCTTGTCATCGCTGGAAAATTTAACGCCGACATCAAAAGAAATAGTGGCTATAGGCGCAGATAGAGGCAAACGATTTAATTGCCATACCACTTGTTTGGTATTGGTGTCATAAGCAATGTCGCCGGCTGAAAGAGATGGCACATTTTTCCAATCCACATTTTCCGGCAATATAGTGGACAATTTCAAATCAGTCACTTCATGCAAAGTATTGGCCAAAACCCAAGTGACGGTGTAGATATTTTCACTGTCAAATTTTTTACCAATCTGCGGAGGTAAATTTTTCTTTTCTTTCAAAATCACCTGCGCTGACAAATTCAAATCAGTATTCAAGGTCAAACTCAAATTATTGCTTGGCAAAATTGATGATTCACCCGGTTTGGTTGCTCCAAACAACGCCTCGCTGTAAGCCGTGATTTTTGACTCAACCAACTTGGCCAAATTGATTTCATTTTTCGCCTTAATGGGAATGATAAATTCCACTGTTCCTTTACTTTTTGGTTTTAATTCAGCCAAAGCCGGAATTTGCGCTTTGGTCCAAGTGATTGTGCCGCGCCGCACTGTGGCCGACCTCTGTTCGCCCTGCACCGCGCCATTGGACTTGTCTTCCAAAGCCGTCCAATTCAAAATACTTTTTGCGCCGTCATAAGGAATATCCATTACTGCCCGCAAGGTTAAATTTTTTAAACTTACGGTACCGCTGTTTTCAAATGAAATCAGGAAAGAAATTTTGTCGCCAAAATTCACTGATTGTTTTTCCGCGCTACCGTTGGCCGCCATGGTCAACGACAAAGCCGACTGCGTAAGATTTGTTATTTTTTCAGTTGTGACCTGTTGGAACAATTGCCCATCTTCACGCAAATTAAGAATAGCTGAAAACACTGGCGCGACTTCAAGGGACCCGGCCGTAAAAACTGATTTAATTTTAATAGTGCTTGAGGCCTGCGGAGCCAATTCCGGTAATTTCCACAATGTCTGACCTTGTGTCGGCGCCGGTGTCAAAGAATTAATTTTTAAATTAGTCGGCAATTTCAAAGACAATTCCAAATTTTTCATTGACTCTTCCGCCGCGTTTACCACACTGACAGTGTAAAATGCCTCTTCGCCAGGACCAACAGCGTCAGGCCCGACAATGCTTAATTCAACCGGTAATGGTTGAAGATTAGTTGTAAAATTGTTGACTTTTTGAAAATCAGCGTTAAAATTAGCCGGGCGGTAACTTAAAAAAGCGCGCAAAGTCAAATCAATTGGCGGCGCGCCAAATAAAGCCCCGGAAATCTCCACAGTTTTTTCTTCGTCTTCGCCAATCGCTCCAAAATCCCAACGGCGATTTTCTTTGTCATCACTTGCTGGATTAACAGAGGCAATGATAAAATTATCAGGATAGCGCACCTCCAACGAGGTGTTGGCCAAAGGCGCACGTTGGCGATTGCGAATCACTAAACGATAAGTAATGCCTTCACCGCTAACCGCTTTTTCCGGCCCGTTAATTTTTATTTCAATCTTATCTTCGGAAAATTTCTGCCCGCTGCCGAAAACAAAAAAACCGGCCCAAGATACGCCGGCTAGAAAAGCAAAAAAGAGCAACAAACCAAAAAGAAATTTGGTTTTGGAGCGACCGCCTGACGGCGCGGACACTGTCGGACGACTTTTTTTATTTGTTTCGGAATAAATATCTTGCAGACCATTGACCATTTTCCGGTCAAACGATTTAGAACTGGTTTTTTTGCGTACGGGCATATTTGTAAACGAGCAAACTCGATAGATATTTAAAAATTATCTGCCTCCGCTTGCTTAAATTATCTCTTCATCACAAATCCAAAATATCTGTCTTCTTTTAAGTCAGTTGAATAATTCAATTGATTACCATTTAGATCAATCTCGGCCGGATCGCGCCAAACCACCTGCCAATCAACCGGGATGGAAATATGACTGAAAAAGCCATCAGCCACGCGACCGGCCTGCTTTTGTGCCAATAAAGAATAGGACAAATAATCTGAATTGTTTAATAATTTTAAAGGCAAACGATAAGTAAATGACACCGTGGTTGTCTGGCCCGGCTTGGTCATTACCCAATTGCCAAAAGATGTTTTGTCTAATTCTTTGGTGATAATCGTGCCGCTGGTTTCATCAATGGTTTGCTCTTGCTCAATGGCTTGCAAATCCTCATCCAGTTTATACCACTTCTCCGCCACTTTAAATAATTTTTCTTCAGGATAAGTAAAACCGTCGGCTTTGATCAATTGGCTCCCCTCGGGCGCGTACAGGCGCAGATAACTTACATTCTGCCAATCAGTAAAAACATCACCCGGCTGGCCTTGATGCTCGCGAGTAATTGTCACCACATTCACAATAGACCCGTCAACTTCGATCTTTGCCTGATGATTTATAGTTTGTTTAATTACGCCATCGGTCTTTCCGCCGGCAATGTTCGTATTGATCACTGCCAAATAATCACCTTGCGGATTATCTTTTAATTCTCCGGCCCAGCCGCTGGCTATGGAAAATTTTTCCAAATCATGATTGGAAAAATACATTTGCAAATGCCGCTCGTTTAAATTTTGATTCAAAACGCCAAGCAACGGCAAAAATTCATTGGTGTTTGTTAAAAGTTTTTCAATTACTTTTGGCGCCAAGTCAGCTAAAAACTGTTTTGGTTTATTTTCCGTTTTGTCATAATCAATCTCCACTTGTTTTTGCGTTACTGCCACAAAATTATTCTCATCAACTGTCAAATCATACTCCGGCATTGCAATCGGCCCGGTTATTTTCAATAAATCAACAAACAGACGCGTGTCAAAAGCCAACACGCCATCCACGGTCGGGCCACCGCCTTTTTCATAAAACCACATTATTTTTTTGGCCGAGGTTGGAAAATCCGGAAACCAATTGGCATCTTGAAACTCCCAGCGCGCCTTAAGCAACTGCAATGGCGGCGGCGGCAATACTGCCGCTTTTAAAGCACCTTGCATTTGATAAGAACCGCCGCCCGGAAGATCCAACCGCTTGATTTTTCCTTTGTCCACATCCAACAAAGCAAACGAACCGATAAATCCGCCGGTTGGCCGCAATTCCGTATCATTTTGGAAAATTAAAAGATACCGTTTAGGGCCATCTCCGCCCAAAATTATGGACAAATTGGTTAACAATGGCTGAATTTTCTCTAAATCTGACGCCAGCCATTTTACCTTTTCGCGAACTGATAAAAATTTCTCTTGCTCTGCTTTTGGCAATGCCCCGGCATCAACTTGTTCAAGATGACTGACTACCGCTTTGAATCGCGGAGCGACTTGAGCCAAAACAGCTCCAAAACCATCAAGCTGTTCTGACAAAGATTTTTCAGGCGATATATCAGCGGCTTGAATCAGCGGCAGGGCGGCTACGGATAAATTGGTTCCGGCCATCATCAAATGCTCGCCATTAAGATATTTTTGCCGCACGCCAGGCACAATGGAAAGAACGGCGCGTAAAACCGGATTGATTCCTTTTAATTCTTTTTGGGTCTGGGAAAAAAGATCCAGTGCGGTTTGCAAATCTTTCGTTGCCCCAACAATGTCTTTGGCCAAAAGAGCTGATTGGCCTTTTTCAAGATGGCCAAAGGCCTCTGTACCCAATTTAGTAATCTGATTCTGTGTCTTTCTCAAAGACGCATAAGTTGAAAAAGCGGGCAATGGCAAGATGAGAACCAAAGCAAATAGCACAAAACCATATAATCCGGCATGTTTAAAAGCAAAAGCCGGTTGCATAATTTGCCAAGAAATCCACGGAAATTGAGGCCAACTGATTGCGGACAATGAAATCCGCGGCCAAGAAAAATTAAAATCAGGCATTTTCCAACGATGGACTGAGCTAACTTCCGTCTCTTCTTCTTCATCATCATCAGAAGAAAAAAATAAACCTTCTTCAACTACCACTGGTTTTTCTTCCAAAATATCCTCAACTTCCGTTGCAGGCGACTTAAATGAGGATAGTGGTTGACTTAAGACCCGTTCAAAAGCATTGGGCTGCCACTCCGCTGCCTTGGCCAACGGCTCGGCCAAGGTCTCGCGCAAATTCAAAACATGAGGCGATTGCGTCTCCTCTGATAAAAATGAAATCAAAATCGGTTTTGATTGTGCTAATTTTTTCCTCCTGGGCATGAGACCATTATATCACAATTTTAATATGCAGATAAGACCGCCTGTGAATATAAAATCTATAGCTTCCACAACCAATACTGCCCCAAAAGCTCTTGCCTCACTTTTTCAGTATTACCGTGCTTTAACAATCCTAAATAAGATTGAACTGTCTCTAGTGTGGACATTTCTTTAATTCTAGAAAACATTCTGCTCTTTGTTGTTGCGCGCAATATTCTATGCTTTGGAAAATGCACCCAACCGAGAAAATCAACACCGGAAACCAGTGTCTTTAAAAATACTTTGTCCGGATGTAAGGTCAATTTTAATTGTTCTGATAAAAATTGCTGAATTTGGGGGCGAATATTTTCCAACCACATTTTATCTCGTGAAAGAAAAACAAAATCATCGGCATAACGAACATAAAATTTGGCTTTCAATGAATGCTTCACCCATTGATCAAAAACATTCATATAAACATTGGCGAAGAGTTGGGATGTAAGATTGCCAAGTGGCAGACCGACTCCGAAATTACCATCTGTTGAAAAACTGTCAATCACTTGCCGAAGTAGCCATAAGATATTTTTGTCAGGAATATATTCCTGTAAAATTTGAAATAATATCCGGTGATCAATGCTGGGAAAGAATTTTCTAATGTCGCATTTGAGTATCCAACAAGTTTTGGTATTATTTTGGCTGACTTGATTTGCCATTTGTATAAATCGACCAACGGCTTTATGAAGACCTTTGCCAATACGGCAAGAATACGAATCAAAGATAAAAGTGCGACTAAAAAACGGATAAAAAATCCGATGCAAAGCATGATGCAATAATCTGTCCCGCACGGTGGCTTTGTGAATATGCCGCGGTTTAGGATCGGTGATATAAAAACTTTCATAACCGCCGTGTTGGTAAGTTTGATTGGCTAAATCCTGATTCAGTGATACAATATTATCCATCAAACGACGCGAGAACATCCGCACATCCATTCTGATTTTTTTTCCGATAATAAATTCCTGCCAAGCCAAACATAAATTTTCTAAAGAAATAATTTCTTCAAAATTATGAATCAATCCAATCTTTCCGGTTTGCCTTTTAATCCCCCCCCCCAACGCGTCCGTTGCTGAACTGCCCATCATTACCGTACTCAAAGATTGTTATTTGCTGTGGCATAATTTCTTGCCGCACTTGCCGCGGCTTAGCAGATACACGCTTGGTGTTAAAATAGATAAATTGTTTATTGACGCCTTGGAATTGACACTGACAGCTCAATATACCAAACGAGAAGACAAACTGACTTTTTTAAAACAGCTAAATCGCAAACTGGATAATCTAAAATTTTTCATAACTATCCTGTGGGAAGCCAAGGGATTGGAGGCAAATCCATACGCTCAATTATCGCATAAACTGTTTTCAGCTGGGAATATGCTCGGCGGCTGGATGAGAATGATAGAACCGCCTCAAAAAGAAACTCCCGCCGCGAGGACGGGAGTATGAAGAGACTGGCTGAAGACGAGGAAGCGGTAGTTCGGATTGAAATCGTTGTGGAGCCAGTTCAGATTCAGATCGCGCTTGTCGCCGTTCCTGTCGAGATAAGCCACATTCCAGTTGCCACCGGAGTCACGCCTCTCGTTTTATGCCGAATATCGTCCTTAACACCACCCATTGAATACTCTCAGGGTTGAATATAATTCGGAACCATTTGTTCCCTAATAATCGGCACCAAGTATCTTCAATGTAGGTCACTTCATCTTACCCTGCGATAAACTCTGCCCCGACGAACGCAGGAACATTGCCGACCGCATTCTGAAGTATGAAATGGCAAGATTCTACACGCTCAAACCATGTCCCGATGAATGTCAGAGCGTAGCCGGAGCAGTGTCTGTAAAATCTGAATTAAGTATAGCAAAAATGAAAATTTAAAAAAAGACCCCTCTTGATGTCCGTTGGACATCAAGAGGGGTGGTTGAGGGTCATAGTGACCGAGTATCCTAGGCCTCCGTTGTGGAAGCGCCTAGGGACAAAGGGTCAAAGTGCCGCCGACTTGCTGAAGACGAGGAAGCGGTAGTCCGGATAGAAATCGAAGTGGAGCCAGTTCAGATTCAGAACGCGCCTGCCGCCGAGCCTGTCGAGAAAAGCCACATCCCAGCGGCCACCGGAGCCAAGCCAGCGAGAACCCAGAGCGACGATCGGCCGCCGAAGCTGCTCAATCGGATGTTCCTTCCCGAAGGTAAGTAGTGTCGGCACATCCTCGTTGACAAAGCCGTCAGCTTCGATTTGTGCCGCGGCCTCCTCGCCGGTCACAACGCGGTCAAACTCGTAGAATTCAACCACAACCTCACGAACGCCCTTGCGCTCAACCGGGAAGTGCGCCGATGTGACATCGTTGTTCTTCCAGTTGAACTTGTTGGCCGCGACGAGCCGATCAACGCCAAGGTCGTAGTTGACCATGATGTCGTACCGGCGTCCGAAGCGCCCGAGTTTGTCATCGTAGCGGTCAGGGTTCTCCATCAGACGCTGAATAACTTCGCCACTGATGCGGCCGTTGCGCACCTGGTCATTCAACTCAAACATCTGTTCTATGGTCACGCGCATAGCACTCTCCTATTCACCTGCCAACAGTCGCTTACGACCTTGGTAACCTTTACCAAAACCATGGCGATACACCAACAGGCAAAACTGGCCGAAAACAATTCCCGGCCTTCTTTTGAATCACCTAAATGAGCCAAAAGAAAACCGGAAATAAATTAAGTTAAAGAGCAATTCCGACTATATTTTATACCACATCAGCTAAATTATGTCAAGCCCATATTCCGCCAAAGTCAATTGCGCGCATTTTTGCCAAGAATATGTTTGAATCTGTTTTAAACCATTTTTTATCAATTTTTCACGCAAATTTTCATCATTCAAAATTTGCTCGGCTTTGTGAGCCAGATCCTCCGGCTTATACGGATCAAAATACAAAGCGGCATCGCCTAAAATTTCCGGCAAACAAGACGCGTCAGAAGATAAAACCGGCGCGTTGTGAGCCATGGCCTCCAAAGGCGGCAAGCCAAACCCCTCGCTTAAACTTGGAAACACAAAAACCGAAACATTGTGATACAAATCAGCCAATTCCGCGTCAGAAACTTCATTCAAAAAAATGATTGGCAAATCAGAATATTGTTTTCGCGCCAAACATTTGAGTCGCTGATAAAAATAATTATCCCGGCCGACCAAAACTAAAGATAATGGCTTTGGCCAACTCTTTTTTAAAATGGCAAACGCCTCCAGTAGCCGTTCTAAATTTTTATGAGGATAAGCCGTGCCGACATAGAGAAGATAGGGCTCGGATTGACTTGCTGGATCCCCGCTTCCGCGGGAATGACAAAAAGACGACACGCCCTCATAGGTAACAATAATTTTCTTCTCTGCCGTACCCAATTTTTCCACCAAATCATTTTTCACAAATTCCGACGGCGTAAAAATTTTCCGCGCTCGCCGAATTGCCGATTGCAAAACTAACTTATGCGCGAGATATTTTATCCAATAAAAAACAGCCGGCAAGGTGGAAGCATGTCGGTCTGGAAAACGCAGTAAAATCAAATCATGCACAGTTATCAAAAATGTCCCGAAATAAAACAGCGGCACATTCCAATGCAAAAAATGCATTAAATCAATTTTTTGTCTGTACAAAATCAATGGCCACCAAATCTGCTCTTGCCAGCTGTACCAGCGGATATTAACAACAACTTTGATAAATCGCGCGTTTTGCGGCTGATATAATTCCCCTCCTTGCGATGTCACAAAAATCAGATATTCATTAATATCATCAATCTTGGCCAGCTCGTTAATCAACTCCCGCGTGTAGCGGCCAATCCCGCCGGCTTCGGCGTAAAATCGCGCGTCAATACCTATTCGCATACAAATTCAATGGCATTTCTCTCCACCCCTTTTGAAAATCTTCATAACGCCCGGCCACTTGCTCAATAATTTTTTTCTTAAAATTATCAGCGCTGAATTGCAAAGCGTGTTCGCGAATTTTAATTGGATCAAATTCAATAGGATCAAAACGCAAAAGTGTATCCAAAAGATCTTCCCACGACGGCTCTCTGAAAAAACGGCCGGTTGCGCCCTCAACTACCGTTTCCAAAGCCCCGCCATTGGCTAAAGCAATCACCGGTCTGCCTGAAGCCATTGATTCCACTGCCGTAATGCCAAAATCCTCTGCTTGCGGATGAATAAAAGCCAAAGCGCGCGAATACAATTCGGCCTTCTTCACATCGTCCACCGGCCCTAAAAATTCAATGTTCTTTTTGGCTATTATTTTTAATTTTTCTTCTTCCGGCCCGCTGCCAAAAATCTTCAAAGGCCAACCCAAACGATTAAAAACCTTCACCACTAAATCAAATCTTTTGTATGGCACCAAACGGCCGCCAGCCAAATAGTAATCATCCAATGACTCGGCGACTTTAAAAAGATCCGTGTCCACCGGCGGATAAATCACCTCGGCCTCGCGGCGATAATATTTTTGAATCCGTTGCCGCACATTTTCCGAATTGGCGATAAAATGGTCAACGCGTTGGGCGCTCATCTGATCCCAAGAACGCAAACGAGAAATCAACGGCGGTAAAATTATTTTTACCAGCCGGTTGTAATTCAAATCCTCAATGTAGCTATGCGTGTCTGTCCAAAGATAGCGCGTAGGTGTGTGGCAATAACACAGATGCAAGCCGCGCGCTGATGTAATCACTCCTTTTGCAAAAGCGCTGGTGGAAGAAATCACCACATCAAATTCGGACAAATCATGCCGCTCGGTGGCAAAGGGCATCAAAGCCAAATACCAACGATAATGACTCACGCCCAATGGCATAAATTGCAAAAAAGTATAATGTAAATCTTGCGCCAAAAAATACGCCGGTGTTTTTTGTTTGTCGTAGAATAAAACAAAAATAGGAGCTGAAGGGTATATTTCGTGCAATGCCTTTAAGACCCTTTCCGCTCCTCCATCTTGCGAAAGATAATCGTGAACCAGAGCGACTTTCATACAACTATAACGCCTTCCTCGCTTTAAACAAAATAAACGGTGTCTTCAATAAAATTATCAAATCCAACAATACTGTCCAATGCTCCAAATAGAGCGTATCCAAACGCACTTCTTCTTCAAACTCCAAATCACTCCGGCCGGAAATCTGCGCCAAGCCGGTAATGCCCGGTTTGATGTTTAAAACACGGCGATGGTGCTTGGCGTATTTAGCCACTTCGCGCGGCTGATGCGGACGCGGCCCGACAAGTGACATTTCGCCTTTCAAAACATTAAATAATTGCGGCAATTCGTCCAAACTCAAACGACGTAGGAATCGACCGACTTGAGTAACACGCGGATCATCTTGAATTTTATACACCGGCCCTTCTTTAATGCTTTTTTGCGCGATCAATTCTTTTTCCATTGACAAGGCCTTTTCCTGATTGCCAAACTGCGGGCCAATGCAATACTTTTGACGCATTGACCTGAATTTCAAAGTAAAAAATTTCTTGCCTGCCTCTCCTACTCTTTCATTTTTATAAATAATTGGCCAGCCACTTTCCAATGACACTGTCAGAGCTGATAAAATCGTCAAAGGGCTGGTGATAATGATTAAAATAACAGAACCGATGATGTCTAAAAATCGTTTGATAACTCTTCCCCAAATTTGCAAACGGGTTTTTTGCATTTCCACCACTGGAATTCCGGCCATGGCTGTCACCGACATATTGGACATATATGTTGAAAACAAATCAGCTGAATATTTGAAAGTCAAATGGTTCTCATCGCAAAAATCAATCAAAGCCAATGTTTCTTGCTGGTCGGCTTTGGGATCGGTGAACAAAATTTCATCAATCTTTTTTTGTTTTGCCAATTTCAAAATTTCCGCTTGCGCGTTATCATCAAATTTTACAAATTGCGCCGCGAGCACATAACCAAATCCCTTGCGCTGTAAAATCGTCTCGCGCAAAATATCAGTCACATGGCCTTCGCCAATAATTGCCACAAACCGTACGCCAATGCCGACGCGATGCAATAAATTTTTAACTAGCCGCATAATCACCCGCTCAACACTGACAAAAACAATGGCCAAAATCCAACCCATTATCACAATAAAACGCGAATCAAAAAGTTCGCGTTGAAAAAAAATGTAAATGGTAACAGCGGCAATTCCAGTGGAGCAAGCGAAAACCACGCGCGATAAATCATTCACTAATCGCCGATTAGGATTAACCTTATACAATCCGGAAAAAATGAAAAGAACCATCCAACTCGCGGCTACGGCCAGCATCAAAGGCAAGTATTTTTCAAATTTCAAATCAAACAGTACCGGCTTAATGGAGGTAAAAAAAGATGAAAAACGCAAAAAAAACGCCGCCAAGCCAGCTAAAACCAGGGCTAAAAAATCAAGTGGGAAATGAATAGTGGTTAAGATTATTTCTGATTTTTTCATGCTCTAATTGTACCGCAAACTCACCGACTACACAAGGCATTGACATTTGTGCTAAAATATGCTATAGTAATTTGTTTGACTCATGGTGGGTCAGATACACAACTTAATTTAAAGGGGGCAACATGAAGCTGAGCAGACACGCATGGCACCTTAAGCTGTATCAGAGGGCCTATATCGAGGATCGTTCCCTGTGGCTCGGTGTTCCCACGAACACAGTGTGCGCATGGGACGAAGAGTGGAGGCAAAAGAGAGACGACGCAGAGGTGGAGCGTCTCCTCGCATCCATCAAGAAATTCGAGGAGCTTTGGCGCTCTATGAACTACGGAGAAGTGCCTGATACAACGACCTGGGCTGAGCTGGAAACGCTTCAGACGGCGTATCACCAGGACTGCCGGAAATTCTACGACCTCAGGAGAGCGTGGTTCACGCAGAAGTCCACCGAGTACCACGCACAGCGCGCGGCCGAGCTCCGCGAGCGTCTCGAGAGCGGACGGATGTCCATCTGTCCATACTTCTGGAGTGTAGTTTTCGCGGTGGCGCTCTACGCTATGTGTGTACGCCCGATGGTCTGGTTCGGCCAAACTATGACCAAAATTCTAGGACGCGTAGCGCGACCGGCCAAAATTCTGGCACTCACGGCGACAATCTGCGTGATCGTGTCTAGCGGCATAATCTGCCGCAGCGCAATCTGGGACTGGGCATCTTACGTGGCCAGCGGCATGGCTCATGGCGTGGGTCAAGCTGCGATTTGGGTGGTCGAAGCACCAGGCAATCTTGGCCAGTGGGCTGCACAGAAAAAAGTGCAACAGCACTACGAAGCCATAACTACGCGGGAATATGAGGAATACGAGCGGCGTTGGTCCAAACGACGCGCAGAAGAACAGCGTAGGGATTGGACAAAAACCATAATAGAGCACGACATAGAACGCAAGGAGCAGATCGCCTCGGCGCGTGCCAGTCAGGAAGAAAAGGCACACCAGCAAAAACGCGATCAGAAATATAAGCTGTGGCATGAGGCTCAGCGTAAAAAGGGAGAAGCCGAGGACTCCGCTAGAATCATCGGCTCCATCAAAACCACCTCATCCTACTTAGCGATCGGCTTGGCAGGGATCGCCGCACTCATCCTTTTCTTCATGTACTTCGGGCGGCTGGTGGATTTCGTTCTCGCGATCTTCGCCTATCTCGTCTTCATTAAGATTGGAGAGACAGAACGCGGGAAACGATTCTTCAACTGGCTCGAGCGAACCATGGATGAATGGTACGCACAGTGGAAGAAATTCTGGAACGCGGTGACTAATGTCATCCGCGACACCTGGCAGCTCATCCACGCGTTCGGTAAGGCAACCAAAGAACGCGTCTGCCCCTTCATCCAAATCGTAGATAATGGAGGGAACCCGTCCTAACATCTTGGCCCTACACCGGAAACGCTTCGTGCGAATCCAGTGTAGGGCTCTTTTTTTATTATTACCAAACATCTATACCAGCTCGGCTGTATGTCCAGGTTCACACACATATCCGCCAGGCAGTCAGGTCTGTAAAGGAATAAAATCTTTGGTTGGAATTCGACCTTTTTGATAATTATTAAAGTAAGCCAAAGGATATCATATGAACCAGGACAGGGTATTGACAAACTGACAAATTTTGTGCTATAATAATTTATGTCTTTGATTTGTCGAATGATCGCCCTGAGTTAAATCAGGGAGGAAAGTCCGAACGCCCCTCTGATAAAACAGAGGAAGTAGGTACCACCTAACGGGTGGGCAAGCTGGCAGGATATAAAGTAAACCTGCCTGACGGACAGTGCCACAGAGACAATACTAACCCCGCAAGGGGCCAAAGGTGAAAAGTGAGGCGGTGTATCGCAATAATGACTCTAAAGGTCAGAATTACGTTTGCTACGCTTCTCATGTTTGGGCAACTAAACATTGTGGAAAACCCTACCTGGCGCAATCTCAAATACGAGAGCTCGAGCCCTGGCGCGAGCCAAGGCCCAGATAGATGATCATTTTGAAACAAAATTCGGCTTACGAGCAAATCAAAGACAAAACAAAAACGCCTCCGATTTCGGAGGCATTATTGTTGCTTCGTCAACCAAAGAGGCAATGGGTAGCTTAAAATAAAGGCATTTATTTATTTTTTAATCTTTTCTTTTTTTCAGCTTCTCTTTCTGTTATAAAATAATATAAACTCTGCGATCTGCCAAATCTTATAGAAACTTTGGTGGAATTTGCAATTTGATCTACTTTGTTCCTACCGGTTACAATACCTGTTTCGAAAATTTCTTTATAAGCTAGGAGGTATTTTGCTTGAGCTGCCGAATATGCTTCCGCAAGGATATTTGTTTTCGCGAGGTGCTCAATGTATCCTTGTTTGTGGCCAGTCTCTTTGCCATTTTTATCTACATAAGAACTCAAAACACCCACCGCCTCCCATTCTTCTGCATACATTTTTCCAAGACTGTCAAGTACTTCCTGCGCTCCATTGAATGTTTCTACCACCTCTTTAAATATTCTGTCGTCATAATCTATGATTTTTAAAGAGGTTTCTCGGTTGGGGTCACCTATAAGACGTAAAGCTTCAGTAATATGTTGTCCAACCGTAATTCCAGCTTTTTGTTCTGCTACACCTACTACATCAATTTTTCCTTCCATAATTTTTCTTTTTTCTTATATGGCCATGGTGAACCGTAGGCCAACTTCGAAAAAATGATTACAATTTTAATAAATGTTATTCAAGCCATCTAATCTAGTAGACCTTTTAATTTTACCCCCCCCGACCGCTTTTGGCAATAGGCACTTATCCACAGATTAAAATACATCAGCTTGACAAACTTCCGTCAATTTGATATAATACAAGTAGCCAGAGTACCCGAAATTAGATAATAATGGGTATTTATTAACCTTTCCAAAATATGCTTATTCCCAGATTTTATCAAGATTTAGATAAATATTTAAAGCCAAATGAGGCACTAATAATTTTTGGTCCGCGTCAAGCAGGTAAAACCACTCTATTAAAGGAGTTTTTATCTAAAACACCTCTTAAATACAAACTGGATTCAGGGGATAATATCAGGACACAACAAGTTTTAAGCTCACAGGATTTTAAACAAATTCTGGATTATGTTGGTAATTATGAACTACTGGCTTTGGACGAAGCGCAAAAAATACCAAATGTAGGTATGGGGTTGAAAATTTTAGTTGACCAAGTGCCCAATATTCGCATTATTGCCACCGGCTCATCTTCTTTTGAATTAGCCGGCCAGGTGGGCGAGCCATTGACCGGCCGCAAACGCACTGTCATTTTATTCCCGCTTGCTCAATCTGAATTGGCCGATATTTATAATACACACGAGCTGAAAGAAAAATTGCCGGAATGGCTGGTGTTGGGTTCCTATCCCGCGGTAGTAACGGCCAAATCTAAAAATGATAAAATCATGATTTTGGAAGAAATTACCAATTCCTACTTGCTTAAAGATGTATTGGAGCTGGAGCGTGTTAAAGGTTCAAAAGTTTTGCTTGACCTGTTGCGTTTGGTGGCATTTCAAATAGGCAATGAAGTTTCATTTGCCGAACTTGGTGGGCAACTGGGAATTAACGCCAAGACCGTAATGCGTTATTTGGATATCTTGGAAAAAGCGTTTGTCATTTTTAATTTGCGCGGTTTTTCGCGAAATTTGAGAAAGGAAATCACTAAAAAAAGCAAATATTATTTTTATGACAATGGCGTGCGCAATGCCATAATTTCTAATTTTAATGATTTGGAATTGCGCGATGATATCGGCAAATTGTGGGAAAATTTTTTGGTCAGCGAACGGCTAAAAACACAGAGTTATAAAAATATTTTTGCCAATAATTATTTTTGGCGGACTTGGGATCAAAAAGAAATTGACTGGTTGGAAGAGCGGGAAGGCAAATTATTTGCTTTTGAATTTAAATGGAAAGAAGACAAAAAGAAACCGCCTGAGGAATTTATCAAAAACTATCCTGGCTCAAAATTTCAAACAGTGAACCGCGATAATTATTTGGATTTTTTGATTTAACAAATCTAAAAAAACGCCTCCGATAATCGAAGGCGTTTTTGAATCAATTTTTAATACATCTCCAAATATCTCTCTTTTTCCCACTCGGTGACGGCAATCCGAAATTCATCCCACTCTTGCATCTTAATATCATAATATTTTTTAAATACATCTTCGCCCAGCGCGCTTTTTACTGTCTCATCTTTAGCCAAAGCATGCAAAGCGCCGTACAAATCCGGCGGCAAAGTTTCAATGCCGCGGCTGACTTTTTCCATTTCAGTCAATTCATAGACATTTTCCTCCATTGGCGCAGGGCAAACACTCTTTTTTTCAATGCCGTCCAAACCGGCGGCGAGCATGCCGGCAAAAACCAAATATGGATTGGACGAAGGGTCTGGTGAGCGCAACTCACAGCGCGTGGCCTTAGGTTTTTGCGGATTGATGCGCGGCACCCGTATCAAAGCCGAACGATTGGTGCGTCCCCAGCTCAAATACACCGGCGCCTCATACCCGGCCACCAGACGCTTGTACGAATTTACCAAAGGATTAAGAATCGCCGAAAGCGCTTTCACATGATTTAATTGTCCGGCGATAAAATGCCGCGCCAAAACTGATAATCCGTACTCATCAACCGGGTCAAAAAACAAATTCTGGTCGTCCTGAAACAAACTTTGGTGCACATGCATGCCCGAGCCATTGATGCCGAAAAATGGTTTGGGCATAAAAGTGGCGTGCAATCCGTAATGCGCGGCAATATTTTTCAACGCGTATTTTAGGGTAACCACGCTATCAGCCGCGTTCAGGGCATCAGTATATTTAAAATCAATTTCCTGCTGGCCACTCGCCACTTCATGATGCAAGGCCTCAACATCAATATTTAATTCCTGAAGCGCGCGCGTCATTTCTTTTCTTACTTCACCGGCTTTATCCATCACTTGATCAAAATAGCCGGCCTGATCATGCGGCTCTTTCGCAATATGGCCATTAAAATCCCGTTTCAAAAGAAAAAATTCCATTTCCGGTCCGACATAATAGGTATAGCCCATTTGTTTCGCGCGGGCAATCTGTTTTTTCAAAATATATCGCGGGTCGCTGGCATACGGCTCGCCGGACGGAGTAAAAACATCGCAAATAATCCGCGCCGTTATCGAATGTTTGATGGAATCGTCTTTAAATAAACCATTAGTCCACGGCACAATCGCGAAAGTGTTCAAATCCAGTTTCAAATACATATCGCTTTCAAAAATCCGCGCGAACCCTTCAATTGACGACCCGTCAAACCAAATATTGTACTCAATGGCTTCGGGCAGTTTGGAAACCGGAATAGTCACGGCTTTCAACTGGCCAAGTAAATCCGTGAACTGCAAATCAATAAATTTGACATTATGTTTTTGGCAGAGCGCCAATACTTCCTCCTGGCCTAAAATCTGATTTGGCATATGTTTGAGTGGGTGACCACATTAAATAAATAATTTGTTCCGCGGCAAATCTCTCGGGGAAGGAATCGAACCTTCACTATCCTCGTTAACAGCGAGGCGTTTTACCATTAAACTACCCGAGAAAATTGGCGCCAAAAGCCTGTTGCCAATCCCTAAAATTAAAACACCCTCCGAGCAGTCGGAGGGGTCTGATGCTACAATTTTCAGCGCAATCAGAAAGCCCTCCGACTCAAAGCGGAGTTATTATTATTGCTATTCAAGTTATATACAGCTATTTTCATAAAGATACTATACAACACGCGGCCAATCTGGTCAAATTAAACCAACTTTTTCTTTCACTTCCTTCATCTTTTTCTCTGCTAATTTTTTAGCGCGCGACTGTCCATCAAATAAAATTTTCAATACTGTCTTGTCATCCGTGGCGGATATTTTTTTCTGAATTGGCTGTAAAAATTTATTGATTTCCAACGATAACGCTTTTTTAAAATCCGCGTAGCCCTGGCCCACAAATTCCTTTTCGGATTGCGCAATAGTTTGATTTTTTAATAAAGAATGGATTGTTAAAAGATTGGTGAGCGCGGGTTTGTCAGAACCGGAAACAACCTCTCTGCCGGAATCAGTCACAGCGCGAGCGATTTTTTTCTCAACTGTTTTCGCGTCATCAGTTAGAGCAATAAAATTAAAAGAAGAAACCGCGCTCTTGCTCATTTTCTTTAACGGGTCATCCAATCCCATAATCCGCGCGCCCTGTTTTTGTATCAAGGACTCGGGAATAACAAAAGTTTCGCCAAAATATTCATTAAATCGCCGCGCCAGTGTGCGCGCCAATTCCACATGTTGTTTTTGGTCTTCACCAACCGGCACCGCGGCCGTGTCATACAACAAAATATCAGCCGCCATTAAAACCGGATAAGTGAACAAACCGGCATTAATATTTTCTTTATGCGCAATGGACTTGTCTTTAAACTGCGTCATGCGCTCCAATTCCGGCAATTTTGCCAAAGTATTTAAAATCCAAGCCAGCTCGGTATGTTCAGACACTTGCGATTGGATAAAAATTGTTGATTTTTGAGGATCAAGCCCCAGAGCCAAATAAATTTTAGCCAATTCAATCGTATTTTTCCTTAATTCTGCTGATTTTTGCCTCACAGTCAAGGCGTGCAAATCCACAATACAAAAAATACTATCGTATTTTTTGGTCAATTCCAGCCATTGCTTAATGGCCCCAAGATAATTGCCCAAATGAATTATGCCTGACGGCTGAATGCCGGAGAAAAGACGAGATGTGGACATATGAGTATATTATACCTCAATAATCACCGGCAAGACCATAGGCCGGCGTTTGGTTTGAGTATAGAGGAATTGCCCCAAATCATTGCGAATTTTGTTTTTAATGAATTCGGCAAAGGCCGGTGAACGTGGATCGCCGTCACGCAATAATTTTTTGGCGCGCATACGCGTCTTTTCCACCAAATCCTTGTTTTCCTTCATATAGATAAATCCGCGCGAAATCAAATCCGGATTGCCGATCAAACGCCCGGTCTTTCTTTCAATAGTGGCGATGACCACAAGCATGCCATCCTCGGCCATTACGCGCCGATCACGCAGAACAACATTGGACACATCTCCAACTCCGAGTCCATCCACCATCACATATTCAGACGGAACATATTCAGTTGTTAAGCGCGCGCCTTTTTTATCAAACTCCATTACTTGTCCATTATCAGCTACAAAGATATTTTCTCTGGGAATACCAATTGAAGCGGCCAAATCAGCATGCGATTGCAACATAAAACGATTGCCGTGAATTGGAATAAAATATTTTGGCTTGGTCAAACGCATCATTAATTTCAAATCCTCTTGCTTGGCATGGCCGCCGGCGTGCACATCCATCATTTTGGAATGCACCACCCGCGCGCCATGTCGCACCAAAGTGTCTTTCAAACTTTGCACAGTTCGTTCATTGCCCGGAACAACGGAAGAAGAAAAAATAATAGTGTCATTTTGTTTTATCTTTAAAAATCTATGTTCTTCGTTCGCAATGCGCATCAACACCGCGTTTTTCTCGCCTTGCGCGCCTGTGCAAACAACAATCAATCTTTCATCGGGAATTTTTCTAACCTCGCCCTCTTCAATAATTGTGCCGGGCTTGTATTTCATATATCCAAGCTCGTGAGCAATCTCAATATTGTTAATCATGCTACGGCCGTCAATAAAAACCTTACGGTTGTTTTTTTCCGCCAACGACATAATTTGCTGGGCGCGAGTTAAAAGAGACGCGAAAGTTCCAATAATAATACGACCGGGAGCTGCGGCAATAATTCTGTCCAATTCCTCACCAACCACTTTTTCCGAAATCTGGTGCCCCGGACTTTCCGCGTCAGTTGATTCAGACATCAATGCCAAAACACCTTTAGTGCCAAACATGGCAATGCGATGCAAATCAGCCGGCTCGTCATTTACCGGAGTAAAATCAAATTTAAAATCACCGGTGTGCAGAACCAATCCCAAAGGAGTGGATAGCGCCACGCCAAAAGCGTCCGAGATATTGTGATTGATGTGAAACGGTTCAAAAACAAAATTCTGACCCAATGGTACTTTGGTCTGGCCATTGACTAAAACAATGCGCAAAGGCGGAGCATCGCGGAATTCTTCCTGTCGTTTGCGCATAATGCCGGCTGTCAAAGGCGCGGTGTAAATAATCGGATTACCAAGTTTGCCAACCAAATGCGGAACTCCGCCAATATGATCATAGTGACCATGCGTAATAATCACTCCGCGGATATTTTTTTCTTTTCCTTTCAGATAATTAATATCCGGAATAATATAATCAATACCGGGCATGTCTTCCTCTGGAAATTGCAAACCGATATCCACAATTACAATATCATTACCATATTCAAAAATGGTCATGTTGCGGCCAACTTCTTCCAAGCCGCCCAAAGGAATAATTCTAAGACGGTCGTTTCCTGATTCAGAGCGATGTGGTTGCGTAGCGACTTGATGGGACGCTGGACGCGGTCCGGCCAAAGGTCGAATGTGAGACATGCCTGATTTGGCATGAGTCGATGTGGTTGGACGAGCTCCGCTTGTTCGCGGTTTTTGTCCAGACCAAAAATGAGTTGTCATAAATAAGAGTTGGAAAAACAGTTGTTTTTCCTTAAATTAAGAGAGATTAAATAGAGAATATGCCGCGCGAATTTATGAGCGCGAAACAATCTTTATCCAACCTGGAGAGTAATGATTAATTAAGTATACCACAAATCCGGAAAACTGTCAAGTCGCGGATAGAATTGAAATCCAAAAAGGCAATGAAATGATTGATAAAATAGTGCTTAAAACAATAGAACGAGCGATAAATTCTTTGTGCAATCCGAACTTGTCAGACAATGCAAACGGAGTAATGGCCAAAGGCATGGCGGCTTGAATTATTGACGGAAAAAACAGCGATGGAGAAAATCCTAAAAATTTTACGCCAAAATAAAATGCGGCCGGCAAGATGATGAGTGTCGCCAGTGAAAATAACAACGCCGGAACCCAATCTATAATTTTTCCAATTTTTGATCTGCCGATAAAAAGCCCGATGACGATCAACACTGTCGGCGTTACAGACGCTGTAATCATGTCCAGTGACTTTGTTAAAACAGATGGCAAAATAATTTTGAAACTCGCGACAAGTATGCCCAACACCACTGCTGCCAACAGCGGATTTTTTACCAAATCAACAAAAATAGTTTTCAAAATATCTCTTTTTCTTTTTTGCTTATCATTAAATTCCAAAAATCCAATGCCAAGAGTAAATATCCAAAATAAATAAATCGCCACAATCAAGCTGGCGGATGAAAGAATTTTTTCACCTGATATCTGAATAAGTACCGGAATACCAAGATAGGCAGTATTGCCGAAAATCAAACAAAGAAAAAAAGTCCTAAACATTTTCTTTTCCAATCGCAAAATTTTTCCCAATAAAAAAGCGAATACAAAAGTCGCGATTATGAAAATGGAATTGAAAATTATCAAAATTGATTGTTCGGAAAAAGAAAAAGTTGTCTTGGCCAGAGCGGAAAAAATCAAAACCGGCAAACCAATTTTAAGAGCCAGCTCATTTAAAACTTGTGACCAATTTTCCCCGATTTTCATCCAGCGCTGAAGCAAAGCACTTACAAAAATTACGAGAAACAACGGCGCGATAATTGAAAAAATTTGAGACATAAAATTTAATTTTTGCCTCCAAGAGGAGTCGAACCTCTATTACAAGATCCGGAATCTTGCGTCCTATCCATTGAACGATGGAGGCATTAAATCAATTTTCGTATTTTTTTTATTTGCTGAAATAATTTATACATTTTCGGCTGGAACGGCAATTCGTAAGCGCCCGCAAAACTAAAAATTTCCCCGCCAAACCCGCGCTTGAAGCGAGTAATCCCAGCCCAACTCGTTCTAAAATCAAAATCTTTTTCATCATCGGGATTAACACCGCCAAAATCATAATACTGATAACCATTTTGTTTGGCAAATTGAATCGCGCGCCAATGCATAAAATATGGTGCCATTAAATCGCGATGCTCGTTTGCCGACGCGCCATGAACATAAGTAAAAGTGTCTCCAAAACCAATAAAAATACCTCCAGCCAGCATTTTGTTTTGATAATTCGCTACCAAAATCTGGCAACTGACAATTTGTAACATTAATTGATAATATTTTTTGGTGTGCAATTTAATTTTATCACGACGAGCGGTTTCTTTCATCAAACGCCAAAAAACATCAAACCCAATTTTACTATCACTGAATTCCAATTCTTTTTTTTCAGCCAATCGTATATTGTATCTGGTTTTCTGATGCATTTCCGCGAGCAGTTGCTCTTCGGATTTGCTTAAATCTAACAATAAAGTGTTGGTTGGTTGGATTGAAGGAACACGAACAATGAATCCTTCGCTTCGCTCAGGATGGCAGGATAACGGCTCAAACCGAAAAAAAACATGCCCATAATTAATAACGCCTTTTTTAATAAATTCCGCCATTTCCGCCAAGTGTAATTCCCCTACTGGCCCACGCGGGCAATACAAATATCCCATTCCCAAACCCAAATGATGTTCAATAATTTGCGCGGCGCCAATTTGTTCCGCCTCATCAAATACGCCCGCGCGCCATACGCGTCGACCAAACTCCTTTTGAAATTCTCCCCATTCCCATGATTGCAAAAACTGGGCACGCGATTGCCCAGCCACAAATTTATCCCATTGCTCTTTATCATCAACCAGTCGGCATTCCATACTATTTTTTATTCAACACTTTCAACGCTTCTTTCAAAACTTTTGACGCGTCGCCATCGGTTTTAATCGCTTTCACCGCGTCCCTCGCCTGATTTAATGAATAGCCCATTTCCACCAATGCCTCCACAACATCGCCCAATTTGGAAGAGTCCCTACCGCCTGCTGCCCCGTCGGTTTTCTCCAATTTATCTTTCAACTCCACCACAATGCGCTCGGCAATTTTTCTGCCAATGCCGGAGACCTTGGTCAAATAGGTCAAATCCCCATGAACAATCGCGCTTTTGATTTCCGCCAAAGACCCCAAAGCCAAAATATACAAAGCGCTCTTTGGCCCGACGCCCGAAACTGACACCAATGTTTTGAAAAAAGCCAATTCTTCGCCGGAAGAAATACCATACAAATCTTGAGCGTCTTCACGTACTTGCAAATATGTAAAAATTTTAATGGAGTCGCCAACACTGTGTTGCAACAACAAATCTGGCGCGACTTTTACTTCATAACCCACGCCACAGGCGGTCAAAATCACAAAAGAATTTTTCCCGCGCGAAATAATTTTGCCCTCCAAGTATGAAATCATAACTATTTCTTCACCCTGCTCACGCGAATCAATCCGGAGCAAGGAATAATTTTAATGCCTTTTTTCTCCAACTCATCCAAAAATAAATTCAAACCCAAAGAATCCGAAGCAATGTGGCCGGCAATAATAATGTTCAAAAACGCGCCTTTGGCTTCAGCAAAACTTTTTTCATTCAAATGCATGCCGACTATTGTGCTCACACCGGCTTTGGATAATTCTTGAAAAATTTTATCCGATGGATTGGTGCCGCCGGTCATGTCCACATACACCTTGCCGGCGCGATTGCCCGCGCGGCCGCTGGTGATTTGCGGCCCGCTGGCGCGCCGCTTGGCTTCCTGATATTCAGGCAGTTCTGACAACGCGTCCATGACATCGCCAACTGTTTCCAATTTTTTCTTTTTGAAAAAATCAGTTAAAAATTCCTGCACCAAATTATCAGTCAAAGTGTGAATGTTCATTAAATTCAAACCGAGCAATCGCGCGGCGTCAATCTCGCGATAGTGATTGGCCGCGTGCACACTGCGCCCAACTTCACTGATGCGCTCCTGCATCAAACTCTCGGCCACATGCACAGGCACGCCTTGTTTGGCAAAACTGTCCACCTGCAAATCCATTACCTCGTGCAATTCAGCCAAGGGCTTGCCAATGGGATGATGCCCCAAAACCAAATCAATTTTTTCCCCGCGATCGCGCAATTCCTCGGCGAGCAATAGCTCACTCACGCCAATATCAACGCCCACCATTACTCCGCGCACCTCGGCATTTGGTTTATCAACCAAATGAATACTAGAATCAGCGTATGGATCAACCAATTTAGTTTGGTCAAAATACTTTTTCTCGCTGGCCGATAGTGATTCATACTGCTTTTTGATTTTGGCCAGATATTTCTTCACTCCCGCTTCCCCGCGAGGGTCGGCTTTCATGCCCATTTTCAGAGCCAAATCGTAGATTTGTTGTATTGTCATAGTGAATTTATTATCAAGCGAACGAGAGAAGAACAAATTTATTTGCTCTTCCAAGCGAGCGCAGATATCAAAGAGTTTATGCTCTTTATTTTAGCAAAAAAAGATGAAAAAGGCAACCACCCCCTGCCCAAAACCCTCACTTTCTGCTAAAATATACTCACTATGTCCCAAGAACTTTTAACCCAAATCCTCCCCACTCGACACGAATACAAAGGACTTTCTTCAGCCGAAGCCGCGGCGCGCCTGCAAGAATTCGGCCCCAACCGCCGCAAGCCAACCAAAAAGAAAAATGGCTGGCAACGCGCTTGGCACATTGCCACCGAACCAATGATGCTGTTTTTAATCGCCGGCGCCGGAGTATATTTTTTTGTCGGCCAATTTTTGGAAACCGCTATTTTGCTTGGCTCAATCATACCAATCATGCTCATGGAATTTTTCCAAGAACAGCGCACGGACAGAACTTTGGAAGCGCTGGATAAAATAATGGAAACCTATTGCATGGTCTGGCGCGATGGAAAAACGCAAAAACTGGAAATTAAATTTTTAGCGCCAGGAGATTTGGTATATCTCACAGCCGGCGATAAAATCCCGGCTGATGGAATTTTACTAAAATCGCCGGGACTAATGATTGACGAATCAATGCTCACAGGCGAATCATTGGCTGTGGCCAAATCCGAAGCGCCAACAGCGCGGGAAAAAATTAACCGCGAACACCAACTATGGCAAGGCACAGTGGCAGTGCAGGGCGAGGGCAATATGCTGATTCTCACAACCGGTGAAAAAACAACTTACGGCCACTTGGAAACATTGGTCGGCCGCATCAAATCAGAGGCAACTCCATTGCAAAAAAAAATCAATCAGCTGGTGCGTTATGTGGCTATGGCAGCGCTCTTGGTCGCGGTGAGTGTCGGTATCTTGCTTTCTTTCAAATATGGCCTTGTGGCCGGGCTATTGGGCGGCATAACCATGGCCATTTCTTTAATCCCGGAAGAATTTCCAATTGTTTTCAGCGTCTTTTTAATTATGGGCGTGTGGCGACTGGCACGACAGCAAACACTGGTGCGCGACATGGCTAAAGTGGAAATGCTGGGCTCGGCCACGGTGATTTGCTCTGATAAAACCGGCACATTAACCAAAGGCCAAATGTCTTTGGAACAAATCTATACTCGCGACCATTTATATAGTGTTAAAGAAGAAACGCGCAATGACCATTTCACACATCTAATTAAATCAGCCCTGTTGTCCCTGGAACAAGTGGCTGTTGACCCAATGGAGGTTGAGGTTCAACGGTTTGCCAAAACATTGAAATTGGACACGGCCGCGATTTATGAAGAAAACACTTTGATTCAAGACGGCACTTTTAGCACCCAAACCAAAATGGTGCATCATTTATGGCAAGAAAAATCCGGCGCCTGTTTTCAATACACTGCCGGAGCTCCGGAAGCAGTACTCACTCATTGTGTTTTATCAAAAGAAGAAAAAGACAAAACAGAAAATGTTTTATCAAAAATGACTCAAAAGGGCTGGCGCGTGATTGCAGTTGCTGAACGTCCTTGCGCGATTGGAGAAAAAATTGCCACACGCGATTTACAATTTATTGGACTTTTGGCCATGAGCGATCCGCCGCGCGAGGGAGTAAAAGAAGCGCTTGCCGCCTGCCAAACAGCGGGCATTCGCGTAATTATGATTACAGGCGATAACAAGCTCACGGCTCACACTATTGCCGAGCAGATTGGCTTGAAACATCACGAAGAAATTATTACCGGAGATGATTTAAAAAATTTATCACCGGCTGCACTCAAAGAAATTGTTTTGCGCCATGAAATTTTCGCCCGCATTGAACCGGAACAAAAATTTATGATCGTGGAGGCCTTGCAATCAGCAGGAGAAATCGTGGCCATGACCGGCGATGGAGTAAATGACGCGCCGGCATTAAAAAAAGCCCACTTGGGCATTGCCATGGGACAAAGAGGCACGGAAGCGGCGCGGGCGGCTGCCGGTATGGTGCTTTTGGATGACAATTTCGCCACTATTGTGACAGCGGTAAAAGAAGGCCGCCGCATTTTTGACAATCTGCGTCAGGCATTTATTTTTCTTGTTTCATTTCATTTGCCGATTGTCGGCTTGGCAATTTTCCCGCTCTTTTTTGGCCAACCATTGATTTTTTTTCCAATTCATATAATTTTTTTAGAATTTATCGCTGATCCAGCAGCAGTACTAGGATTTGACAGAGAAAAAGCGCGACACGGTCTGATGAACGAATTGCCACGACCGGCAAATGAACCGTTGATCAATCGCAAGCATATCAAACAAATTCTTTTGCGCGGCGTTAGTATTTTAGTTATTAGCTTTGGTTTGTATTATTGGGCGGCTATATATGGAAACAATATCGTGCTCGGGCGCACTTTGGCTTTCAGCTCGCTTGTAATTTCTCAAGTACTTGTAATTTTACTGACTCGCGAGTGGCGGCAAGTGAAAAGCAATCCCCTGCTTTTGGGCATTTCCGGCCTGACTGTGGCGGCTCTGGCAACAATTTTGTTCATCCCAGCTTTGCGAGAGATTTTTTATTTTGGTTTGGGATAAAAAGATAAACAAAAATCTCAGTCAATTAGACCGAGATTTTTTAAATCCAGTGTTTTTATATTTTCTCAATCTTAATCTCCGCCGACGCCCAATCAATTTCCATTTTCTCGCCATTGCCTTCTTCCAACTTTTTTGCCAAGACGCTCTTTTTTATTTCATCATTAAATTCCACAAACACTTCTCGCAACAATTTATCATCGGTTTGATATTTAACAATAACTTTGTCGTTAATAGTCAGGCCTGATTCCTTGCGTTTTTGATTGATAGTGCGGATAATCTCACGCGCGAGTCCTTCTTTTTTTAATTCAGGCGTAATTTTCACATCCAACTCCACTTTCAATTCAGTGCCTTTTTTATTCATCTCCACTTTTTTAATATTCAACTCATCAGCCACAATTTGTTGCAATTCCTCGGACAATTCGCCGCCCCCTACCTGCAAGCGCGACAATGGCTGGCGCACTTTAACACCATTTTCCGCCCGCAAGGCCAAACCCATTTCCACAATCTTTCGCGCCACCGCCATCTCAGTCAAAATTTTCTCATCAATCAATTTCTCTTCTGCTTTCGGCCAATCTTCCAAATGCACGCTTTCTTTTGCCCCGCCAAATGTCAAATAGATTTTTTCCGCGATAAAAGGCGTGAATGGCGCCATTAATTTTGACAAAATCATTAAAACCTCGCGCAAAGTGGCCAAAGCCGCTTGTTTATCCGTTTCGTCATCGCCTTTGAACCTGTCGCGCGAACGGCGTAAATACCATTGTGAAAGATCAGCAATAAAATCTAAAATTGGACGACTCGCCGTAACTAATTCATAATTATCCATTCCTTTGGTTATATCTTTAATCAATAAATGTAGTTTGGATAATATCCACTTGTCCAAAACATTTTTGCTGTCTACGCCAAAAAAATTAGCCGATTCATACATTTTATAAAATTCCACGACATTCCATAATGTATTAACTATTTTGTTATACGCCTCGCGCACGCCAATTTCCGAAAAATTCAAATTTTCCGCTTCCATTACAGGCGAAGATGTCAAATAATAGCGCATTGCGTCAGCGCCATATTTTTCCAAAACAATTTCCGGCTCGGGATAATTTTTTAACCGCTTACTCATTTTTTTGCCATCTTCAGCCAAAACAATTCCATTAACAATCACATTTTTAAAAGCCGGTTGACTCTCTTTCACCGATATAACCGGCTTTTTGCCGCTAGTCAAGGCAGTGGCTAAAACATGCAAAGTGTAAAACCAGCCTCGGGTTTGATCCTGTCCTTCAGCAATAAACTCGGCCGGAAAACCGGCTTCAAATTTTTCCTTATTTTCAAAAGGATAATGCATCTGGCCATAAGGCATACTGCCTGATTCAAACCAACAATCCAAAACTTCGGGCACGCGATGATAAATTTTATTTTCTTTTTTAATAATTAACTTGTCAATAATATGTTTGTGCAAGTCGCCGACTTTTTCGCCGGTTAAATCCTCAAGCTCTTGAACACTGCCAATGCAAATAACTTCGCCATCTTCATTTTCCCAAATAGGCAAAGGCGCGCCCCAAAAACGATTGCGCGAAACCGCCCAATCGCGAGCTCCTTCCAGCCACAAACCAAATCGGCCTTCTTTGATGCTTGCCGGCACCCATTTAATTTGCTGATTATTTTTCAATAATTGTTCTTTCAATTCCGGCACTTTAACAAACCAACTGCTAGTGGCATAATTTAAAAGCGGGGTATCACAGCGCCAGCAATGTGGGTAGCTGTGTTCTATTTTTTCTTTGCTGAATAGTTTTTTTTCTTTCGCCAGCCACTTTATTATTTCCACATCTGTTTTAGATGTGTCTTCAATCGGCTTAACCTCTTGCCCTGCAAAATCCGCCACTGCTGGAATAAACTTACCGTCCATAGAAACATGCTGAAAGAGCGGCAGGCCTTCTTTTTTGCCTAAATTATAGTCGTCCTCACCAAAAGCCGGAGCAATGTGAACCACTCCGGTGCCCTCTTCAGTTGACACAAAATCAGCCGCCATCACCCTGAAAGCATTTGGTGTATCCGCAAAATAGGGAAAAAGCGGTTCATACTTTAATCCTACAAGATCCGCGCCTTTTATTGTTTTGACTATTCTATAATTTTGACCATTATAGATGTATATTTGACTCAAAACATTATTAGGTACGAGTTTTTGTTCTTCTTTGACAAGCGCTTTTTTCGCTATAATATATTTTTCGTCGCTTGGAAGTTCATACTCATGATTTGAATCTATTTTTTTAATAGTAACTCTTGCTGTTTCCTCTATTTCAACATACTCAATCTCTTTATTGACAGCCAACAACACATTACCCGGCAAAGTCCATGGAGTTGTTGTCCAAGCCAAAATATAAACATCGCCGTCCATGCCTAATTTTTCTTTGGCATCTTTTACTTTGAATTTTACAGTCACTGAAATATCTTTTATAGTTTTATAATTCTGCGTCACTTCAAAATTGGAAAGTGGAGTCACGCAACGCGGACAAATGTGCATTGATTTATGGCCTTTATAGATCAAGCTCTGATTCCACAATTGTTTAAAAACCCACCACACGCTTTCCATATATGATTTATCCATTGTCTTATAGTCATTTTCCATATCAACCCAGCGACCGATTCGTCTGATGGTTTTTTTCCATTCTTTTGCGTAACGCAAAACAGCAGAATGACAGGCCTGATTGAATTTATCAACACCAAAATTCTCAATATCTTTTCTGCTTTTCAAACTCAATTCTTTTTCAATGATATTTTCAATCGGCAAACCGTGACAATCCCAGCCCCATTTGCGTTCAACTCTAAATCCGCGCATAGTCCAATAGCGCGGAACAACATCTTTCATCAAAGAGGCAACAATATGCCCGTAATGCGGGAGTCCTGTCGCGAACGGCGGGCCATCATAAAAAACATAGGGCTTGCTAGCAGGCCGGCTTTCCACTGATTTCTCAAAACACTTATGCTCCTCCCAATATTTAAGTATTTCTTGTTCTTCTTTATTTGCGTTGTACATATTTAATGAATTCAGTTTATCATTTTAACTTATTTTTTGCAACCACAACACGGCTTGGCACAAGCCCTGTCATCTGATAGAATAAAAGAAATACTAACCCATACATTTATGCCTCAAACAATATATTTAGGCGCGGACCACGCAGGCTTTGAATTAAAGGAGAAAATTAAGGATTTTTTAAAACTTAACGAATATCTGCCGGATGATTTAACTCCAGGGCCGATTGACCTAAAAGATGACTATCCTGACGCGGCTACAAAAGTGACAACCAAAGTTTTGGAAACAGCCGATGCCTTGGGAATTCTAATTTGCGGATCGGGCAATGGAATTTGCATGGCCGCGAATAAAATTAAAGGTATTCGCGCGGCTTTGGGCTACAATATACAATCAGCCAAAAAAGCGCGCGAACATTTGAATGCCAACATCTTGTGTTTGGCCGGCGGCGTGCTCCAACCCGACTACGCGCAAGCAATCACACGGCATTTTTTAGAAACTCCGTTTTCAGAAGATGAAAGGCATAAAAGAAGAATTGAAAAATTGGAAAAAATTTAAAAGCCGAGCGTGCCAACACATATGCCAAAGATAATTCCTGCCATTTTGACTGATAATTTAGAAACATTCAAAACCCAAATCAAACAAATGGAAGGCGCAACTGACTGGGTGCAGATTGATGTTTCCGATGGCATTTTTGTCCCGCAAAAAACTTTAGCGGCTGAAGAAATCAAAACCGTAATCACCAATTTAAAATATGAACTGCATTTAATGGTGACTGACCCAACCACGGAGATTGAAAAATGGTATGATTTATCCAATGTCAAAAGAATAATTTTTCATTTTGAAGCGGCAAAAATTCCCATAGCCGTTATCAAGCATATTGAGGCCTATGGTTTTGACGCCGGCGTGGCTGTTAATCCCGACACAGGATTGGAAAATTTGGAGGCCTTGGCCTATCAGGCTGATTTAATCCTTTTTATGGCTGTAACACCGGGCAAACAGGGACAAAAGTTTATTCCGGAGACACTGAATAAAATTAAAGAATTTAAAAACAAATATCCGCAAATGCCTGTGGCAGTTGACGGCGGAGTACACCAAGAAGAAATCAAGCAACTGGCGACTTTGGGCGTGGAATATCTGGATGTAGGCAGTGAAATTTTTGCCAATCCAAACCCGCGCGAACATTTAAAGGAATTGCAACATTTAATATATGCCTGATTTTGAAACCAATCCTGATTTGAAGCTTCTTGGCACGGAAACCGCTTTTGGCTTTGGGGCTGAAGTAATGGCAGTTGAAAAAACCAAAAAATTTCCGCAAATTTACAAATTTCACATTGGCGACACCGGGCCAAAAACACCGGAGCCAATCATCAATACCGCCATTCAGGCCTTATCAGACAAACAAACAAAATACGCCCATTTCCAAGGGTATTTACAAGTGCGCGCGAATATCGCCAAACATTGGACCAAAACGCGCGGGGTGAAAATAAAACCGGAAAACATTATCCTCACTCCAGGGGGAAAACCGGTGATTGAATTGACCATGCAAACACTCCTCACGCCAGGGGACTATGTGGTGGGCCAAAATCCGGGCTATCCAATTTACGAATCACTGGCCAAATTTTATTCTCATGGAAATTATCTGCCTTGGCTCGCGCGCCACAACTCTGACACGCAGGTGTTGGAATTTTTTATTGAGGATTTGGAAAAAATTCTACAATCCGGAAAAAAGATAAAACTGCTGGTGGTAAATACGCCGCAAAATCCAACCGGCATGGTAATGCCCCGCGCCAAATTGGAAGCCATTGCTAAACTGGCTAAAAAACACAATTTCATGGTGCTGTTTGATGATATTTATGACCAAATAATTTTCAATAAAGAACATTTTAGTTTGCTGACAGTGCACGGAATGCTGGATTACACCATAAATTTAAATGGTTTTTCCAAAAATTACGCCATGACCGGCTGGCGCTTGGGCTTTGCCGTGGCGCCAGAATGGCTGATTAAAATTTTCGGACAATTAGCCATTAATAAATGGAGTTGTGTTAATCGCGTTGACCAAATCACGGCCGGAGCAATTTACGGAGACATTGAATTGGATAAATGTCTTTACCCGTGCGTGGCTGATAAAATCGCCGAGATCATCAAATCAGACGTGGCGCTTTACGAAAAAAAAGGCAAATTTTTGGTAGAGGCTTTGCGCTTGCTCTCCCCATATGTCGCGCCAAACGATGTTGAGGGGGCCTTTTACGATTTTCCCAACATTGCCAAAATTCTGGAACTGCACTATGTGAAAAATGATTTATCAATTTCCACTGACAAAGAATTTTCGCACTGGCTTTTGTATGAAAACGGCTTGGCGGCCTTGGCCGGAAGTGATTTTGGCGAGGGTGGGTCGGGACACTTGCGTTTTTCCTATTCTGAAGACCAAAATAAACACATTATCCCGGGCGTGAAACATTTTATTAAAATTATTATTGACTTAATTACCAAATCCGGCCTAACACCGCTATTAAAAATGGAGGAAGTGGAGGAAAAAGTAGATATTATTAAAAATAAATATTTTTAATATGCACGACCTTATAATTCTCGGCGGTTCAGCCGCAGGAGTCACGGCCGCCATTTACGCCGCTCGCCGTCAGCTGGATATTAAATTAATCGCCGGCGACATTGGCGGAGAAATCGCCACCACTGACATTATTGAAAACTATCCCGGCTATGTAAAAGTCGGCGGATTGGAATTGGCGGAAAAATTCAAGGAACAATTGAAATACAATAATGTTTCCGTAGACGAGGGTTGGCTGGCAAAAAAAATAGAGAAAAAAGATAATTATTTTGTCGTGACTGCCAAAAATTTTTCAGACAAAGAAAAAACCTACGAAACCAAAACCGTGATTGTAGCCACCGGCGTTCATCCGCGCCATCTGGGAGTACCCGGGGAAAAAGAATTGTTTCACCGCGGAGTCACTTACTGCGCTGTTTGTGACGCCCCGCTTTTCAAAAATAAAATAGTAGCTGTGGTTGGCGGGGGCAACAGCGCTTTGGAATCGGCTTTGATGCTGGGAGAAATCGCCGCGCAGGTATTTTTTCTAAATCGCAATCCACAATTCAAAGGTGAAGCGGTTTTAATTGAAAAAGTGAAAAAACATTCCAAAATAACTGTTTTGACACGTGCCACAACGCAAAAAATACTCGGTGAAAAATCCGTTACCGGAGTGGAATATCAAGACGCGGACAACCAAACACGGCAAATCGCAGTCAATGGCGTTTTTGTTCACGCCGGCTGGGAACCCAACGCCGACTTTATTGATCTGGTGAAAAAAAATACCAAAGGAGAAATTATGGTTGATCAAAACAGCGCGACTGATGTGCCTGGTATTTTTGCAGCCGGTGATGTGACTGACACTGCCTACAAACAAATTATCGTGGCAGCCGGAATGGGAGCAACCGCCGCTCTGTCAGCCGTGAATTTTTTAAACAAAAAATAATATGTCCAACACCGACCCGATTCATCTCAATCTTCAGGGTTCGGCCGCCTCGCTGTTTACGCGGCTTGATGAAGAAAAAAATGCCAAACTTGCATCACTCATCCGCGCTTTGGCTTTTATCGCCATTGAATCAGCACATTCCGGACACCCGGGCGGTTCATCTTCCAAAGTGGAACAACTTTTAGCTCTGCTATTGAGCGGATTGTACGCTTTTGACCCGCTTGACCCAAAAAATCCCGGCCGCGACCGCTTGGTGTGGTCTGCGGGACACTGCACTCCTTTGCTATATGGCACATTGGTTCTAATTTATGAATCATTATCACGCGCGGGCATTAAATTTGATAAAGAAAAACTTAATGCCATAATCCCTGAATGTTTACTCAAGTTTCGGCATTGCGATGGTATTTCCGGACATGTGGAATCAATCTATCCCCTGGCTGATGTTTCCACCGGCTCATCTGGCCACGGACTTTCCGCCGCCGCCGGAATCGCGGCTCTGCACCGCTCTTGCGGACTAGCGACCAAAATTTGGGTTTTAATGGGAGACGCGGAAACAGAAGAAGGCATATCATACGAAGCGCGCAACATGATTAACACCCTGGGGCTAGCCAATTTAATTGTTCTTTTGGATTACAATCATTTTGGCATTGACGGTAACATTAATGAAGTTGTCTCCACGCCATATATCAATCACTGGCTCGGACTGGGATGGAATGTGATTGAGGTGAATGGCCATAATGTCGCGGAATTATTGGAGGCGTATAAAAAGGCCAAGGAAGGATTTAAAAATGATCATCCAACAGTAGTTTTGTGCCACGGCACCAAAGGCCTGCATTATGGCAAAAATGAAAATAAATCAGACTCGCACGGCTCCCCTGCCAAGCACGATGAATATATTGAAATAATGAAAAAATTGGGATTTAATATTCCCGGAATAGATAAAAAAATCCAAGATGATTTGGATTTTGTTTTATCATTATTGGACAAGGATTTGGCCGAGTATTTTTTAGAAAAAATAAAAAAGGGCCGCGAACTTTTGCCTGATGAATCGCAACAAATTGCCAAAATGACGCAAACCCTGCCCAATCGGCCATTGATAAAACCAACGGCTATCACCCGTCCGGCGCAATTGCCGCCGGAACTGGTTTTTGCCGAAGGCGCAGAGGTAGCCACGCGCAAAGCCACCGAGGCCTGGTTTAAATGGTTGATGACGCAAAGCGCATTTTTCTATCTCGGCGCCGGTGATTTAATGAAATCAATTTTAACCGGCGCGGCGGAAAATATTTACGGCATTATCAACAAAGACAATCCGCTTGGCCGCGGTTTCCGCTTTGGCATTGCTGAACAAAATATGGCCATGCTCTCCACTACTCTGACGCAAGATGTTTTGCCAGGCGGATTTCAAGCTGTTTCGGCCTTTGCTTCTTACGGGGTCTTTACATCAATGATGGCCAATTCCGTGCGCATGGCTTTGATAAATAACGCGGTCAATCCCGCCAACAAGGGATTTTTCATAATGCTGGCCGCTCATGACGGCCCGGAAACAGGCGAAGACGGCCCGACTCATCATGGTCTTTTTTGGATGTCGCTTTTTAACGCCTATCCTGGCATTAAAGTATACAAGCCCTTGGATGCCAATGAGACAATTGAAATGTTGTTTTACGCTTTGAACAAAGGCGAACCAATCGCTCTGTCAGTCATGCGGCCAAATACAATGGTGTTCAAACGCGGGGATGGCATACCGCCAGCGAGTGAAGCGGTGAATGGCGCGTATGTTTTTAAAAAGCATATGGAAAACAACAAGAAAAAAATTGTTTTGGCAGTGTCGGGCGGGCAAACTATGGCCAATGTTTTGACGATATTGCCGGAATTGGAACAAAATCATGATGTAAAAATTTTGGCCGTCACTTCTCCGGAATTATTTGAAGAATTACGCGCGGCTGATCCGCAAAAAGCCGAAACGATTTTTTCCAATGAAGAAAGAGCTCACACTATCGCTCTGCATAATGGCTGGCCGGGATTTCTTTATCCGTTTCTCCTGCCAGCCGATTATCCGGCTCGCGCCATTGGCGTGAATAAATTTCTCAAATCCGGCCCGCCGCAAGAAGTGTATGAAGTGGCCGGACTTGATCCACAAGGAATTAAAAATAAAATTTTAAACGCTACTAAATATGTTTGACATCATTTCCATCGGCGACTGCACCATTGACACGCTTTTACAAATTCACGACGCGGAAATAAATTGCAAACTGCATCCTGACCGCTGTGTTATCTGCGTTAATTTCGCGGACAAAATTCCAGTTGACAGTTTTCACCGCAAAGTGGCCGGCAACGCGGCCAATAACGCCGTTGGCTCGGCGCGATTGGGGCTAAAAACCGCCATTTACACCATTTTGGGCAATGACGGCAATGGCGAATTTATTAAAGAAACACTAAAAAAAGAAAAAGTGTCTGATGAATATGTGATTTACGACCCCAAAAAAGAAACCAACGCGTCGGTGGTGATTAATTTCCAAGGTGAACGCACCATTTTTGTTTATCATGCTAAGCGCGATTACGCCCTACCAATGAAAGCGCAAACCAAATTGGCCTATTACACTTCCGTGGCCGCGCACCATGACGGCTTGAACAATCAAATCGCCAAATGGGTGGTAAAAAATAAAATTAAACTTGGGTATAATCCGGGCACTTTCCAATTACGCGCCGGTTTGGCAAAAATGAAACCGCTTTTAAAAATTTGCGAAGCGTTGTTTGTCAATAAAGAAGAAGCCGCGCGCATGGTCGGCGCCCAACACGACATCCGCCACTATCTTTTGGCTTTGCATAAAATCGGACCAAAAATTATTATTATCACCGATGGCCAAGCCGGTTCGTTTGTGTTTGACGGCGATAAATTCTGGCAAATGGGCATTTTTGACACGCCAAATATTGAACGCACAGGAGCCGGGGATGCGTTTGCCACCGGATTTTTGGCTGCTCTGCAATATGGCAAAAAAATACCCATGGCCATGTGCTGGGGCTCGGCCAATTCCTCGTCCGTCATCATGAAAATCGGGCCGCAAGACGGCTTGCTGACCAAAAAAGGCATTGAGGACTTTCATAAAAAATATAAACATAAATGCCCTACTAATTTTTAAAGTGTCCGGCAAACTTGGCACCTGCCTCCGCTTGCCGCAAAACAAATTTATGCCAAAAAAACTTCTCTCTTTAAAAAATTCAAAACAAATCCCCGCTCCACAAATTGAAACCACGCGCGTGGTCATCGTTGGCACAGGATTTGTCGGCTCCACCTCGGCCTTTGCCATTATGATGAGCGGCATCGCCTCGGAAATTGTTCTAATTGATGTGAACAAAGACAAATGCCTGGGCGAGGCCTGGGATTTGGAACACGGCATTTCTTTTGTGCCGCAAACCAAAATCTGGGCTGGTGATTATTCTGATTGTAAAGAAGCTGATGTGGTGGTGATTACCGCCGGCTTGGGGCAAAAAGTCGGCCAAACGCGTTTAGAGTTGGCTTCAGCCAATGCTAAAATAATAAAAGATATTATTGAAAAAATAAAACGTTACACTGACAAAGCGGTAATTCTGATGGTGACCAATCCTTTGGATGTGATGACTTTTGTGGCTTTGAAAAAATCCGGCCTACCTGATTATCAGGTATTTGGCACAGGCACCACTTTGGACTCTTCCCGTTTTAGATTTTTATTGGCGCAAGAGTTTGGAGTCGCGCCTGACAGCATGGGCGCGTATTTGATTGGCGAACACGGCGATTCAGAAGTGCCTGTGTATTCGCATGTAAATTTGATGGGCGAAAATATCTCGGCCTTGCCGGAATATAACAAAAAAGCCGTTGAAGTGGCCTATGCAAAAACCAAAACAGCCGCCTATGATATTATTTGCAAAAAAGGCGCCACTTATTATGCCATTGCTCTGGCTGTGGAACGGATTGTCCGCGCCATTTTATACGATGAAAATCATATCTTCCCAGTGTCTTCTCTTTTAACAGGCCAATACGGCCTCAAGGATGTTTGTCTTTCTTTGCCAACAGTAGTCGGCCGCACTGGCATTAAAAAAATAATGGAGATAAAATTATCATCTGACGAACTGGCCAAATTGCGCCAGTCTGCAAAAACAATCAGACAGACGATTGAAAACTTGTCATTGCGAGCGTAGCGAAGCAATCTCTTTTTCTTTTCGCAACAAATATTTCTTCATTGCCATACCACGAATAGATCTCCCTGCGGAAAGCCGCGGGGAGATCTATTATATTATACCCGCCGCCATTGGACATGTTTAGGACAATTGATTAAAAATGGTAAAAAAAGAATTAAACCTATTGGGGACTATAGTTTCTTGTCTGCCAAAGTACGAAATCCAACATTTTTACTTTTGATATTTTTTTGTTCGGATATCTCTTTTTAAATTGAGCAATCAAATACTTGCCTTTTTCTGATGCTAAAAAATTATTATAAAATCTGACAATCTTTTTATGGAGAATGCCTGCCTCTTTCCACTTATTTTTAGTCTTTGAGGTGACTGGCTTTAAACCGAGATTCTTTAACACCACACTATCAATAACCGGTGAATTGGGATCAAAAGTCGCTGCCATTTTACTTGCGAAAGACACCTCAAAATGTTTTTTTGTTCTCAGATAGATAATTAGCAATACTGAGTTAAAATCGGTTTTCCATTTCTTTTTCATCTCAAATATTTTATAAAACCACATGCGCCACCCCTTATTTCGCCTTACCTTGTAGAAACCATTAAACTTTTTTTGATAAGTCCTATCATGGGAAACATCAAATTTACTAAAATTGTCTTGCAACCAAAGATACTTATCAATACTACTTGCTAATTTTTGCAAAGCGGAGTCAATTTGTTTTTTAGTGAGAGAAACCATAAACTTGAAAATGTATTACCAAAATTTAAGTTTTACTAGCATGAAATCCGTGTATTTTATTCGGCTCTTTGGTTGTAAAGTAATCTGAATGAAGTAATTCGCCTTTTTTCAAATTTTTTGCGTGTTTATAATATACTATCTTTGAGGAATCCCTACCGCTAGCAGTTTTAAAACAAACTTTTGTCAGAAAATTAACATTCACAAGGGACGGGATATTTTTCACATCCATTTTAGAGGTAGTCGCAATAATAAAAATTCCTATACATTTACCTATCTGTAAAATTCTGACAAATCTATCTTTAAATACCTTTGGGGCTAACCTCATTAAATCTGCCAATTCATCTACAATAAAGAAAATGGTGGGTAGCTTATTTTTTGCTGTTTTATTATACTTCCAAATATTCCTTTTTTGTTTATCTTCCAGAATCGCAAACCTTCTATCAAATTCAGCTTCAAGCCATATAATGGCTTCTTTTGCGGTACATAATTTATCAATAATGGGAAATACCAAGTGAGGAAGATCCTTGTGTTTTTTGAATTCATTTTTTTTAGAATCCAACAAAATAAATTGCAATGTCTTCTCGGATTTATTTTGATGCAACAAGCTTGCAATTATACAATTCAAAAAAGTTGTTTTTCCGGAATGTTTTTCTCCAGCAATTAATATTCCGCTTGTTTTATCAAAATCTTCTATAACTAATAATCCTTTTTCATTAAAACCTATCGACAAAAGAATATTATTTGCTCTTTGTTTAAATTCTTTGCTATTGAAGAACCGTTCTAATCCAATCTTTTTCGTATTCATATAAATTTGATTATGCTTAAAAGTAATATCTACACAAAAACTCAAACTGAATTCGAGGAAAATTGGAGGGAGGAAATTCCGCCAGCCCACTGGCGCGCTTTTTGACGATTTCAAATTTTTCGCGAATGATAATTCCGTGGTGAAATGTTATCACACTTAACCTTTGGCAGCAAATTCTTTTTTGACTAAATTGATTTTATTTACCACTTTGTTTTTCTGCCATAGCAATTATCTCGTGAACTGGTGTAATGTTTAAAAACTGGTAAAAACTTGGATGAACCACTTGGAGCACAGATTGCAGATATCCAGTTGTCTGCTTATCATTTTTTTGCGCTATTTCTATCCATCGCTTTTGGGCAATTTCAAACGACCCTTCTTTTTCTTTAGTAAATTTATCGATTATTTTTGGCTTGTATTCTTGTTTTAGCATAGCGTCCAAAACAGGATTTGAGAGCATTTCTAAAAACCCGCGTGCATTCTCTGCTTTAAGCAAATCACCATCAAAAAACCTCATTCCACGGTGATGGTGTTCGTCGCGATATTTCGAAATTCCAGCAAATACTTTTTTTGTTTTTTCTACTCCTGCTTTGAAAAATGCATTTATATCGCTCTTATTTGACGCAATCTTTTTGACATCGTTTTTAATTTCTCCGAGAAGTACCTCGATCTTATTCTTTAAGATTGTCATATCTTGAAGATAGGCATGAATATGATGATTCAATGCTTCAATCTTTTCCACTTTCTCTGTCGGAGGATAAAAATCTTCAAAATAGTATTTATATTTGAGAGTTTTCTGCCATGCATACCGCAGATTGGAGAATAAACCCGTGTATTTTTTTATACCATTAAGGTTTGCCGTGGAAACATCAAGGAATGGTAGATATTCTTTTTTTAATAAGTCCGGATATTGGTAAAAACCGAAATCACACATCATCTCATCCATGATGTGTTGTTTCTTTTGTGGCAGAACTTCGGCTTCTGGAGTCATATGTTTTAATTCCCTAAAAACTAGCGAGCAGGAACCTAACTATTAGTTAGGCGTTGACTTGCGGTGTTCCCTTACGAGAATACGCTTGCCGTTTGATAAAATACGAAAGTGTCGGCGAACCTCCACTATCTTTTTACCATTTTTTGTTTTAGCCATAGTATTGTGACTTAATGGATTAATAATCAAAGGGGCTTCGACTACATCCCCACCCTAACATACAAAAATATGCTAAGGAGGAGTGTCGAGCCCTGATTGATTAATCGCTAAATCATTCCACCAACTAAATCTGCTCGCTATTTTTTAAGAAACTGTGGATAAATAATACTTTCGGGAAACTTTCGGGTATGATACAATTATACTACAGCATTAAAGCGAGTCAAGATGTTATCTAATAAGTTATCCACATATGCCAACACCAACTAAAAAACAAAAAGAGATTCTTGATTTTATAAAATCTTATATAAACAAACGGGGATTTTCTCCCACTCTTGAAGAAATGCACACCCATTTTGACAAAGCCATAGGTACAATCCATGAACACATTAAAGAATTAGTAAAAAAAGGCCTTCTTAACAAGACCAACAATATTCGTGGCATTGAAATACCGCAAAATACTGAAATGGTTTCAATACCGCTGAAGGGATTTATTGCCGCTGGCGCGCCAATTGAAGTTATTGAAGAAAATGAAACTATCACTGTGCCAAAAAATCTACTCGCTAAATCCGGCGACCACTTCGCTTTACGAGTGAATGGTAACAGTATGATACAGGAGGGTATTTTTGATGGAGATAATGTAATTATCAGAAAACAAAATACCGCAGACAATGGCGAAACCGTTGTCGCTTTAATAAATGGCAACGAAGCAACTTTAAAAAAAATTTACAAAGTGGCTGGCGGTTTTAAACTCCAGCCGGCAAATCCAACTATCCCAGCTTTTATCGTTCAACAGATAATTGTACAAGGTAAAGTAATTTCCGTAATGCGAAATTATGAAACAAAACGAATTTTAAACGAGCCGCTAAATTTATTCACTTTTAATGAAGAGCTGAAACAGCTTCTCATCAAAACACAGGATGAAATTAAAAATAAATTTAAATTCAACAACGAATTTGAAATTTGGAAAAAAACCGAAAAAAAACCGGATTGCAATAAATTTTGTCTTGAAACCACTTATACTTTTTTAAATGAATTGCTTTTACTTTGGGTTTGCAAAGACAAAAAATTGATAAAATTTGATACCGTAGAAAACAAACAGATATTAACCACGCTTAAAAAAGATGCCCAAAAAATATACTCACACATCTTTATAAATAATATTTTTGATTGGTATAACCCCAGTGACGTTTTATTATCGGAAATTACCGATATTTTTAATAAATATGACTTTTCGCAAATAGACCGCGACATGCTTGGTAAAATGTATGAACAATTTATTACAAAAGAAGAAAGAAAAAGGCTGGGACAATTTTATACTCCAGAACCAATAATTGATTATATCTTGGATCAGACGGGATATATAAATAATATTGAGGACAAAAAAATTATTGACATATCATGCGGTTCCGGCGGTTTTATAACGCGAGCGGCAAATCGACTGATTAATAAATTTAAAAAGGAAACAAACAAAGAAACAATTATAAATAAAGTAATTGATAATATTTACGGCTTGGATGTTAACCCATTTGCTTGTTACTTGGCTGAAACCAATATTCTATTACAATTACTGGATATAATTATAGAGGCCAAACGGAATAATCCAAAATATAAAGTACCGAAAATTAAGATATTTCAAACAAATACGATGGAAACACCGTCTTTATTAAGTACCGACGAACAAGAAACAAAAGATATTAAAAATAAATCCGGTAATTTGGCGGACGGGTTTGATTTTGTGGTAGGTAACCCGCCGTATTTAGAAGCAAAAAAAATGGATAAAACAACAAAAGAATTCTGCGCCACAACATGCCCTAACATAGCGTCTGGAGCTTTTGATCTCTTTGTTTGTTTTATTTACAAAGGATTGCGTCTACTCAAAAACGGCGGCAAATTTGGCTACATATTCCCAAACAAATTTTTGATAGCAAATTACGCAAAAAAAATGCGCGAAGAAATACTATATAAATATTCCATAAAAGAAATAATTGATGTGTCAGAATGTGAAGTATTTGAAAACGTGTCAGTCTATCCTATTATTTTGATTGCCGAGAACAAAAAACCTCAAAATAATATAATCAAGACGGCAGAAAAAATAAACCACACAAAAGAATTGGAAAGCAAAAATTTTATCACGAATGAAATTAAACAAGATATATATAAAAGGGATGACTTTGTATTTTTTATTCTACCGAGCAATAAAGGACAAAATGCCCTGCTTATGAAATTACTCGATGAAAAATACAAAACTCTTAATAATTATCTTACTATAAAATGGACGATTTCTTTCCATGCTTCTGGTCTGCGAGAAAAATTTTTATTTCCCGAAAAACCGCAATCAAAATTTGCAAAAAAATTAATAGGCGGAAAATCATTTGCCGGAAATGACGATATAAACAGATACAATTTAAAATGGGGCGGGTGGTGGATTGATTACAACGAAGAACTGGCTCGCAAATATAAGAATCAACTTCCGCCTAAAAGCTTGTTTGAACAAGAAAAATTAATCATCTGCCAAAATTCATTGCGCTTGCGCGCTACTTATGACAACAAAGGATACTACTGTAAAGATACATTTTTTGTTGCACATCTAGGCAATAACTTAAGAGATGATTTTGATATTAAATTTTTCCTCGCGTTATTAAATTCAAAATTATTACATTACTACTACGCCAACATATATAAAGGTACACATATTGCCGGAGGTTATCTGCACTATCTTATCGGCTATCTTTACAGCATGCCCGTTGCCGTGCCAACAAAAAAACAACAATCAGAAATTGTTGTTTTGGTGGAAAAAATACTTTCTACAAAAGATGAAAAGGAATGTATTATGATTGACGCAAAAATAGACAAATTAATATATGAACTCTACAATCTTAACGCGCAGGAAGTTAAAATAACAGAATCATTTATTTAAGACTTATCAAAAATTTTTGAATATAGTTCCTAAACAACACAATATTTGCTTCTACAGGCATATTTTCCTTATCTTTTCTCTTGCCATCTCTTATCACAAATATAGCATCTATTTTGTGTTTCAAATCAGAGATACTTAATAAATGAGCCCACCCTTCAGTCAATTCTAAAACTTCGGCAAAAACACAAAATTTAATATCCTCCAAAAAATTAATAGATTTTGCAACCTTATCTTTAATAACGCGCGATTCTCCAATCATTTCCTTCATTCTTATCATATCAATATATTCCTTACACTCAATTATCATTAACGGCTTATTATCTGATTTTCTAAAAATCACACAATCACCGCCAATAGTCAAAATTTTATCTTCTCCATTTAATTTTATAGTTCTCGCGGACAATCCACTTTTGTCATTTGCAGTAACTTTCTTACAATAAAATTTATCGGAAAGTTTGGATTCTTCAATGATCTGTTTAATCAAAATTTCAACAAAAAACTCGTCTTTAAAACCTACGAGGGATGAAATTTGCCTTTCTTCCAACTTGTATTTTTGAGCCCAACTATAAAAATCGTTATAATTCAAACTGCAAAAAATTTCTATTGTCTCTTTACTGTTTTTACCAACAATATTTTTTGCAACATGCTTATCAAAAATATCTTTTGCGCTTACCCTAATCTTCTTTTTGACTTTTAACATATCATTTAATAAAAAATTTTGGAGCGGGTAAGGGGAGTCGAACCCCTGTCACGAGTTTGGAAAACTCGGATAATAGCCGTTATATGATACCCGCAGCGAGCGAAAAGTGGAAATTTATTTTCACTTTTCCGAGCAAGGGTATCATATACCTTAGTATATGATACCCGCTTAAGCCCCGATGCTCGGGGCTATTTTTTATTCTTGGTCTTTCTTTTTCGCGCCCATCCAGTGTAAAGCAAACAAAGGCAATCCAACCACAATCATGGAAATATCTCGCACTAAATCCTGTTCGCGCTGGGCTAGCCGATCTTCCTCGGCTCTTTTTTTATTTTCCGCTTCCTGCTTTTCGCAATCTTCTTTGGAAATAGGCGTTACTTCGGGCGCTGTTTTTACATTGGGATCCTTAACAGCCGCCGATGGAACATTGCAAGACATTATCGGATAATATGAAAAATTATCAGCGCGTTTGAAAATATACATTTTCAACGCGGTATTAACCAAATCAGCCAAAGAAAATACCACCATCATCAAAGCCACGAAAGACACGAGGTAAAAATAGATTTTTTTGATCAACAAAATTTTGTTGAACGCGCCGGCATTGTCCATATTTGATAAAAATTAAGAATTAAATGTACTATTATAATAATTGAAAAAACCAAAACAGTCAAGATTTCTGATTAAAAAAGTGGTCCGACAGGCAGGGGTACCCATTGGACCACATGGGCTAGTTCAGCCCGGAACTTTGTGCCGAGAAGCGGCTAGGACGCGACGCTCGGCCGCAGCAAGGCGTTCATGGCCCCGATACCGCGCAAGAACTTGACCCGCTCATCGCCACCGCTCATGCAGCGACGCGCAGTTCCGACACAGTTCCGCAGAAACGGCAGACTTTCGACCAGTGTCCGAATCTCCTGCTCCGACCTCGTGGCCACGAAGGTCTGAAAGTTGAAGATTCTCACTGATGGACTCCTGCGACTGCCGAGCTCGACGCCATGTATCCGGCCGTTTCTGCCGAAGCTTGACACGCGAATGTCGAAAGCGTGACCGTTGACGCGAGCGACCTCTTTCAACTCCCATGGACCGTCCGAACCATCGGGCGAGTACGGCGCCATGATGATCACCTGCTCCTCGGCCGTCCCAAGAACAATGTTCGTCAAAGCGCAGACCTTGTTTCCCTTCAAAGTATCTCTCCTTCTTAGCACTTGAATGTTGTTTTTCGCGAACTCCATGCTCGCGAAATCAAAAGGACTCCCCACTGTCCTTTATGGGAATATATTAACCAAAAAGAGTCAAAAAGTCAAGGGGCAATCAATCTGGCCGCTCAACTTCATTGATTAGAGACAGATATTTTTCAATTACCTCGCGACCGAATTTTTCTTCTTCTACCTGCCGAAATCGCTCCAACATCGCGGTTTCAATTTCCTCGGTTAAAGCCGTTTCGGCCATAGGATACAAAATATTATCTTCCTTAAAAATATGCTCTTGCAACAACTGCGCGTAATTGCGCGCGTTCTCCATAATTTTAGTCGCGTCTTCCATTGCCAACCCATCTTCCAACCCTTTTACAAATCCGCGCCCCAAATCATGCTCATAAAGCATCTGCCCGGTCGGGTTGCAATGCATATGCGCTTCGGGTTTATTCAATTCCATAAATAAAATATCCTCTTCTTTGGCATGATGAAACTTATCAGCGTAATATTTGATAAAATCCACCGCTCTATCAAAAAATGGTTTCTTTAATGGCTGGCCTGATTCCAAAGCCGCACATTCTTTGAGTAATAAATCCAACATCTTTAAAATGTTTTGATGCTCGGCCGAAAGTATTTTGGTTGTCTCTCTCATACGATTTGAATGTGTTTATTAAATAATTTTTGGAAATAAATTAAAATAGCAAAAACCAAGCAACTCGCACCGAACATTTCCAAACCCTCTTCCGCCACAATCAATATATGATACAACGGCACATTGATTTTAATTTGCAAAAGCAAATAACGACCAAAAAACTCCACGCCCAAACTGCCGGCCAACAAAATCGTGCCAATTAAAAACCATAAAAATGCCTCACGGCAGTCGTGCCATAATTCGCGAGTCAAACCAAAAAACACCAATAACCCAAAAATAATAAAAGGCGTGTAAAAAACCAGCCAATTGAACGACTCACCGTAAAATCCGCCCAAACCAAAAATATTATTCAAAACAAATCCCAATCGTTCGTGAATGGCCATCATATCGTCCAAACCAATATATGCCAGTCCAAAAGCCAACAATAAAAAAAGCAATTGTTTCAAACGCGAACTTTTTAATCGACGCAAAATATAAAAGCTTATCAAAGCAACCGTAGCCCCGCTCCATAATTTAATACCGGCATAAAGAGAACCGAGATTTCCTTCTTTATCCAAATCAAAAAAACCGAGTTTTTTGCGCAGAAAAAAATGAAACAAAATAAGGGCCAAATCAGCCCCGAAAAATATAAAAATAATATAGTTTTTTCTGAAAAAGGACATAACGAGTTTAAGTTGGTCGAAAATCCTGAACGACGTACGAACGTATTTTGAAACGGTTTATTAGATAGGGGGCTATGGTGTAGGGGCTTTGCCCCTACAACTCCACAAAGGAAAAATGGAACACTCGGGCGGGCAAAAAGGAAGGGGTTAGGGGAGGGAATTTTTGCCCGCCTGTAACGACGATTTCGAGGGCCTGACGATTTGTTCGCCGAGGGGGTGTTGTTTCGTGCACGTTTCACGTGCGCACCGCCAACGTTCGCGTGGTTAAATACAATATATACTGGAATGATATAAAAAATAGCACTTTAAGTCAACGGATACAAAGGGGTTGGGGGAGGAATTCCGCCCGCCCACCAGTGCGCTTTTTGACGATTTCAAGTTTTTTACGAATTGGTGTCGTCTTAGCTCTCCGTTATAGCGTCAGTAGATATAAGCATTAAAAGTGTTTCCAACAGACAAACAATATTATCACTATAGAGGTCGTCTATTGTGGCTGGACCAATATATCTTGGATTAATATGTCCGATCCAATTATTACGCGCTTCTAAAATTCGATTAATTTCTGGGATGTTTCTGAGCTTTTCTAAATTTATTTTTTTAAAATTTTTTATTGATAAAGCCGCAGGATGATTATCAACAATATTCGCTATTCTTAATGTTAAATAATCGCGTAAAGCACTTTTAATACGCCCCAACTCATGTCCAGTTAAATTGATACACACATCAGCGTGAGGTGCCATTTTATTACTGATCTTTAAAATATTGTCTTTAAGATGTTCAGAGAAAATGAGATCAATTTTTTTTAAAATTTTACCAATTTGCAACGATTCATCAATTGCATATGACACGCCTTGCCTCGCTGTTCTTTTTTTCTTAGTATGGCCCTGTTTTTTTACTTGTTTTTTCATAATTATTTTTTCTTCGCATTTTTTCACTAGACTACCATTTGGTTTTCAGTATCCCATTTTTATTTACCAAATATTCAGTTTTGAGTATTCGTCCCAGAGATTCTGCTTTGCCAATAACACTAGCCGAGGGTGTGCCGATAAAACAATTTCTGTCAGATGATACAGCGACCCCTCCAGAATTTCCACTGTCTATTTTTGCTGATGTGACATAATATTCTTTCTCCTCGCCCGAAATAATACCTTCCGTAACGGTAATACCATCCGATGATCCAATACCTGGATAGCCGAGCACTATAATTTTTTCGCCTAATTTTATATCTTTACAGGAATTTAGAATGCTTGCATTTTGTTTAATATATGCATCAGGATTTGTTATATTGATTATAGCAAAATCAACTCCGGTTTGGTTATCTAAATATTCCAAAAATTCCATAATTCGTGGCATTCCGGTCGGTGAAGTAAGGATCTCACGATTTCTAACATGTTCGGTTCTGTATACAATATTATGATCAGGAAAAGTGATGTCACATGCACTAGCAAAAATATCGCGGTAATTGTCGGCAATTCTAGAATTATAAATACTGACGTTTTTCTGAGGTGGTGTTAACATTACATGTGCATTTGTAACTATAGTAAAATTACTTTCATCAATTTGCCCTGTCTTAGTATTCCCAAACGCAGTCAAGATTAAATAGCCAGAGCCACCCTGTTTTACATCATCTACACCATAATAAGTCGCCATATCACCCAAACCATCAAATGAACAAACGACCTTAGCAACTCGTTTCTTCCATTGTTCAATTAAGGATACTATATTATTATTTTCATTAGTTACAGTTTTATTCTCAATATAGATAGGCTTCTCTACGATAACTTTTTCTTTTGGTCCTGACTTTATCTTCTCGATCTGCTCAGAAGATGAATTAAGTTGTCCTGATAAAGATTCTACTTTGTCACTCAATTCTTTAATCAATTGTTCTTGGTTGTTTGAAGTTTCTTTAGTTACACTTACACAACCCGCTCCTGTAAGGACGATAGCTGTAATTAAAAGCAATATTTTGTTCATATATTATTTTAATAATTCATCTGGATTGACATCCAGCGCCTTTGCTATTTTTTCTAAATTCGAAATTGTCGGATTTTTTGATCCATTTTCAACTCTACTAATATATCCTCTATCCATTCCGGTAATTCGGCATATGTCACCTTGCGACATACCTTTCGCTTCTCTAATTCTTGCTATATTATCACCCAATTTTTTTGAAATAGTACTCATAAAAGTTATACACATTTTACCCCTAATTGTACTTTTTTACAATATTGTACTATAATACAATATATCTGGGAGCCTACCATAACCCAACGCGCGCGCACGGGCGGGCAGGGACAAGCGCGTTTCTAATAAAATTCGTCGTCGCATCGTTTGGTCGGGTGGCGCATTCGCCATAGCGAATACGAAACAACACCCCCTCGGCGAACAAATCGTCAGGCCCTCGAAATCGTCGTTACAGGCGGGCAAAAATTCCCTCCCCTAACCCCTTCCTTTTTGCCCG
>Ga0209212_1000722_pt1 | contig 61142 bp, 65 predicted proteins | sample RifGroC2_FD_183996 | JGI IMG/M metagenome (GOLD analysis project Ga0209212, IMG submission 183996) | Groundwater microbial communities from Rifle, Colorado, USA - Groundwater C2 (SPAdes) (version 2) | ecosystem: Environmental > Aquatic > Deep subsurface > Groundwater | place: Rifle, Colorado...
TCTTTGTGTTCGGCAAAGATGCGTGGGCGATCCTTCGCGCGGTGAGGTGATTATTTTTAAATATCCTTTAAATCCCAAAGAATACTACATTAAAAGAATTATTGGCCTTCCCGGAGAGACTGTTATCGTTAAAGGAGGAAAGGTGATTCTCAAAAATATCAATAACCCGGAAGGATTTATATTGGATGAATTGGCGTATTTTAATGGGTATACGGGGAAAGATAAAGAAATCACATTGAAAGAAAAAGAATATTTTGTGCTTGGAGATAATCGTGATATAAGCTCCGATTCTAGAACCTGGGGAGCGGTACCGAGAGATTTGATTGTCGGCAAAGCATGGATTAGAGTTTTTCCGTTTAGCAATTTCCAAGTATTCAGCAGGTAACTTTTAACATCAATTTCTTAATTTTTAAAACATTAAAACATTAGAAATTATTATAAAATTGAGAGATAAATTCTATGTCTAAAATTGCTAAAAAATCTTTCCAAACTCCCAAAGGTACAGTGGATATCTTGCCGGACGATCAGAAATATTGGGATAAGATTCACAAGGTTGTGCGCGAGGTAGCGACCGATTACGGATACGAAAAAATAGAAACCCCTGTTTTTGAAAATACGGATTTGTATTTGCAGGGCGTTGGCGCAAGCACTGATATTGTGGAAAAGCAGATGTACACTTTCAAAACTGCGGGAGGCGATAGCATGACTTTGCGTCCGGAATACACCGCGGGAATTGCAAGGTCTTATATAGAACATGGCATGTTTAATGTGCCTCAACCGGTGAAATTATGGTATATGGGCCCGGTTTTCCGCTACGAAAAACCTCAAGAGGGGCGGCAAAGGCAATTTACACAATTTGGATTTGAAGTTTTAGGAGATCAAGATCCCGTGTATGACGCGCAGATTATAAAAATGTGCATAAACATATTTAGGGGGGTAGGCCTTAAAGATGTTGGCGTTGAAATCAATAGTATCGGTTGTAAAGCTTGCCGATTAGCATATAAAAAAGAATTGGTTGCTTATTATAGAAATAGGGTTCAGAAAATGTGCAAAGACTGCAAGAGAAGGTATAAGGAGAATCCCTTGCGTTTACTTGATTGCAAAGAAGAAGAATGTATTGAATATAAAGCCAATGCCCCGCATTCCATAGATAATTTGTGTGATGATTGTAAAAATCATTTCAAGGAGGCGCTTGATCTTTTAGACGAGCTTGAGGTGCCATATATTTTAAATCACTTTCTTGTTCGGGGTTTGGATTATTATTCTAAGACGGTTTTTGAATTTTTCCCTCACGTTGATAGCGCTGATATGAGAAAATCCCAATCGGCGCTTGGTGGCGGAGGAAGATATGATTATTTGGCGGATATGCTTGGAAGCCGCAATACTCCTTCGGTCGGCGCAGGATGCGGAATGGAAAGAATTATTTCTTTAATGAAAAAAGAAAATGTCCGCATGTCGGCAGGGCGGACAGTGCACGTATTTTTGGCCCGACTTGGCAACCTTGGGAAGAAGAAGGCCATGAAGCTGTTTGAAGAATTAAAAGATGCCGGCATCAACACCGAGGAATCGTTTGGCAAGGACAGTATCAAATCTCAGCTTAAGGTAGCGGATAAGGTAGGTGCAAAATACAGTTTGATCTTGGGGCAGAAAGAAGCGTTGGATGGAAATGTCATTTTAAGGGAAATGAATTCTGGTTCGCAAGAAACTGTTCCGATTGAGAAGATTATTAAAACACTTAAAAACAGAATATAAAACTTAGAAAGTAGAATGATGCAAATATTAATTTTTTTAATAAAAATTCCAGATTCCGGATTCTATATAAATGGACTGCATATTTTGCAAAATAACGCAAAAACAATTACCGTCAGATATTGTTTTTGAAAATAATAAAATGACGGTGATTACGGATATAAATCCCAAAGCGCCAAAACATCTCTTGATTATTCCCAAAGAGCATATTGAGAGCGTTAATGAGTTGTCGGAAAATAACAAAGATCTTATTGCTGAAATGATATTATTGGCAAAAGATACTGCCAGGCAGCAGGGTATTGAAAAAGGTTATAAATTAGTGTTTAATGTCGGGAGACCTGGCGGTCAAGTGATATTCCATCTGCATTTGCATTTACTTGGTGGATGGCATCAGGAAACGCACGAGGTGCATATTTAATCCGCCAGCAGGCGGATTAAATAACAGTTGACTATTGACAGTTAACTGAAAACAAAAAAGGAGATGAAATTAAAGACAATTATCCGGTAGCAATTAAAACCATAACAGCATTTTGTTAAATGTTAATTGTTAAATGTTAATTGTTTGTAGCAGCATATGGCTATTGAAGTAAGAAAAAAAGATAATGAATCAGTCGGTTCTTTGATGCGCCGATTTACAAGATCTATCCAACAGAGCGGTGTTTTAATTCGCGCCAGAAAAATTAGATTTAAAGAAGCGTCAAAAACAAAAAGAGAAATCAGGGAGAGCGCTCTTTATAGGCAAGGCAAGAAAAAAGAAGAGATAAAACTCATTAAGCTTGGAAAATTTGTGGAAGAGCCAAAGAGATTCGGACGACGTTAAGATCTAATCTGCCTACAACCTCTTTTGAATTATTTATGTTAAAAGAACAAATAAAAAACGATATCAAAGATGCAATGAAGGAGAAGAAGGAATTGAAAATCTCTGTTTTAAGGATGATTTCTTCAGCAATATCAGGAGAGGAGATTGCCAAAGGGAAAAAAGAGACGGGAATGACAGATGAAGAAGTAGTTGAAGTATTGGCAAGAGAAGTCAAAAAAAGAAAAGATTCTATTTCTCAGTTTGAAAGCGCGGGCAGAATAGAACTTGCGGAAAAAGAGAGGCAAGAAATAGAGGTGATTTTAAAATATTTACCAGATCAACTCTCGCCTGAAGAGATTGAAAAATTGGTTGGAGAAACAATCAAGGAATCCGGAGCAAGAAGTGAAAAAGATTTCGGTACGGTAATGAAATCCTTGTCTCCCAAAATAAAAGGCAGAGCTGACGGAAAGCAGGTTAGTGAAATAGTGAAAAAAATATTGGCCGATTGCCAATGTTAGTTTGTTAATTTAAAAGAGATTATTATAAATATAAAACCTCGTCTATTGAATTAGTGGACGAGGTTTTATATTTACTGAATAAGTATAAGATTAGTATTGGGTTAGTAGAATTAGATTTTTGTAAGTAAAAATAATATAATTTAAAAATGAAAAATGTTTATAAGTTAAAATTAAATATCTCCGATTTAGCAAAAGGATTCAAGGTTGATAAAAAATTTTTTAAAAAAGTCGCCAAAGAAACGCTGGCGTTGATTGGTTTTGCTGTTGGTAAGGGATTTGAGATAAACCTTGCTTTTATAGGCGAAAGCGAGATGAAAAAATTGAATCGCTGTTTTTTAGGGAAAAATAAAGCTACTGATGTGCTGTCTTTTTCTGAAATTGTCATTCCTCAAGGAAAACTGGCAAGGAAATTAAAACTGGAAAATGTCTTAAAAAAGCGAAAATTAATAAAAAAAATCAGTGAGTTATCTATGGGTATTACCCATAATCTCGGAGGAGAAAATTTTTTTTTGTTTGATAATAATAATCAAATTGTGATTTGCTTGCCATATGCTGAAAAACAAGCTAAAAAGTTAAAATTGACATTAAAGCAAGAATTGGCAATGCTTTTGTCTCATGGTATATTACATATATTGGGATATGATCATGAGCGTTCAAAAAAAGAAGCAAAGATAATGGACGAATTGCAGAATATAATGACGGAAAAATTTAAATAAATAAAATCACACAACATGAAACGTAAAATCCGTCGCGACGGACTTCATGCTTCATGCTTCATAAATTTTGGCGCGAGATAAAATTATAGTTGGCCTTGATGTTGGTAGTCATTCGGTGAAAGTGGTGATTGCTAAAAAGAAGGGCGAAGAGGAAAAAATAAAAATTGTTGGCGTTGGCAATGCGCCATCTTTTGGTGTACGCAAGGGAGTGATTATTGATATTGATGAAGCGGCTGCAAGCGTTAAAGCGGCTATTTCTGAGGCAGAGCGTTTGAGCGGAGTTGAAGTCGGCGCAGTGTCCGTTAATTTAGACGGTTCGCATATTATTTCAAGAGCGTCAAAGGGTGTGGTTGCTGTTTCCAGGGCGGATCAGGAAATCTCGGAAGATGACATCGGTAGAGTTATTAACGCTGCAGAGGCTATTTCTTTGCCGCAAAATAAGGAAATTCTGCATGTTATTCCGCGCGAGTTCATTGTTGACGGAGAAGCGGGCATAAAAGATCCGCTTGGCATGCATGGTGTGAGATTGGAATTGAATGCTCTTATTGTAGAATGTTCAACTCCAGTTTTAAAAAATATAGAAAAATGCGTTGATGCTGCAGGATTTAAATTGGAGAGTATTATTTTATCCCCGCTTGCCGCTGCGCGCTCTGCTTTGACTAAACGTCAAAAAGAGCTAGGTGTCTTAGCTCTGGATATCGGCAGTTCCACAAGCGGAATTGCTGTATATGAAGATGGAGATATTATTCATACTCAGATATTGCCTGTTGGTAGCGCTCATATCACAAATGATATTGCCATTGGTCTTCGTACTAATATAGATGTGGCAGAGAAAATCAAGATTGATTATGGTGTTTGTTTGCCCGAGGGGGTTTCCAAAAAAGAAATGGTGGATTTAGCTAAATTCGGCCATCAAGAACCGGGTCAAGCCATGAAACGGGAAATCGCGGAAATAATCGAGTGCCGACTGGAAGAAATTTTTGATTTGGTCAATAAAGAGCTCAAGAAAATCGGAAAACAAAATCTCTTGCCAGCGGGAGTTGTTCTTCTTGGCGGAGGCGCAAAACTTCCCGGTATTGTTGAACTTTCTAAAAAAATATTAAAATTACCGGCACAGATTGGATATCCGCAGGAAGTGGACGGTTTAGTTGATCAAATTGAAGATCCGTCATACGCGACAGCTGTTGGACTGATTAAGTGGAATAATGATATGGCCGGACAAGTAAAATCGAGATATAAAATAAATACGAGTATATTTTCAAAGGTAAAAAGAATTTTCAACACTTTAATGCCTTAAAGCAAATAGTTGACAATTAACAATTAACAAGTAACATTTAGGTATATTTTTTCAATCCGCCATGGCGGATTAATTGTTAATTTTAAAACTGTTATTTATATTTATGGGTCAAATTAAACCGGAAATGGAAACATTTGCTAAAATAAAAGTTGTAGGAGTTGGCGGTGGTGGCGGGAATGCTATTTCCCGCATGTTCACGTCAAAAATAAAGGGCGTAGAATTTATAGCCATAAATACCGATGCTCAGGATTTGCACCATGCTTTGGCGCAGAAAAAAATACATGTCGGTAAAAATGTGACTCGCGGACTCGGCGCCGGCATGGATCCGAATTTGGGAAGGGCGGCAGCAGAAGAAAATAAAGACGAAATTCACGAAGCCTTAAAAGGATCGGATATGGTGTTCATAACCTGCGGTCTTGGCGGAGGCACGGGTACGGGCGTATCCCCTGTTGTGGCAGAGATTGCAAAAGAAACCGGAGCTTTGACAATTGGCGTTGTGACTAAACCGTTTAATTTTGAAGGGGCAGTAAGGGCAAAAATAGCGGAAGAAGGATACGCGCAATTAAGAGACAGGGTTGATGCATTGATAACTATTCCCAATGATAGAGTTTTAAATATCATTGATAAAAATACTTCAATGTTTCAGGCTTTTGATAAAGTTGATGAAATTTTAAAACAGGCAGTTGAGGGAATAGCAGAGTTGATCACGATGCCTGGAGTCATTAATGTTGATTTTGCGGATGTGAAGGCGATTATGAAAGATGCCGGTTCGGCTTTAATGGGTATTGGCCACGCCAACGGAGAAAATAGAGCCGTGGAAGCCGCAAGGATGGCAATTAATTCTCCATTGCTTGACGTATCCATTGAGGGAGCAAAAGGGGTACTCTTTTGCATTAGTGGCGGAGCGGATTTAGGTATGCATGAAATAAATGAAGCGGCTAGAATCATAACTGACGCGATTGATAAAGACGCTAAGGTCATTTTTGGCGCCGTTCATGATCAGCGGCTTAAAAAGGGAGAGGTAAAAATTACGGTAATTGCGACTGGATTTGGAGCATTTGGCAACCAAACGCCGGTTCAACAATCCAGCGCATCAGCTTCCGTATTCCCATCTTTTATAAGCGGACCGAAAGGATATAATCAGGTAGCGCCCAAAACAGAAAAAAATGATGTTGCTTCTAACGATTCTAAAATTCATCAGATTTTTTCTAAATCTTCCGAATCAGTCAAAACTTCAAGTCAAAATAACGCCCCGAAAAGCAATTTTTTTTCTGATTTAAATAAGGCCATAGAAAATGACGGTGACGAATGGGATGTACCGGCGTTTATGAGAAGAAAGAAGAAATAATTTACGGAATTTTAGTAAGAAATTTAAAATATGTTTAAAAAACTGCAAATTATTTATAATTTGCAGTTTTTTTATATTTGGAATAAAATGAGAATACAAAATTAAAAAATGGGTTCCAGGAGCTAGGTTCTAGGTGCTAGATTAATTCTAGGTTCTAGGTTCTAGATTCTAGATTCTAGCGCAATGGCTGTTAAAACTAAAAAACAAGTGATGATATCAAAGAAAATTGAGCATAAAGTGGATAAAATAAAGAAAAGAGATAATAGGATAGTGCCATTTGACCAATCAAAAATAACCAATGCCATTAAAAAATCCTTTTTTGCCGTAAAAGAGGAAAACGGCGTAACCTCCAAGAAAGTTTCCAATGAAGTAGTAAAAATGCTTAATCAAAAATACGCAGGCAAGATACCCGGGGTTGAAAATATTCAAGATTTAGTCATAGCAACTTTGAGAAAAATGGAATATGAAGATGTGGCGGATGCTTATGATTCTTATCGAAAGAAAAGATCGGAGATTCGCGAAGCGAAATATTTTTTATTGAGCAAAAATGTGAGAATAAGGCTTACTCCCAATGCGATGAAAGTGCTGGAGTCGCGTTATTTGAGAAAAGATGATAACGGTAAAATTATAGAAACACCATCCCAGCTTTATCAGCGTGTTGCTCAAAATGTTGCTTCTGCTGAGAAAATTTATAATCCCGGAATTTCCGACGACGAACTTTTTAAAACAGAAGAAAAATTTTATAGAATGATGGCAACCTTGGAATTTTTGCCTAATTCCCCAACATTGATGAATGCCGGCAGTAATTTACAGCAGCTCTCCGCCTGTTTTGTTTTGCCGGTGGAAGACGCGATGGAATCAATTTTTGAAGCAGTAAAAGATACTGCTTTAATTCACCAAAGCGGAGGCGGTACAGGATTTTCATTTACCCATTTAAGACCAAAGGGCGATAGGGTAAAATCCACTTCCGGTGTGGCATCGGGCCCTATTTCTTTTATGACGGTTTTCGACAGCGCGACTAATGTTGTAAAGCAAGGTGGAAAAAGACGCGGAGCGAATATGGGTATACTTCGTGTTGACCATCCGGATATCTTGGAATTTATTATCTGTAAAGACAAGGAGGGATTTTTGGAAAATTTTAATATTTCTGTCGCCCTGACGAATGAGTTTATGGATGCAGTGATGAAGAAGAAAAAATATCAATTGATTAATCCGCGTGATGGCCAAGTCTGGGGTGAACTTGATGCAAGCGAAGTATTTGATAAAATCGTAAAGCATGCTTGGAATTCCGGCGACCCAGGCATTATTTTTATTGATAGAATTAACGATAAAAATCCAACTCCGAAATTGGGCAGGATAGAAGCCACAAATCCATGTGGCGAACAACCATTACTTCCATTTGAAAGTTGTAATTTGGGGAGTATTAATCTTGCCAAGATGATTATTTTAAAAGGAAAAAAATACGAAATTGACTGGGGGAAGCTTTGTGAAACAGTTAGAAATGCCGTTCATTTTTTAGACAATGTTATTGATATGAACCGTTATCCCTTGCCGGAAATAGAGGCGATGACAAAGGGCAATAGAAAAATAGGTCTTGGGATTATGGCGTTTGCGGACATGCTCGTGAAAATGGAGATTTCTTATGCGTCTCAAAAGGCCGTGGATCTTGCGGAAAAGATTATGAAATTTATTGATGATGAAGCCGATAAGATGTCCGAGGAATTAGCCAAAAAGCGCGGAGTTTTCCCAAATTGGATAGATTCTGTTTTTGATGTCCAAAAAAGAAAAATGCGCAATGCCACCACGACCACTATCGCTCCCACTGGAACAATCGGGATAATCGCCGGCGTTTCGCAGGGCGTTGAGCCGATATTCGCTTTGGCTTACACCCGCCTCTCATATATAGGTAAAAATTCAGAAAAGCCCGTAGAGCTTTTGGAAGTAAATCCGCTTTTTGAAGAAGTTGCGAAAAGAGAGGGTTTTTACAGTGAGGAAGTTATGAAAAAAATTGCGCATCATGGCAGCACAGTCGGTATAAAAGAGATTCCTAAAAAATGGCAAGATATTTTTGCCACTGCCCATGATATCATTCCGGAGTGGCATGTGAAGATGCAGGCGGCATTTCAAAAATTTACGGATAACGCTGTTTCCAAAACTATAAATTATTCCAATGAAGCAACGCTTGATGATGTTAAAAATGGATATATGCTGGCTTACAAAACTGGTTGCAAGGGTATTACCATATATCGTTCCGGCTCCAAACAACTGCAAATTTTAAATGTCGGAATTAAAAAAGAAAAAGCCAATGGCGAGAAATTAAAAATTGAAGAAAAGGTGGAGAAGACAGAATTAACTCCGGAGCTTTTGAATCCTTCTCCTGATGTTCCCGATATTACTCCCGGCACTTGTCCGACATGCGAATCAAAATAGGTTCTAGGTGTTAAGTGTTAGGTTCTAGATGGAAATATCTAGAACCTAATTTATTCATGATTCTCGTATTTACCGGTAATGGAAAAGGCAAAACGACCGTGGCATTGGGACAGGCGATGCGCGCGCTTGGCAATAATGAGCGTGTTTTGATTATTCAGTTCATAAAAGGTCCGTTTAAATCCGGTGAAGACATATTAATATCAAAATTTAAAAATCAAAAATTAAAATTACAAATAAAAAATAAAAATTTATTAAAGGGATTGGAAAGTTTTTATGATTTTAAAATCATAAAAACAGGAAAAGGATTTGTTGGTATTCTGGGAGATAAATTGCCATTTTCCGTGCATAAAAAAGCCGCTGAAAAAGGATTGAAAATCGCCGAGAAAGCGATAAAAAGTAAAAAATATGATTTAATAATTCTTGATGAGATAAACAATGCCGTTGATTTAAAATTTCTAAAAGAAAAACAGGTTTTATCCGTGATTAAAATAGCGCAAAAGGAAAAAGATATTATTCTTACAGGTAGAAATGCTCCGGAGAGTTTTATAAAAATGGCGGATTTAGCGACAGAAATGAAAGAGGTAAAGCATCCATATCAAAAGGGGGAGGGGGCAAGGAAGGGCATTGAGTTTTAAATCGGGAAAACAAAATTTTTGAGGTGGATAACTAATGCATTGTGGTTTGTGATATAATTTATTAACAATTAACAATACAATAATGAAGAAAATATTATTGTTTTTATTTGTGATGGTGTTTGTTTTCGTGATAAGCGCTACATTTGTTGTTGCTCAAGAAGAATCCGTATCTACTTTAGATACTGGTATTGCGGTTGTTGAGCAAATGGAAATCACGACTCAGGACCTTGGCATTGAAGATCCAGGGATGTTGCCGACCAGCCGATTTTATTTTTTGAAAGATTTAAATAGGACATTCAAAAGAGTTTTTACATTTAATTCAGTGAAAAAAGCCGAACTGGAATTGGATATTGCCAATGAGCAGGCGGCGGAAATTCAAAGAATGGAAGAAATTACTCCGGAACGCACAGATGCCATTGCTAAGGCAGTTACTAATTATCAAGAAAATGTTGATAAATTAAAAAATCGTTTAGATGCCATGAAAGAAACCAGCCAAAATCCCAATGTGGATAAATTAATGGAAAAATTAACCGATCGTTCAATCAAACATCAACAGCTTTTTGACGAATTGAAACAAAAATTTGAAGACAGGCTGGAATTAAAACAGCAATTCGGCAAAATGCAGGATAAAATAAACGAAGCGGTCGCCAAGATTCCGGAGAAATTTGACAATCCGGAAGTTTTCAAAGAAAGAATTAAAAAAGCGATCGAAGCGCGGCCTGACGGATCATTCAAGGAATTAAGAAGCATGGAGATTGTTGATAGGATAATGGAAAAAATGCCGGCTGATCGCCGCGATAAATTGGGAGAAATAAAAGACGATTTTATGAAAAAACTCGAAGATCGGATGGGGCAAATGTCGGAAGATCAGAGGAAAGAATTTTTACGGCCAGAGATATTGGAGAAATTGCCTGGCGATCCGGAGGTGCGGATGAGAATTATGGAAGAAATGAAAACACGAGTCTCCAGTCCAGATATCCAAAAAGAAATTATAGAAGCGAAAGAGGGTATTTTGAAAGAAAGGATTGAAAAAGGGGAAATAAAAAAAGAGGCGGTGGAGAAATTAATAAACGAGACGCGAGATTTGATAGCAAAAGCAGAATCCGATTTGGCTAATGCGCAAAGCGATTTAAAACAAATTGCGGAAAAAATGCTGGGTATTTCCAAAGCCCGTATCGCAGAAGCGGAAAAGGCTCTTGGCGACAATAAAATCGGGGAAGCTTTTGGTCATGCGACAGCCGCAAGCGCGGCGGCGCGAAGCGCTTTAAGACCAGAATCATTTTTAAATCGACCGTTATATATTGACCCGACGATACGCCAGGCGATTCCGGAGTCTGCTCCTGCCGGTATCTTGCCACCGCCACAAACTGCGCCGACAACAGGAACCACCACAATCACAGTAAAATGCGGAGACGGCATTTGCGATTTAATTGAAAAAGAAAAAGGCTTTTGCGCTATTGATTGCAAATAATGATTAATAAACAAAGCTGTTGTGCCTAAGTCAAAAATCTTTCTTTATTTATTGTTATCTTTCCTGGCAGGGGTCCTTGTGGCCTCTGTTTTGGTTTTACCTGGCCGGACAAGACTCCATGAAACCAGTGATATTTTAAAATTTATTTCGGGATTTGTGACGATTATTGGAATTTCATTTTTAGTTTTATTTTGGAGGAAAAACAGGGGATTTTTATACGGATTTTTTATATTGATGTTTGCTTTTGGGATTTTCTGGTATCAGCGGAACGTTGATTTAAATATTATCCAAGAAAATAATTTGATAGATAAAATTATAAGCAATGGCGAAATACGAGGGATTATTGCGGATGAACCGGAATTTAAAAATGACAGAGCAAAATATGTTTTAAACTCCGGCAAGATGAAGATTTTGATTCAGGCGCCGCGATATCCGGAATATGGATATGGCAATGAAGTTTTAATAAAAGGAAAAATAGAATACCCCAAAAATTTTTCGGAGGATTTTGACTGGAAATCATATTTAGCGAAAGATGATATTTATTTGACGGTCTATAATCCACAAATTGAATTTTTAGCGCAAAACAAAGGAAATAAGATTTACGGGACATTGTATAAATTTAAAAATCGAATGGAAAGTATTTTTAAGGAAAATCTGGCTGAGCCGCACACATCGCTTCTTGCTGGTATTACATTGGGATCAAAATCGGGAATTCCCGAAGATGTTTATGAAAAATTTAAAGAAACGGGAACGGCGCATATTGTGGCTCTTTCCGGATATAATATTTCGGTAATTGCTTTAGCTATTATGTTTGTTTTGGGGTATTTTACCGTTTCTCGGGACATTTCTTTTTGGATTTCTTTATTAACTATTGTTATGTTTGTATTGATGACCGGCGCGTCTCCTTCGGTGATGAGAGCGGCGGTGATGGGTATTTTGGTATTAATTGCTCGCCGCGAGGGGAGGATGTATACAGCTAAAAACGCCTTAGTTTTTGCCGGCGCAATAATGGTGTTTCTAAATCCCAAAATATTGCGTTTTGATGCGGGGTTTCAGCTGTCCTTTTTGGCAACTTTAGGATTAATTTTGATTTATCCGAAGCTGGAAGAAAAATTAAAAAACACTCCGGAATTATTCGGAATAAAAAAAGCGTTTATGGCGACACTATCTGCACAAATTTTTGTATTGCCGCTGATATTTTACCAATTTAGAACGATTTTGTGGATTAGTTCTATTGTAAATATCTTGATTTTGCCGGCAGTGCCCATTGCGATGTTTTTAGGATTTTTGGGAGCATTTTTAGGTCTTATTTGGATTCCGATTGCAAAGATATTTCTTTGGCCAGCTTGGTTGTTCTTGGAATATATTCTTGAAATAGTGAGATTATTTTCTTAAACTATGAATTATATTGAAAAGTACAGATATTATATTTTATTTTTTATTTTTATTGTTGCTGTTTTGGTTTGGTTGCCGATTATTGTTTATGGCCAAAATATCGGGCTTAAAGCATGGTTTTTTGATGTCGGGCAGGGAGACGCGATATTTTTGAATTTTGCGGATGGGAATCAAGTTTTGATTGATGGCGGGCCGGACGGAAAAATTTTGCAAAAACTCGGTAAAGCGATGCCGTTTTATGATCGCGATATTGATTTGATAATTTTAACTCATCCGCACAAGGATCATGTTTTTGGTATTGTGGAAATCTTAAAGAGATATAAGGTCGGAAAAATAGTTTTGTCAAAAATTAATTTTGATTCCGCGGTTTATAAAGAATTTATGGATATTGTTAAATTGAAAAATATTCCACTTAAATATTTAGGCGATGGAGACATTATAAATGTCGGCAATTTTGCGGAATTTGATTTTCTTAGTCCTGAGCTTGTAGAAGGATTAAAGAATAAAGATTTTGCCGGCGAAAATGAAAGTTTTGGCGCGAAAGGGCAGAGCTTGAATGATTCCTCTTTGGTGATGAAATTTATTTTTGGCAATAACTCTATTTTATTTACTGGTGATGTTGGTGTTGATATTGAAAATACGATTTTGTTGCAAAGATATAATGTAAAATCCGATATTTTAAAAGTTGGGCATCATGGATCAAAATATTCCAGCTCGGAAGAATTTTTGAAATCAGTTTTCCCAGAATATGCTGTTATCCAAGTTGGCGCAAAGAATAAATATGGCCATCCGACCGAGCAGACACTTGGTCGCCTGGCTAAAATCGGCGCGAAGATTTTAAGAAATGATTTAGATGGCGATATAATATTTATTAGTGATGGAAAAGAATTGTACAAGACAAAAGATTGATTTTTATTGTAAATCTGGTATTTTAAACAATATTAAATATCAAAAATTAAATATCAAAACTACACATTAAAAATCAAAAAATAATTAAATGCATTTAAAAATTTTTCATTTTAAATTGTTACTTCGATTTTTACATTTTAAATTTTGATTTCAGTTACTATGGAGCAAAATCCTCATCCCAAAAAAGAGCGAACGCTGGTTATTATAAAGCCTGATGGCGTTCAGAGATCTTTAATTGGAGATATTATTAGTCGTATTGAACGCACGGGTCTTAAGTTTGTCGCATTCAAATTTTTGGTTCCAAAAGAGGATCAATGCTTTACGCATTATAATAAAGACGATACTTGGCTTCAGGAAAAAGGCGCAAGGATGGCAAAAGAGAAAGAAGGAAGGGGAGAGCCCGTTGAAAAATCGGCGATTGAATACGGAAAAGATATTCTTCGCGGGAATGTCGCTTTTTTCACGTCTGGTCCGGTATTGGCTATGGTGGTCCAGGGTAATCAAGCTGCGGGTATTGTGAAAAAAATAGTGGGCGGGACGGAACCATTAACTTCTGATGTTGGCACTATTCGCGGAGATTTTACTCTGGATTCTTATGCGCTTGCGGGCACAGATGCAAGAGCCGTGAGAAATCTCGCGCATTGCTCCGATAGTCCCAGTGAGGCCGAAAGAGAAATTAAGATTTGGTTTGATGAAAAAGATATTATAAATTACAGATTGGTGCAAGAAGAAATTTTATATGATGTGAATTTGGACGGAATTCTGGAATAAATGAAAAAAGTCCCACTTTGCTTTTGCAAAATGGGACTTTTTATTTTATTTATATAATTTCACAAGATATTCGCCGCAAGTTCCGCCAACTTGGATCTCTCGCTCTTTGTGAGCGTAATATGACCAGCGCATTTTTCTTTTTTGAATTTTTCTATAGTAACGGAGAGCCCGTTATTATTTTTATCTAAATACGGATTATCTATTTGTTCCGTATCTCCGGTCAATATAATTTTAGAATTCTCTCCGATCCTAGTAATAATTGTTTTTATTTCATTGCGATTCAAATTTTGAGCCTCGTCAATGATTAGTATCTGGTTGGGTATGCTCCTGCCTCTTATGAATGCCAAGGGTTCTACGCAAAGCAATCCTTCGCTAATCAATTTTTGCCAAGTTTCTTTTGGTTCCTGGTAGTATTGCGATTGGTCTCTCTTGGTTAGCTTTTTTCTATTTTTTCCACTGTCTTGTTCGTCTGGGCATTTTTTCTGTTTTTTGATATCAGGAGAGAAAATGATGTCGAGATTATCGTGAATCGGCTTCATCCAGGGATTAAGTTTTTCTTCTAGGTCTCCCGGAAGAAATCCGATATCGTTACCCATAGTCACGATCGGTCGGCCCACGGAGATTCTTTTATAGTTCTCTTCGTCGAGTTGATGGAGAGCGGCCGCTAATGCGAGCAGTGTTTTTCCCGTTCCCGCTTTGCCGTTTATCGTGACAATGCTTATATTCGGATTCAAAAGAAGTCCGAGCGCTAATTCCTGCTCCGGATTTTTCGGTTTTATCCCATAGATTGATTCCGGAAGAATTATTCTTTCCATTTCTTCGCCATTGAATATAGCTGGCAAGGAATGCCTCGCGCCTTTAATGGAGAAGCATTCGTTCGGCATGATGGCGCCGAGTTTCAAAGAATCACTCGTGACAAGTCCCTTTTCTTTTATGAGTTCAAAAAGTTTATTATCATAAATTTCCCTAAATCCGAGATAATTGGTATTTACTCTGTTGGTTTTATATATTTCTGCCGTGACTCCGAAACTATTCGCTTTTGTCCTTAAATTTATATCATTGGTTAACAATATGACTGGAATATGGGGATTACTTTTTTCCCATTTAATTGTTACAGCTATCAAGCGATGGTCAACGGTGTCGTTATGATCTTTAAGGATGGAAGAATTGCGGATACCTATTTCATTGTCGACAAACAGCATCCCGCCGTTTTCCAACGAAATGCCACTCTCAAAGCTTTGGCCATTTTTTTTAACTTTTCTTATGAATCTTGAAACATGACGAGCATTAGCTCCAAGTTCGTCCATTCTTTTTTTAATGACATCCAATTCACTGATTACGGAAAAGGGAATAACAATATAATTGTCTTTAAGACTGAGTATCGCCTTCTGATCTTCGACCAGAATATTCGTATCAACTATAAAAATCTTTTTTCCTTCCTTGCTTTCTTCGCCATTTGATTCTGGGATCATTTGGCCCCCTCCTGATATATATTTTTTAAGGTTCTTTGTTTTATGTATAGCAAGCTTTTTAATAAAAGTAAAGAAAATTAGGTAATATGTATATACATATAAAAAAACAAAAAACCCTGATTAACGCAGGAAGGGTGATTTTAGCTAATATCTAGGTGGGTGCCCGCATATACGCTCCAAGGAGTGTATAAATTAAGGCTCCCGTAAATACCAGTTTGACCTAAAATCGTTTCCTCCCCACGCGAATCAAGGTTCTTCTATTTATTATTTTATAATTTTAAAGATAAGATGTAAACAATTTGTCAATCCCATGATAGAACGTTGACCGTGTTCGCCGCGGCGCTGATAGTGTATTGTCAAGGTTTCACTACTGGGTTAATAATTTGGTCGCAATTGCTCTGTGGACACGTATTGCCATCCACCATGTTGAATTATTAGAAATATTAAGGTAGTAAACAGGGAGATTATTTTATTATATAATTAATTTATAGTTATTGAAGCTAAAACGGAGGAAATATAAAAAGTATGAATATGCACAAAAATAAATTTAATTTAAAGAATAAAAAAGGAATTGTTTTAATAGGCATGGCTGGAGCCGGCAAGAGCACGGTGGGAAAAATTCTCGCCAAGAAATTGGGATTTGAATTCATAGATGGAGATAAATTGATAGAAGATTGCGAGAAAATGAAGATACAGGATATTATTAATATTAAAGGAGAATATTATTTTTCGGAAATTGAAGAGAATCTATTGATGCGTTTAGCGCCTATGAATAAAAAAATAATTTCTCCCGGAGGTAGTATAGTATATTCAAAGAAATTGATGGATTTTTTTAGAAAAAATTTTTTTGTCATCTGGTTGGATGTGCCATTTTTTATTATTGAAAAACGTGTTGCAAGGAAAAGTGATAGGAAAATTATTTTTAGAGGCAAAAAGACATTGAAGGAGGTTTTTTATGACAGAAGAGATTTGTATAAAAAATATTTTGATGTAAGAATTGATTGCCGAAGACTGCCTTCTTCTGCGGTTATTAAAGTAATATTGGAGAAAATATAAAATATATAATGGTCGGACTGCAGGGAATCGAACCCTGTCCTCACGCACCCGAAGCGCGCATACTACCGGTATACTACAGTCCGTTAAGTTTTAACTGGTCGGGCTGCCGGGAATTGAACCCGGGCCGCATGCACCCCATGCATGTATACTACCGTTATATTACAGCCCGAAACTTAAAATCGTTCGCCGACTATTTGGCGAACGATTTTAATATAATATAAAAACTTCAAAATTCAAACAGTGAGTTATATCTTATGAAGAGTGCGGATGCATTTGACGCAAGCCATGACTTTTTTTCCATTTTGAAGTTTCACGGATTGCAAATTCGCCTTTTGCCTTTTTGTGGTAGTGGGATTGAATTTTGTCGCACGGACTCTATTGGAAAATACTGTTGCTTTTTGTGATGTTTTTTCGCAGATTGCGCATTGTCGAGCCATATTTATAAGTTAAAAGTTGCAGGTTAAAAGTTAAAAATAAATTCAATCTTTTAATCAAGCGATAATCTAATTTTATTATTGTTGCAATATGCTATCATGTTTTTTAAATTTTTGCAAATCTCCGGGAAATAATTTATTATAATTTCTAGGGACGAGATAAATGAATTTGAAAATTCATTTGTGAGACCCGACGGAATTTCAAGTTCTGCTTATAATTCTGCTATTAACTATTTTTATGAACCCGATAATTATAAATTTTTTCGTATATTTAGTGATTGTTATCTCGGCGATATTTCACGAGTACGCACATGGGTATGTTGCTTATCAGCTCGGCGACCCCACCGCTAAAAATGCCGGACGACTCACTTTAAATCCTCTAGCGCATATTGATTTAATGGGCACAGTGATAATGCCTCTTGTATTGATGGTTCTTGCGGGGATATTCATTGGCTGGGCAAAGCCCGTGCCGTATAATCCTAATTTTTTGAGTGATAAAAAACACGGAACATTAAAAGTTGGTATTGCCGGAATAGCCACTAATTTTTTTATCGCTTTATCTTTGGGATTATTTTTGAGATTTTTTTCTTCCTTGCCGTTTATTTTAAATGTATTTGGTCCGTTATTTTTGCAATTTATAGCTATGGTTGTCTATATTAATTTATTTTTGGCGCTTTTTAATTTTATTCCCTTCCCCCCGCTTGACGGATCAAAAATTTTTGAAAGTCTATTCCCGCGCCAATGGAAATATTTTATGCAAATGGGAATGTTTGGGGTATTCGCGGCGATATTTTTGGCGTTTCTCGTTTTGCCGACAATTGCGAATTTTGTTTTCAGCATAATTACCGGTCAAGGTTTTGGCGCGGGACTGTTTTAAGACATAATTCTATTGACAGGCGCTCATTTTTTTGTTAAATATAGAAATACTTTCATGTGCAAGATTTGCACATTTTTATTTTTTATATAGAATAAATCAACAATTGACAATTGACATTGATTCATCACGGCGAATTAAATCTTAATTAGTCAAATGTACCCGAAGCGTTGCCCACAATCAATCAATTATTAAAACGAAAAAGAAAATCTCAAAAAGCAAAGACAAAATCTCCTGCTATGGCTTTTGGTTTTAATACCAAAAAGAACCATCCCGTAAGTTACCCCTCCACATTTAAAAGAGGTGTTTGCACAAAGGTGACGACAATGACCCCCAAAAAACCAAACTCTGCTTTAAGAAAAGTGGCTAGAGTCAGATTAACCAACGGTATGGAGGTGACTGCTTATATTCCCGGGGAAAAACACAATCTACAGGAACACTCTGTCGTAATAATTAGAGGGGGTCGCGTGAAAGATTTGCCTGGCGTCAGATATCATATTGTAAGGGGTAGGCTAGATGCAGGAGGAGTTGAAGGCAGAAAACAGGAAAGATCAAAGTATGGAGTTAAAAAAGCTAAATAACCATTGACCATTGACCATTGACCATTGACCAAGCAGTCAAATGTCAAGTGTCAAATGTCAAATGTACGCGAAGCGTGAGAAGACCAAGAAAAAATAAGCGAACAATAGAATTGGATGAGAAATTTAACAGCGTGGCTATAACCAAGCTGATAAATTATGTCATGGAGGGAGGGAAAAAAACTACAGCTCAGAAAATTGTCTATGGTGCTTTGGATATCGTTGCAAAACAAACAGAGAAAGAGCCAATGGAAATTTTTGATTTAGCGATTAGAAATGTTTCTCCTGCCGTGGAAGTTAAGTCAAAAAGAGTCGGTGGCGCCAATTATCAGGTTCCAAGAGATGTGAGGGGCGAAAGAAAGTTGGCCCTTGCTTTTAGGTGGATTTTGGATGCTGCAAGATCAAAAAAGGGCAAGCCAATGGCAGAAAAATTAGCGGAAGAAATAATTTTGGCGTCAAAAAATGAAGGCAATGCAATGAAGAAAAAAATGGACACTCATAGAATGGCGGAAGCCAATAAGGCTTTTGCGCATTTCAGCTGGTAAGTTCGGTAAAATTAAAAATCAAATATCAAAAATTAAAATGATCCGCCGCGGCGGGTGCTCGATTTTAATAACCCCATTAACACAGATTTAATCATTTAGATATTTTTATATAAAATTAAAAATTTGAAATTTCTGCATGCGTAAATATCCCCTAGAAAAAGTTAGAGATTTTGGAATTATAGCCCATATTGATGCGGGTAAAACTACCGTTTCCGAGAGAGTTCTTTTTTATACCGGTGTTTCTCATAAAATAGGAGAAGTGCATGAAGGCGCGGCGATTATGGATTGGATGGAGCAAGAGCAAGAGCGTGGCATCACAATTACCGCCGCCGCTACCACTTGTTTCTGGACTCCTACATATAGAAATGGCGACAAAGACTACGAACATCGTTTTAATTTAATTGACACTCCCGGACACGTTGATTTTACCGTTGAAGTAGAACGTTCCCTGAGGGTGCTTGACGGTGGAGTTGTTATTTTTGATGGCGTAGCCGGAGTGGAGCCACAATCTGAAACCGTCTGGCATCAGGCGGATAAATATAAAGTTCCAAGAATTTGCTTTATTAATAAATTGGATAGAACCGGATCTGATTTTGAAAAAGATGTTAAATCTATCAATGAAAGATTGAATCCCAAAGCTATTCCCATTCAAATCCCCGTTGGCGCAGAGGAAAATTTTAAGGGCGTCATTGATTTAATTAAGGAAGAATTTATTTCTTCCGAAGGTGAATTTGGTGAAAAAATTATTCGCTCTGAGATTCCAGTTGAGTATAAAGAGCAAGCCGCAAAATATCGCGCAGATATGGTAGAAAGAATAGCATCCGAAGATGATTCATTGATGGAGAAATATTTAAATGGAGAAACATTATCGGTTGATGAGTTAAAGTCTGGTCTAAGAAGGGCAACTATCGCCGGCGCGGTAAATCCGATTCTTTGCGGAACAGCCCTAAAAAATAAAGGCATCCAAATTTTACTTGATGCGGTTATTGATTATTTGCCATCGCCTCTGGACGTCCCCCCTATAATAGGAAAATTTCCAAAGACCGGGGAAGAGATAACAAGAGAAGCAAGCGATGACGCTCCTTTCTCGGCGTTAGCTTTTAAAATCGCCACTGATCCATTTGTAGGCTCCCTTACATTCTTTAGGGTTTATTCCGGAAAACTTGAGAAGGGGTCTTATGTTTATAACTCTTCCAAGGGCGAGAGAGAAAGGATAAGCCGTATTTTGAGAATGCATGCCAACCAACGCGAAGAGGTTGATCAAATTTTTGCCGGAGAAATCGGCGCAGCGGTTGGACTTAAATATACAAAAACTGGAGACACTTTGTGTGATGAAGAAAATCCCATAGTGCTTGAAGAAATACATTTCTCTGAACCCGTTATCTCGGAACGTATTGAGCCAAAGACTAAAGCCGATCAAGAAAAAATGGGAATGGCCTTGAGAAGATTATCTGATGAAGATCCGACCCTTAGAATTAAAGTTGATCAAGAAACCGGCGAAACTATTATTGCCGGCATGGGCGAACTACATCTTGAGATTATTGTTGATAGAATGAAAAGAGAATTTAAAGTTGAGGCCAATGTCGGCGCTCCACAAGTGGCTTTTAAAGAAACAATTAAAAAAGAAGCTGAAGCAGAAGGCAAATATATCAAACAATCTGGCGGTCGCGGTCAGTACGGACATTGCAGATTGCGTGTTGCTCCGCTGGAAAAAGGAAAGGGGTTTGAATTTATTAATGAGATAAGAGGCGGCGTTATTCCCCAAGAATATATTCCGGCCGTTCAAAAGGGCGTAAAAGAAGTAATTGAGCGCGGTGTGCTCGCCGGATTTCCTATGCAGGATATCCAAGTTACATTATATGACGGTTCTTTTCATGAGGTTGATTCTAATGAAGCAGCGTTTAAAATTGCAGGTTCAATGGCATTTCAGGAAGCGGCAAGAAGAGCGGGTCTAATTTTGCTTGAGCCGATTATGAAAGTTGAAGTTATAACGCCGGCTGATTTTATGGGTGACGTGACTGGAGATATAAATTCCAAAAGAGGCAAGATTGAAAAAATGGAAGACAGAGGCATTATGAAGGTTATTGGAGCTCATATTCCTCTTGCAAAGATGTTTGGTTATGCCACTCAGATCAGATCCATGTCTCAAGGAAGAGCTTCTTATTCTATGGAATTTTCACATTATGAAGAAGTGCCAAGGAATGTCGCGGAGGAGATAGTCGCCGGCAGAGCCAGCAAGTAGAAAGTTAAATGTTAAAAGATGGAATAAAAATTTTTAACATTTAATTTTTAACTAACCAATGGACGACATTATCAAAAAATTAATAAAAGATGATTCGGAGAAGTTGATTATTATGGAAAGCGGAAAGCCGAAATTTGTCGTGATGAGTTATGGGCAGTACATTAAATTTACGGAAAAAGATAACTCAGATAAAGATTTTGGAACGAATTTTGAGGGATTATTCCCCGGGTTGGATTTAATGCAAGAAAGACCAATTATGGAAGCGGAGAGAGAAGAAGTATACGCGACAACGAACAGCGAAGAATCAAGCAATTTATCGTTAGATGATTTGCCGATTGTATAGAGTTTCGTATTACGGGGTTGACATTTCATTTAATTTTGCTATTATTTTAGCTAATTCTAAAATTAAAAATTAATCAGTAATCATTAAAAATTATTTGACTTTATAGTTTTTTAGTTTTTTTAAATCATCAACCATAAAAAACTAGAAAGTTAACAAAGAAAAAATAAAAAAACATGGCAGAGAAATTTGAACGCACAAAACCCCATGTCAATGTTGGCACTATCGGACACGTTGATCATGGAAAAACAACATTAACCGCCGCTATTTTGCATTCCCTGAGTTTAGCCGGCAACAAAGTTCGTTTAGAATCTATTGATCAGATTGATTCAGCTCCAGAAGAAAAAGCAAGGGGCATTACTATTGCATTGCATCATTCTGAATATGAGAGCGATAAAAGGCACTATGCCCATATTGATGCTCCGGGACATGCAGATTATATTAAAAATATGATTACTGGCGCCGCTCAAATGGACGGAGCTATTCTAGTGGTATCTGCCGCTGATGGTCCGATGCCTCAAACCAGAGAGCATATTTTATTAGCTCGCCAAGTTGGCGTGCCGGTTCTTATTGTGTTTTTGAATAAAGTTGATACGGTTGATGATCCGGAACTTATTGATTTGGTTGAAGCGGAAATCAGAGAGCTTTTGACTAAATACCAATATGAAGGAGATAAAGCCATTGTTATTCGCGGTTCGGGCCTTAAAGCTCTTGAAGCTAAATCGGTTGATGATCCATGGGTTCAGAAAATTCTAGAACTCATCAAAGCTCTTGATGAAAATGTTCCAGAACCTGTTCGCGATATCGCAAAACCATTCTTAATGGCTATTGAAGATGTATTCTCCATTGAAGGCCGCGGTACTGTGGTTACCGGCCGTGTTGAAAGAGGCGTTGCTAAGGTTGGCGATGAAATGGATATTATTGGCTTAAAACCAACACAAAAAACAGTAGTTACGGGACTGGAAATGTTCAATAAGCAATTAGACGATACTCAAGCTGGAGATAATGTCGGCATATTGCTTCGCGGTCTTAAAAAAGAAGACGTTGAAAGAGGTCAGGTTGTTGCAAAGCCAGGTTCTGTTAACCCTCATACTGATTTTGAATCCGAGGTTTATATATTAACCAAGGAAGAAGGCGGAAGGCACACTCCATTTTTCAAGGGTTATAAGCCGCAATTTTATATCAGAACCACTGATGTCACTGGCGAAGTTGAATTGCCAGCTGGCGTTGAGATGGTAATGCCTGGAGACACCATTACTTTTAAAGTTAAGTTAATTGCTCCAGTTGCTCTTGAAGATAAACAGCGCTTTGCTATCCGTGAAGGCGGAAAAACCGTTGGCGCTGGTGTAGTTACGAAAGTTATTGCTTAAATTGACAATTGACAATTGACAATTGACAATTGACGAAATTCAGTCAAATGTCAAATGTTAAAAGTTAAATGTTTGCGAAGTGTGGCTGTTAAAGTTAAAGAAGAAATAAAACAAAAAATAAGAATAAAAATTAAATCTTATGATCATAAGGTCATAGATAATAGTGTCAAGCAAATCATTGATGCAGCTTTAAGATATGGAGCAGAGGTTATTGGTCCGGTTCCATTGCCGACAGCAATTCATAAATATTCCATAAATAGATCAACCTTTGTTCATAAGGGCTCTGGTGATCAATATGAAATGAGGGTGCATAAAAGAATCATAGATATTTTAAATCCTAATCCGAAGATTGTTGATGCTCTGATGAATTTAAATCTTCCGGCAGGGGTGGATATTGAAATCAAAATGTAAGATGAATTAGCACTCAGTAGTCAGGGAGTTATTTTATAATAATTCCCTGTATACTAAGCACTAATAAATGATTAATTAAATGATTATTTTTTTAATTTTTAAGATTGTGCTTTAGATATCCCCCAAATTTTATAGATGGGCAGGGAATTGGGGCCTGACCCCAATTTTTGTTTTTAAGGGTTTATTAGATTTTAATCACATTGGCATGGCTAAATTTATATTAGGCAGAAAAATAGGGATGAGCAGGATTTTTTTGGATAATGGCGAAAGTATTGGCGTTACGGTTATTGAAGTTGGTCCATGCGTTGTAACCCAGGTTAGAAACATTGAAAAAGACGGATATATTGCCGCGCAAATTGGCTTTGAGGAAAAAAAGAAATTAAATAAGCCTCAATCCGGACATTTGAAGGAACTAGGACTCTTTGGAGCGCTTAAAGAATTTAGAGTTCGAAATGCAGAAATATTGGATTTGAAAGTTGGTGATAAAATTGATGCCTCAATTTTTCAAATCGGAGAAAAAGTAGCGGTTTCTGGCATAAATAAAGGACGCGGCTTCCAGGGAGTTGTGAAAAGACACCAATTTAGGGGAGGTTCTCGCACTCATGGCCAAAAACACAGCGAAAGAGAAGCGGGCTCCATAGGTTCAGTCTGGCCACAGAGGGTTGTAAAGGGTAAGAGAATGGCAGGCCGCATGGGTGGCGAGAGAGTAACTTGGAGGGGCATTAAAATAATGAAAGTGGATGCAGAGAATAATATTATTGCATTAAAAGGAGCTGTCCCGGGAAGAAAAGGAACACTACTTGAAATTAGGGCTTCAATTTAATTTCAAAAATTTCTAATTTCTAATTTCTAAATAAATCTTAATTTCTAAATGTTTAAAAATTAAATCATTGGAAATTATTTAAAAATTACAAAATTAAAAATTGAAAATTAATTATGGAATATCCAGTCTACAATTTAAAAGGAGAGAATGTTGGCGCCATGGAATTGCCACAGGATATTTTTGGAGTTAAATTAAACCCCGATCTTTTGCATCAGGTTGTTGTGTCTTTGCAATCCAGCGCTCGTCACCCCATTGCCCATACAAAAACAAGGGGCGAGGTGAGGGGTGGCGGAAAAAAACCATGGAAACAAAAAGGCACTGGCCGAGCAAGGCACGGCTCTATTAGATCACCCATTTGGAAAGGCGGAGGCGTTACTTTTGGACCAAGAAATGAAAGAAATTTTAAAAAGAAAATTAATAAAAAAATGAAAAGAAAAGCATTGCTTATGGCTTTTTCCAGTAAAGTGAAAGACAATCAATTGGTTATTTTTGAAGATTTAAAGATGAAAGAGCCAAAAACAAAAATTATGGCTAGTGTAATATCTAAGATTTTGAATATGCCAAAACCCAAGGTTTTGTTTGTTTTAAATCCGGAAAATAGAAATGCTTGGCTTACATCAAGAAATTGCGGAGGATCTAAATTAACTTCAGTTAATGATTTGAATGTTGTGGATATTTTAAATAAAAAATTTATAATAACATCAAAAGAAGAAATTCAGTTAATGAAGAAGAATTTAATAAAATAATAATCCCCCCTATGTCTTTATTTGATTTTCTAAAAAATAAAAAGAGAGCGGAAAAAAAGAAAGAAGTCGTCAAGTCAAAAAGCGAGTCCCCCAAAGGCGAGTTTAATAAAAAGACGGAAAAAGAAGTAAGGGGAATATCTTTTAATGGTGAAAGCGCTGGAGGCGAGCGTGTTTTAAAGCAACCCCTGATAACCGAAAAATCAACTCATTTAGCGGAAAATAATAAGTATGTTTTTAAAGTCTTTGATAATGCTAATAAGACAGAAATTAAGAGGGTGGTTGAGAAATTATACGGCGTGAAAGTTGAGGCGGTTAATTTACTTAATATGCCAGGCAAAAAAAGAAGGGTTGGCAAGACTATGGGTAGACAATCGGGATTTAAGAAAGCTATAATATCGTTGCCAAAAGGGCAAAAGATTGATATACTCGCCCAGTAAAATTCAAGCTGATAGCTGATAGCTGTTAGATCCTCCGGTTGGCGGACTAAAAGCTAAAAGCTAAAAGCTAATGAAGTGAAGACATACAAACCAACAACTCCATCGAGACGTTTTATGACCGTAGTTGACTATAGCGTCTTAACTAAAAAGAAACCTGAAAAGGGTTTGACTTTCGGCCGTAAAAGAATGGTTGGTCGCGCTTCTAATGGAAGAATAACTGTTCGTCATAGGGGCGGAGGAGTTAAAAAATTATATAGAACTATTGATTTTCGTCAGGATATTTCTTTTCCGGGAAAAGTTGTTGCCATTGAATATGATCCAAACAGAACCGCATTTATTGCCCTGGTTATTTATAAGAATGGAGAGAAAAGATATATTTTAGCTCCTAAGGATTTAAAAATCGGCACGGTTATAGCGAAATCAGAAGATGCGGCGCTTGAGGTTGGTAATCGTTTGCCACTTAGAAAAATTCCGGTTGGTTATTTTGTCCATAATGTTGAATTATTGCCTGGAAAAGGAGGGCAAATTGTGAGATCAGCAGGATCTGCCGCTCAAATTCTTGCTCGCGATGGAGGATATGTGCATTTACAAATGCCTTCCTCGGAAGTCAGAAAAATTGTAGAAGAGTGCTGGGCTTCCGTTGGATTCGTATCAAATCCAGATCATAATTTAGTTGTTATCGGCAAAGCCGGTAGGGCTCGTCATATGGGTAGGAGGCCGTCTGTAAGAGGCACAGCTATGAATCCAGTAGATCATCCTCATGGTGGTGGTGAAGGCAGGCAACCAATCGGCCTTAAACATCCAAAGACTCCATGGGGCAAACCGGCTCTCGGAGTAAAAACCAGAAGAAAGAAAAAAACGACCAATATTTTTATAGTAAGAAGAAGGGTTAAGAAATAACTTAAAGCTTAAAACTTGAAACTTAAGAAAATAAAAGATTTAGGATTCAAGGTTTAAGATATAAGACAAATGAGCAGAAGTTCAAAAAAAGGTCCTTATGTGGACGAAAAATTATTACAGAAGATATTAAATTTAAAACCTGGAGACAAAAGGGTTATTAAAACTTGGGCGCGAAGGTCCGCTATTTCTCCGGAAATGGTCGGATTTACCTTGGGGGTCCATAATGGCAAAAATCATATAGAGGTATTCATTACCGAAGAAATGGTTGGCCATAAGCTTGGGGAATTTTCTTTGACCAGAAAATTCGTGAAGCATGGCGGCAAAATGCAAAAAGAATTGGAAAAAGCCGCAGCGGCTCCAGCTTTAACTCCAGCTCCGGCCACGCCAGCAAAATAGGGGTTTTGTCCGCCTTTCTAAATTTTTTGATAAGAAAATTTAGAAAGGCGGACAAAATCTTACCAGCCCATCTTATGGCTAAATTTTTTTCGCCATAAGATGGGCTCAAAAATTTAAATAATTAATTATGGCAGTATCAGCTAAATTAAACAATTTAAGAATATCGCCGAGAAAAGTAAGATTGGTTGCTGACTTGATCAGGGGCATGAACATTATACAGGCCCAAAAGCAACTTAATTTTTTAAGCAAGCGTTCAGCTGAGCCGATTTTAAAATTATTAAATTCTGCGGTTGCTAATGCAAAAAACAACGTTAAAATGGATAGTGATAAGCTGATTATTTCTGAAATTTTTGTTGATGGCGGTCCGGTTTTAAAAAGGAGTATGCCACGGGCATTTGGCCGAGCCTTTGCGATTAGAAAGAGAACAAGCCACATAACAATAATATTGAAAGAAAAAGAACAAAAAGCCGGCGAAAAGATATTAGAAACTAAAAAAGAAAAAGTAAAAAAGACAGCTAAAAAAATAAATAACAGTTAGCAGTTAATCCGCCGCGGCGGATTAAATTGTTGGATTGTTTGCGAAACGTGGCTCATAAAGTTAATCCATATTCATATAGGTTGGGAGTGATAGCAGACTGGAAGTCTCGCTGGTTTAGTGATAAGCAATATAAAGCATTTTTAAAAGAAGATTATGGAGTCAGAAAATTTTTAGATAAAAAGCTGGCAAAGTCTGGCGTGGAAGAAATTAGCATAGAAAGATCCGCAGATGCTGTTAATATATTTATTAGAACGGCAAAGCCAGGTGTGATTATTGGTCGCGGTGGACAGGGGCTTGAGGAGCTTAAAAATTCATTAGAAAAAATCGTTATGGAAGTGAGGGGATTAAAATCTCAATCAAAGCCGAAATTGAATATTTCTTTGCATGTTGAAGAAGTTGTAAAGCCGGAAATATCGGCAAGAATTGTTGGTCAAAATATTGCTGAACAATTAGAAAGACGCGTTCCTTTTAGAATGACTATAAAACATGCGCTTGCGAAGGTTATGCAAAATAAAGAAGCGCTTGGAGCAAAAATTATGGTATCCGGAAGATTGGACGGATCGGAAATTGCTCGCACTGAATGGCTGGCAAAGGGAAGGCTCCCCCTTACTACATTGAGAGCAAATATTGATTATGCGAAAGAGACGGCCCACTGTACTTATGGAGCAATTGGAATTAAAGTTTGGATTTACAAGGGGGAAATCTTTGAAAAGAAAATAGAAAATAGAAAGTAGAAAAAATAAAAAGATAAAATAAATAAAATTCTAGATTCTATTTTCTAGATTCTGAATTATGTTAATACCCAAAAAAGTAAAACATAGAAAATGGCAAAAAGGAACAAGGCTTAATAAGGGCGTTGAAACACGCGGAACCACCTTGAGTTTTGGAGCGTACGGGCTTAAAACTCTTGAGCATGGTTGGATTAATTCCCGTCAAATTGAAGCTTCTCGTCGCGCAATGACACGATATATTAAGAGAGGCGGCCAAGTTTGGATAAGGATTTTTCCGGATAAACCAGTAACCCAAAAACCGCCTGAAGTCACTATGGGTGGTGGAAAAGGCGCGCCGGATCATTTTGTTGCAATAGTAAAACCGGGAAGAATTTTATTTGAAATGGACGGGATTGATTTAGTTGTAGCCAAAGAAGCTTTGCGGCTTGCTGCATTTAAATTGCCCGTAAAGACAAAATTCGTAACAAGAGAGTATTAAGTTTATGACAAAAGAAAAAGAATTACAGGATAAAAATCAAGAAGAATTAATAAAGATTTTGAAAGAAAAGCAAAATAGATTGCTTGAACTTAGATTTGGCGCATCCGTGAAGAATATTAAAGATACATCAGAATTTCAAAAAATCAGGAAAGATATAGCGAGAATTTTAACTATAATCAATAAGAAGTAAATTTAATTATGGATAAAAATAAATCCTTACAAAAAACATTAAAAAGAAGGCTTGAGGGGATAGTTTTTTCAGATAAAATGCAAAAGACCGTTGTTGTGGCTGTGGTTAGGAGGAAAAAACATCCAAAATATAAGAAATATTACAATGTGACAACTAAATTCAAAGCGCATGACGAGACGAATCAATACCACATTGGAGATAAAGTTGTGATTCAAGAGTCAAGGCCGTTATCAAAAGATAAGAAATGGATTGTGGTTGGGAAGATTTAATAATTTTGCGGGAAAAGACTTGAATTTTTCAGTATTTTGTGTAAAATAATGGCTTGTGCAAGGGCTGTTAGCTGATAACTGTTAGCTGTTAGAATCTGTCAACTGGCGGACTAAAAACTAAAAGTTAAAAGCTAAAAGCTAAAAGTGTGATTCAATTAAGAACAATACTAAATGTAGCCGATAATTCCGGGGCGAAAAGAGTCGCTTGTTTCAAGGTGCTTGGGGGTTCCGGCGCGAGATACGCCCAAATCGGCGATATTGTGGTGGCTTCCGTAAAATCGGCCGAACCAAGAAAGCAGGTTAAGAAAAAAGATGTTGTTAGATGTGTTATTGTTAGACAGAAAAATGCGTATAAAAGACCGGACGGTTCATATATAAGATTTGATGAAAATGCTGTTGTGATATTGGAGGGAAATACTCAAGAGCCCAAGGGTGGTCGCATTTTTGGTCCAATAGCAAAAGAAATTAAAGATAGGGGTTTTGCAAAAATTGCGTCATTGGCTCCGGAAGTGCTCTAAAAAAAGAGATAAGTGATAAAGAGATTTCTAAGTCACTTTTCACTTTTCACTCTTCATTTATGAAAATAAAGAAAGAAGACAACATTTTAATAATGATTGGAAAAGATAAGGGGAAACAGGCAAAAGTTTCTAAGGTTTATCCTATGAAAAATATGATTGTCGCGGAAGGTATTAATATCAAAAAGAAGCACCAAGGCCCGAAGAAACAAGGACAGAAGGGGAGCATTATTCAATTTCCAGCACCTTTTAACGCTTCCAATGCTATGCTTGTATGCCCGAAATGTTCAAAGCCAACAAGAGTTGGATATAAGATAAGCGAAGGCGGTAAAGCCAGGGTTTGTAAAAAATGTAAAGCAGAAATATAAGATAACGATTGACAATTGACGATTGACAATTGACGAGGTTTAGTCAAATGTCCAATGTTACTGGTCAAATGTTCGCGAAGTGATGGCACATAGAATTTTAGAAAAATATAATAAGGAAGTTGTCCCGGCTTTAAAAAAAGAGTTTGGCTATGTTAATGTTATGGCTGTTCCGAAAATAACTAAAGTGGTGGTGAATATCGGAACGGGCAGGATTGTTCGCGAATCGAAAACAGTTGAGGCGATGGCAAGGGATTTAGCATTGATGACCGGACAGAATCCCATTAAAACAAAAGCAAAAAAAGCTATAGCGTCTTTTAAAACAAGAAAGGGATTGGAAATCGGTCTTAAAGTCACCTTGAGAGGAAAAAGAATGTATGATTTTGTTGATCGCTTGATTAATATTGTCTTACCAAGAACCAGAGATTTTAGGGGCATTAAACTGTCATCAGTGGATAAATTTGGCAATTTGACATTGGGCGTGAAAGAGCATATTGTATTTCCTGAAGTTGTTTTGGAATCTTCAAAAATGATTTTCGGTTTAGGTATTACAGTTGTTACAGATGCGAAATCAAAAGAAGAGGCAGAGAAGTTATTTAGATTAATTGGATTCCCATTGATGAAATAAGGGCTTTGTCCATACCCTTAAGTTTTTAATGAAAATTTGAGGGTATGGATACAAAACCTTACCCTGTTAAATAATTTTGCTTTGCAAAATTCCTGCAGAGCAGGATTTAATAGGGTGCTCATAATTGTAGTGAAATTTTCTTCGCTACAAAATGAGCTTGAAAACTTCAACAATTATGGCAAAAACATCGGTAATCGCAAGAGCGAAAAAGAAACCGAAATTTTCAACGAGAAAAGTAAATCGCTGTTTTAGATGCGGACGCAGGAGAGGATTTATCGGTGATTTTGATTTGTGCAGGATTTGTTTTAGAGAAATGGCAATAAAGGGAGAGTTGGCGGGGGTAAAAAAATCAAGCTGGTAAGGGCTTTGTCCGCTTTTTTAAGTTTACTGCTATAAACTTAAAAAAGCGGATACAAAACCTTGCCCTGTTAAATAATTTTGCTTCGCAAAATTCCTGCGAGCAGGATTTAACAGGGTGCTCATTGTTGTAGCTAAATTTATTTCGCTACACAATGGCTCCACTTATAAATTTAGACAACAATGACAGATCCAATAGCAGACATGTTAATAAGAGTAAAGAATGCTCAGATGGCTCGTCATGAGACGGTGCTTATTCCGTTTTCTAAATTGAAATTTGAAATAGCGAAGATTTTTAAAAAAGGTGGTTGGATTTCCAATTTTTCAAAAAATGGCAAAAAGGTTAAAAAATATATCGAGATAACCCTCAGATATGTTGATAATCAGCCAAAGATTAGCGATATAAAAAGAATCAGCAAGCCATCAAGAAGAGTATATATTAAGGTAGATGATATTAAAGTTGTAAGGCAGGGTTTTGGCTCTATGATTATTTCTACGCCGCAAGGGCTCTTGACGGATAAGGAAGCTAAGACAGGAAAATTGGGCGGAGAGGTTTTATGCGAAATATATTAAATAACAGTTAGCAGTTAACGGTTAACAAGTGATCCGCCGCGGCGGATTAAATGTTGATAGTTAAATTGTTAAATTGTTCGCGAAGCGTGAGTAGAATAGGAAAACTACCAATACAAATACCATCGGGAGTAACGGTTGAAATAAATGGCCAAGAAGTTTTTGTGAAAGGGTCAAGGGGGCAGTTGAAGCAAATTATACCCGAAGAGATTAAAATCGAAGTCTCCGATAATCAGGTTGTTTTTACTGTTTTTAATCAGACGAAAAATTCTTCTGCTTGTTGGGGTTTGTCCCGGGCGCTTGTAAATAATATGATAAAAGGAGTTACCGAGGGATTTGAGAAAAAACTTGAGATAGAAGGCGTTGGTTATAAAGCGGTTTTGGGGGGAGCGGATTTGGTTTTGAGTCTTGGTTTTTCTCATCCGATTATTATCAAAGCTCCCCAGGGAATAGTTTTTAAGGTTGAGAAAAATGTGATAATTATTTCTGGAATTGATAAGAAATTGGTTGGTCAAATTTCAGCCGATATTAGAGCCGAGAAAAAACCGGAGCCATATAAGGGCAAAGGCATCCATTATCTTGGTGAAGTCATAAGGAGAAAAGCTGGCAAAAAAGCTACGGCTACCGCGTCATAAAAAATTTATATAATAATACTGTAAACGCATGCAGAAAAAAATATCGAAAATCAAAATAGCAAATAAGTTAGCGCGAAAAAAAAGAATTCGCGCAAGAATAAGCGGATCTAGCCAGATGCCTCGGCTTTCTGTTTTTAAATCAAATCAACATATTTATGTTCAAGTAATTGATGATCAAGCTGGAAAGACCTTGGCTGCGGCATCGGATTCTGAAATTAAATCAAAAGGTACATTTTCTGAAAAAGCAAAAGCAGTCGGAATTTTAATTGCAAAAAAAGCAAAAGAAAATAATATAGGAAAAGTGGTTTTTGATAGAGGTGGCAATAAATACCACGGCATTATTAAATTATTAGCCGATGCGGCAAGAGAGAAGGGACTTAAATTCTAAAAAATAGAAAAATAAGAATAAATAATCAGAAAACTTTTATTTTTATTATAGACTCTAATCAATATGGCTGAAGAAATTAAAACAATTGAAAAAACAGAACAAGCTCCGACGACGGCAGTTAATGAGGGAGCCAGGAGACATATGGGACCCAAAAAAGGAGGCCGTTTTGGTAGATCAGAAAAACCAAGAGATGAATTTGATCAAAAGGTTCTTGAGATTAGGCGCGTTACTCGCGTTACTGGAGGAGGCAAACGTTTCAGTTTTAGATCTTCGGTAGTTGTCGGAAATAGAAAGGGAAAGGTGGGTTTTGGCCTAGCCAAAGGCCTTGACGTCACATTATCCGTTGAGAAAGCGGTAAGGGCCGCCAAAAAAGATATTGTTGTTGTTCCTATTATTAAAGGAACAATTCCCCATGAAGTGTCCGGAAAATTTAAAGCCGGAAAAGTTATCATGAAGCCGTCAGCCGAAGGCAGGGGTATTATTGCCGGAGGAGCTATGCGCCTTATTTGTGATTTGGCGGGATTTTCCAGTGTGACAGGAAAGATTATCGGGAAATCAACTAATAAAATTAATATTGCCAAAGCGACACTGGTGGCGCTTAAAAAGTTAAAAGTTAAAAGTTAAAATCATGCAATTACATCAATTAAAACCAAAAACAAAAAATAAACCTCGCAAAAGAATCGGTCGTGGAGGAAAGCGCGGCACAACCTCCGGCCGTGGGACTAAAGGCCAAAAATCAAGAACCGGCCATAAAATCCGTCCGGCGCTTCGCGAATTTTTGAAAAAAATTCCAAAACAAAGAGGTATTAAAAATATTGTTTTATCTAAAAAGCCTCAAGTTGTGGATATTAAAAAACTGGAAGCTCATTTTGAGAGCGGAGAAAAAATAACTCCCCAATTACTGCTTGAAAAAGGACTCATTAAGAAAGCGACCGGACAATTGCCAGTAGTTAAATTGCTCGGCAATAGCGATTTAAATAAGAAGCTCTTGGTGGAAAATTGCCAAATTTCAGTATCCGCTAAAGAAAAAATAGAAAAAGCCGGAGGCAGTATTAAGTAAAAAGAGATAAGTGAAAAGGGAAAAGTGAAAAGAAATTTTTAAAACACTTTTCGCTCTTCGCTTCTCACTTCGCACTCTCAATGCTGGAATCAATCCAAAAAGTATTTAAAAATAACGATCTTAGAAATAAGATATTTTTTGTTTTGGCGATGCTTGTTATTTTTCGTATTGCCGCAAAAATTACAATTCCCGGAGTTGATCAAGAGAATCTTAAATCATTGATGGGCGGCAACCAGTTCCTGGGATTTTTAAATTTATTCTCTGGAGGCGCTTTGGATAATTTATCTATTGTTATGCTTGGTGTTGCCCCGTATATTACCGGTTCCATTATAATGCAGCTTTTGACCATGATATTTCCCAGATTGAAAGAATGGTATCATGAGGCAGGAGAACAAGGCAGACAGAAATTTAATCAAATCAGCAGAATAATGACAGTCCCTTTGGCCATACTTCAGGGTTTCGGTTTGATAAAACTTTTGCAAAGTCAAGGAGTTATTGGCCATCTGGATTATTTTTCGCTGTCCACTAATTTGATAGTTATTACCGCTGGATCCGTATTTTTAATGTGGATCGGCGAATTGATTTCCGAGAAAAACATAGGCAACGGCATTTCTCTTTTGATTTTCGCCGGCATTATTGCTAATTTTCCGATAGGAATTCAACAAACTTTGGTTTCTTATGATTCCAGAAAAATTTTGAGTTATGCAGGATTTATAATAGTTACTATTTTGGTTGTTGTTGGCGTTGTTTTAGTCAATGAAGCGCAAAGGAATATTCCCGTCCAATATGCTAAAAGAGTCAGGGGTAATAAGATGTACGGCGGAGCTTCCACTTATTTGCCGCTTAGAATAAATCAAGCCGGTGTGATGCCTATAATTTTTGCCATATCTATTTTAATGTTTCCGCAGATGATCGCGTCATTTTTGTCGGCTACGAAAATAACATGGCTGATAAATGCCGCGGCAACAGTCACTAGTTTAACTCAAAATCAGTGGATTTATGGCGGTTCTTATTTTGTATTGGTTGTTTTGTTTACTTTTTTCTATACGGCTATCGTATTTGAACCGAAAACCATTTCGGAGAATTTGCAAAAAAATGGGGGTTTTATTCCGGGTATCCGTCCAGGCCAATCAACAACTGATTTTATGAATTTTTTAATGTTGAGAATTACTCTAAGTGGAGCGATATTTCTAGGTATTATTGCCGTTTTACCCCTCGCCGTTAAAGATGTTTCCGGCATTTCTACATTTGCGGTTGGCGGCACATCGCTTCTTATCGCGGTTTCAGTAGTTATTGAAATCATAAAACAGATTCAAGCTCAGATGGTGATGGTGGAATATGAGTAAAAATCAAATATCTAAAATCAAATATCCAAGAATGCAGCGCGCGGCTTGAAAGTCGCGCGCTGTTTTATTTGCTTAAAATTCTTTTTTTTGCGAAAATAAAGAAATGGAAAATAAAATTATAATTTTTTTAATGGGTCCTCCGGGCTCAGGGAAAACTACTCAAGCTGAAAAATTGGCTCAAGAATTTGGTCTTGTGCATTTTATTACCAGTGAATTTATTAAAAATGCAATTTATAATCCCGCCAAAGCGGAAAATCCCATTATTCAGCGCGAGAAATATCTTTATGAAAGCGGGTTATTAAACACCGATGATTGGGTTGTTGATTTGGTGATAGAAGAAACTAAAAAACTGGAAAAATTAAATAAAGGAATTATTTATTCCGGTTCGCCGAAAAGATTGGTCGAATCAGAAGTTTTAATAAAAGAATTGGAGCCGCTTTACGGCAGAGGCAATCTTTTCGCTTTTTTTGTTAATCTTGATTTTGAAGAGGCATTTAAAAGAATAAAATCCAGAAGGCTCTGCTCCAGGTGCGGCCTACCTCTGCTTGCCGGTGATGATTCCAATATCTGTAAAAAATGCGGCGGAGAGATTATTATCAGGACCATTGATGATCCGGAAAAATTTAAGCTTCGGTTTGATGAATATATTAAGAAAACCGAACCAGCCATAGAGTATTTTAGAGAAAAGGGTTTATTATTTGATGTTGACGGGCGTAAAACTCCAGAAGAGGTTCATAGGGAAATATCCGATATAATAAAATCTCGATTAAAATAATGGTTACATTTAAAAAAAAAGAAGAAATAATAAAGCTCCGCGAGGGAGGAAAAATTTTAGCGGAGATTTTGCAAAATGTCGCGCATTTGGCAAAGCCGGGAATTTCTACTGCCAGATTAAACGAGATTGCGGAAGAGTTGATTAAAAAGTTTGGCGCAAGGCCGTCATTTAAAAATTTCAGATCCGAGAAAAATGTGCCGCCATATCCTGCGACGCTCTGCACCTCCATAAATGATGAAATTGTGCATTGTGTTCCCAGCCAGGAAAGAATTTTAAAAGACGGCGATATTTTAGGCCTTGATCTCGGAATCTGGTATAAAAATTTTTGCACTGATTCGGCTTTTACTGTTGCTATTGGCGAAATTTCGAAAGAAGCGCAAAAATTAATCAGTACGACAGAAGAGTCTCTGTATAAAGGAATAAAAGAAGCAGTCGTTGGAAATACGATTGGAGATATTGGATTTGTGATTTCGCAATATGTTCAGCAGGCAGGTTTTTCGGTGATTCGCGATTTGGTGGGTCATGGTGTTGGTTATGGTGTTCATGAAGATCCACAGATTCCCAATTTTGGACAAAAAGGACAAGGGGAAAAGCTCAAGGTGGGAATGGTGCTTGCCATTGAGCCAATGACTACTATAGGGGATTATCATATTAAATCTTGTAGCGATCATTTTGGCTATCGTACTTCCGATGGAAGTTTATCCGCTCATTTTGAACATACTATTGCCATCACGGAAAATGATCCGGAAATATTGACAAAGTTATAAAAGTAGCGTATATAGTAAAATAGAAATAAAAATTCCTGCCATAAGGAAATTATGGCAATAGCTCTTAAAATGGAGGTTTTATATGGGATTGGGTATGGAAGGAGAGATTGAAGGAGGGATTGAAAATGATTCCGGCGGTTGCGGTGACGGTTCTGTGGGTATTGTGGCATTTGCATTTGGGACTCCACATTTTACGCTATCCAATCAATGCATCGCTGAGATTGCGATGCGAAAAGCATTAAGTCAGGGGGAGTGGCGGCAAGGAGATGTTGTGATGCCTGCGCCGATTTATACCCAGCGAGACATACAAATGCCCAGGTTTCTTGGAAGGCGGTATCGCGCTGAAGAAAGAGAGGGTAATCCGCCGCCGACTCTTCGGATAGCTAGAGGGGCGATAAAATGGGCAAAGCAGCAAGGAGTAAGAAAGCTGTGGGTGGTAGCCGCCAAACCGCATCTCTGGCGTTGCATTAGAGACCTCAAGTATGCCATTTGCGAAGCGGATGCGCAGATTAAGGTCTTTGTTTGCAGGGAAATTAGGCAGGTCCCCGAAAATAAATGGTTCGACCCGGACTCCACGCAGGAGCGTGTTCGTTCCTTCTGGAAATGGTGGCCACGGGAGATAATTCTGCGGTTGATGCCCATGTTTCTTTATAAGCGAGTCGCAGGATAGTTTTGCGGGTTATCGTCTTTAGACGATAACCCGCTTTTTTATTTCTTGTGATAGAATGGACGTATAATATCTTGAATCTTGAAGTTTGTATTCTGAATATATTTAAATTTCAAAATTTAAGTTTTAAGCTATAAGTTTTATGTTTTATGCGTTATCTTGGAATTGATTACGGAGATAAAAGGATAGGTATTGCCCTGTCGGATGAGCGGGGGGTTTTCGCGTTTCCATTTTCAACTATAGAAAACGATAAAAAAGTAATTAATAGTATAAAAAAGATTTGTAGCGAACAAGAAGTTGAGAAAATTATAGTGGGATTGCCATTGTCTTTTAGCATGCAAGAAACAGAGCAAACTCAAAAAGTAAAAGAATTTGCCCAAAAATTGGGCAAGGGCGTTGATTTGCCGATAGAATTTGAAAATGAGATTTTGACTTCAAAAATGGCTGATAAACAAGGAGTGGGCAAGCAGAATATTGACGAAAGTTCGGCGGCCCTGATATTACAGGGATGGCTGGATAGAAATGAAATAAAAAATTAAATATAAAAAATAAAAAATACAAACAAGATATAAAAAATGGTATAATAAAAACATATTTTAGCGCTTTATTTTTAATACGCATATTTGATATTTAATTTTTAATATCTAATATATGTATGAAAATACTTAAATTTACTTAAAGCGATAAGATATAAAATTCATGTCAGAACAAATTTATTTATCGGTAGTAATACCGGCCTATAATGAAGAGCATCGTATAGGAAAATCATTGGTTGAATTGGATCAATATTTAAGCAAACAAAGCTATATTTATGAAATTTTAGTCATTAATGATGGAGCAAAAGACAGGACTGTGGATGTTGTCAGGGAGGCGATGAAAACCGTTAAGAATTTAAGATTGATAGATAATAAGGAAAATCACGGTAAGGGATATGTGGTTAGGCAAGGCATGCTGGAAGCAAAAGGGAAATACAGACTATTCAGTGATGCGGATAGTTCTGTTTCTATAGAACAAATAGAAAAATTCTGGCCTTATTTTGAACAGGGTTATGATGTTGTGATTGGATCTATTGAAGTTGCTGGCGCGAAAATAGAGGAACATGCGGCTTGGTATCGCAGATTTGTCGGTCATTGGGCGAAGCTCCTGATACGTATGTTGGCGATTTGGGAAATTCATGATACTCAGAGGGGTTTCAAATGTTTTACTGCCAAAGCGGCTCAAGATGTTTTCCTGAGACAAACTATTACGAGATGGGGTTTTGATATTGAGATTTTAGTAATTGCCAAAGAGCACAGATATAAAATAAAAGAAGTGCCGGTTGTTTGGATAAATCCGGGTGAATCAAAAGTGGGCGCTTCCGCCTATATTTCAACATTAAAAGAACTTTTGCAGATAAAATGGAATTTAATTAAGGGAAAATATAGATAATAACATTTGACATTTGACATTTGATAATTGACTAAATTCAGTCAAGCGTTAAATGTCAAATATTAGATGTTTATATTGCGTGTTGCGTAAAAAACAAAATAAAAGATTTTCAAAAACAAAGCCCTCTGTTTCCGAACTTCGTCGTGATATAGTATCTGGAGATTGGGTGGTGATTGCCACGGGGAGGGGGAAAAGACCCGATGCCTTCAAATCCAAACCAGCGTCATTTTTTCATTCAAGAAATACCTGTCCCTTTGAAGATCCCCAATCTTCCGGGCATGAACAACCCATGCTTAAATATTTTAAACCCCAAAGCAATGATTGGTTTTTGCAGGTTGTTCCTAATAAATTTCCCGCTTTTATGTCCAAGGGAGTTTGTCAGGTTTTTGGAAAAGTTGGGCCTTATACTACGACAAATGGTTACGGATTTCATGAACTTTTTATTTTGGAAGACCATAAAAGATACGCCTTGAGTTTATATTCCAAAGACGAACTTGCGGAACTTGTCAGGGCGTATCATGAAAGATTTAGCGCGCTATCCGAGGAAGATTGTATTCAATATATTACTATTTTTCACAATCATGGCAGAGAGGCCGGATCTTCCATTGGTCATCCCCATTCGCAATTGATCGCGATGCCCGTAGTGCCTCCGGATGTATCGGGAAGTTTGAATGGCTCTAAAAGGCATTTTCATGAAACGGGGCAATGTGTGCATTGTCTAATGATTGAGTTTGAGCGCAAAGAAAAAATAAGGATTATTTTTGAAAATGATGCTTTTGTGGTTTTTGCTCCATTTGTTTCGCGGGCCGCTTTTGAAATGCGGATATTTCCCAAGAAACACCAATCATCTTTTAAATTTTTGTCTGAAAAAGAAGATCGATTGCATCTTGCCGAGGCGCTGAGAACGGCTCTGATAAAATTATACAAAGGATTGAACGACCCGCCATTTAATTTTTTCATTCACACCGCGCCTGTGGCTGGAGGAGAATATGATCATTATCATTGGCATATTGAAGTGGTGCCAAAAACCTCGGTATGGGCGGGATTTGAGCTTGGTACGGGGATTGAAATATCGGCGATAGAGCCGGAAAAAGCGGCAAAATTTTTAAGAAAAATTAAGATATAAATCAAATGGCTAAAATCATTGTTGCTAATTGGAAGATGAATCCGCAAACCAGTAAAGAAGCGGAGCAAATTTTGGTCAGCTATTTAAAGTTAGTGAAAGGGGGAAGGGGAAAAGTGAAAAGTTCAGAAATTGTCATCTGTCCGCCTTTTGTGTATCTGAATTCATTCAGAAAAAAACTCCAAACTCCAAACTCTAAACTCCAAATTAAATTAGGCGCTCAGGATGTTTTTTGGGAAGAAGAAGGAGCATTTACCGGAGAGGTTTCAGTGAAAATGATTTCTGATCTTGGATGTAGCCATGTGATTATCGGTCACTCGGAAAGACGAAGGTATCTTAACGAAACAGATGAGATGATAAATAAAAAAGTTCCTGTAGCGTTAAAAGCTGGACTCAAGATTATTCTATGCGTTGGCGAGCATCATAGGGAGAATATTCATGAAATTCCCAAGGTGGTGGAAGAGCAAGTGGCAGCTGCATTAAATGGCGTACAAAAATCTCATGTGGGTAAGATTATTATTGCCTATGAGCCAGTTTGGGCGATTGGCACAGGCACCCCAGATACCCCCGAGGGCGCTATGATGGCCGCGGTATTGATAAGAAAAACGGCGATGAATATATTGGGATTGGCGGCAAAAAATTTGCCGGTTTTATATGGGGGATCTGTCAGCGCTTTAAATGTGGAGAAATTTATTTCGCATGATGGCATTGACGGGGTTTTGATTGGTGGCGCTAGCCTGGATCCGGAAGAGTTTGCAAAAATTGTTTTAAGCGCCAATTCTTAGTCGGGGATTATTTCGATTAAGGTTTGATTATTAAGAGTCCAGTAGGGGGACTTTTATTTTTTATAGATATTTTATAGACTGATTTTATGAAAGACGATATTAGGAAAATAATAGAAAGGGCAATTCTGGTGGCGCAAAAAAGCGGGATTTTTCTGTCATTTGACTTAATTAAAGACGGCAAACCAATAGTGGAGATTGATAGGCCTCTAGAAAAAATTCACGGAGATTATTCCTCCAATATAGCGTTGCGACTTTCCAAGATTCTAAACCAAGATGCCTGCGAAATAGCGACAAAAATAGGTGATTTAATTTTGGAAGAAAGAGAAAAAACCGGAATTATCAATGGGGTAGAGATTGTGCATCCCGGTTTTTTGAATATATTTTTATTTGATAAATATATTCAAAATAAAATTTTAGAAATTTTAAAACAAAAAGATGGGTATGGGAATATTCAAGGGTCAAGGGTTAGGGGTCGTATGTCAAAAGTATTACTCGAATTTTTATCAGCTAATCCTACGGGTCAACTTCATTTAGGTCATGGTCGTAATGCTTTTTGGGGGGATGTCTTGGCTAAAGTCCTGACTAAAGCCGGGTATATTGTAAAAAAGGAATATTATATAAATAATGCGAAAGCCAGCACACAAATTAAAACTTTGGGGCAAACGTCGGTTGGCGAGGGAGAGGCATATCTTAATGATTACCTTGAGGAAAAGTTAAAAGTTAAAAGTTCAAAATTAAAAGTTTTAATAAAAAATACGAAAGATAAAGAAAAGCTTTATTGCGAGGCTGGTTTTTTGATGGCGGGGGAGTTATTAAGGGATCTTAAAAAATTCATTGAAAAAGATTTAAAAATAAAATTTGATATTTGGTTTTCGGAAGAAGATGAGTTGTATAAAAAAAAGTTGGTTGAAAAAATGCATAAGTGGCTTAAAGATAATAATTTTGTTTATAAAAAAGAAGGAGCGGAGTGGTTGAAAATAGGAGGGTATGGCGATTCGAAAGACAGAGTACTTGTGCGATCAGATGAAGTGCATACTCCAACTTATCTTTTGCCCGATATTGCGTATCACGCGAATAAAATTAAGAGGGGGTTTGGCAGGCTGATAAATATTTGGGGCGCTGATCATCAAGGTCATGTGAAGAGTATGAAAGCGTCTCTTAAGATGCTGAAATTTAATGGGGTGTTAGATATTTTAATAACTCAAATGGTTTCCTTGAAAGAGGGTGATAAAAAGATAAAACTTTCAAAAAGGAAAGGCAAGGTGGTGACAATGAAATCATTGATTGATGAGGTGGGTCTTGATAGTGTTAGATTTTTTTATCTTTTGAAATCTTTGGATACCCATATGGAGCTGGATTTGGAGTTAATGAAAGAACAATCGTCTAAAAATCCCGTTTTTTATGTGCAGTACGCGCATGCGAGGATACAGAGCATCCTTAAAAAGGCAAGAATCAAGAATCAAGAATCAAGAATCAGAAATCCGCATTTGGAAATGCTTTCAACCGAAAGCGAACTAGAGCTGATAAAGGAGCTTTTGAGATTTCCGGAATTGATTGAGGAAATTTCCAGAGATTATCAAGTACATAGGTTGACGCATTACACCATTGGACTAGCGGATAAATTTCATCATTTTTATCACGAGTGCAGGGTGATTGGAGATGATGAATTATTAACCGGCGCGCGTTTGGCGTTGATTGAAGCAACTAAAATAACGCTGAAAAATACGCTGAATATACTTGGCGTTTCTGCTCCAGAGAAAATGTGATATAATTTTATTAACCCCTCGACTTTACTCGGGGTGAACAATTAACAATTAAAAACTAACCCTAAGCGTGTTACCGTTATAAGTTTATCAAAACACCTCTACTATGGTAGAGGTGTTTTGTTGCATAGGGATGTTTTACTGTGATAATATGACACACATGGAGCAATTTAATTTCCCCAAAATAGAAGAGATAATTTTAAAATTCTGGAAAGAAAAAAAGATTTTTGAAAAATCTCTTAAAGCCAGAGCAAGATCAAAAAGGTTTGTGTTTTTTGACGGACCGCCGACTGCCAATGGCCGGCCGGGTATTCACCATATTTTGTCGCGCGCTTTCAAGGATATTTTTTGCCGGTACAAGACCATGCAGGGATTTTTGGTAGAAAGAAAAGCCGGTTGGGATACGCATGGTTTACCCGTGGAACTCGAGGTGGAGAAAAAAATGGGCATTCAGTCAAAACCGGAGATTGAAAAATACGGTATCGCGCTTTTCAATAAAAAATGCAAACAATCGGTTTGGGAATACAAAGATGAATGGGAAAAAATAACCGCTCGCACGGCTTATTGGGTGAATATGAAAGAACCTTATATCACTTATGATAATAAATATATAGAAAGCTTATGGTGGATAATCGGCGAGATAAATAAGAAAAAACTTTTATATCAAGGCGACAAAATAGTGCCTTATTGTCCTCGTTGTGGCACCTCTCTCTCCTCGCATGAGGTGGCTCAGGGATACAAGAGAGTCAAAGACCCATCGGTGTATGTAAAATTCGAAATTCGAAATTCTCCAAACTCCAAACTCCAAACTCCAAACTCCAATTTCCTTGTATGGACGACGACTCCTTGGACTTTGCCGGCAAATACCGCGCTTGCGGTTGGGCCGGAGATTGATTATGTTCAAATTAGAGCGGCAAAAGATTATGATCCAAGCCAGATAAAGAAACCCGATTTTGATACTGCAGATACCCTGATTTTAGCCAAAAGCCGCTTAAATGTGATAAAAGGCTCTTATCATATAGAAAAAGAATTTAAGGGCAGGGAATTGATTGGAGAGGAATATGAGCCAATATTCCAAACTCCAAACTCCAAACTCCAAACTCCAAATTTTACTGTTGTTGGCGCAGATTTTATTTCCACCGAGGATGGAACGGGTATAGTTCATATCGCGCCAGCTTTTGGCGAAGATGATATGCAAACAGCAAAGAAAAATAATTTATCAACCTTACTTACTGTGGATGAACAGGGCAGATTTAAACCGGAAATTATTCCTTGGGCGGGAATGTTTGTGAAAGATGCCGATCCGTTGATAATAGAATATTTGAAAATAAAAAATATTTTATATAAATTGGAAAAATACGAACACGATTATCCGTTTTGCTGGAGATGCCAAACGCCTCTTTTGTATTATGCCAAAAAAACTTGGTTTGTAGGAATGAGCCAGCTTCGCGATGAATTGATTGTAAATAATAATAAAGTGAATTGGGTGCCGGGACATTTAAGAGACGGAAGATTCGGCGAGTGGCTTTCCGATGTGAAGGATTGGGCTTTTTCCCGCGAAAGATATTGGGGTACGCCTCTTCCAGTTTGGATTTGTCAGGGTTGCGGTAATAAGAAAGTTATTTCAAGTCTGGAAGATTTATCACAAAATCAAACACCAAGAAACAACTATTTTTTCATGCGCCATGCCGAGGCGGAAAACAATCAAAAAGGATTAATAGGCTGTTGGCCGGAACCGAAAAATTTTAAATTGACAAAAAAGGGGGAAGAACAGGTAAAGAAAGCCGTTTTAAAATTAAAAAAAGAAAACAAAGGAAAGATTGATATCATCTTTGCTTCTGATTTACAAAGGACCAAAGATACGGCTCAAGCGATAGCTGAGGCCTTGGGAGTTAAAAGGGTTATTTATGACTCTCGTTTAAGAGAGGTTATTTTTGGATCTTATAATGGAAAATCTTCCAGGGAGTATCACGCTTTTTTTAAGACGAAAAAAGACAGATTTGAACGCGCGCCACATGGTGGAGAGAGCTGGAATGAAGTCAGAGAAAGAATTTTTGAATTTTTAAGAAAAGTGGATGACAAAATGGAGTTTAAGAATATCTTAATAGTCGGACACGGCGATCCTTTATGGCTTTTAGGGGGCGCGATAAAACATCTGGGCTATGATAAGCAATTAAAATTGAAATATCCGAAAACAGGCGATGTTTGGAGGGAGAAGTATTTACCGTCTCCAGTGGATGAAAGAGGAAATTTGGATTTGCACAGACCATATATTGATAATATCGATCTTACTTGCGAAAATTGCAAAAAAACAATGAGAAGAGTGCCTGATGTTGTTGATGTTTGGTTTGATTCCGGCGCTATGCCTTTTGCCCAATGGCATTTTCCTTTTGAGAATAAAGCGAGAATTAATAAATCTGGCCTGCCGGTAGGTACGGGATTGTCTTATCCGGCTGATTTTATTTGCGAGGGCATTGATCAGACCCGAGGTTGGTTTTATACGTTGCTTGCCGTAGCTACATTACTTGGTAAAGGAATTCCATATAAAAATGTTATTTCCAATGGTCATGTCTTGGATAAATCCGGGCAAAAAATGTCTAAATCCAAAGGCAATGTTATAAATCCCTGGGAAGTGATAGAGAAATACGGCTCTGATGTCATTAGGTGGTATTTCTATACGATAAATCCGGTGGGAGAATCGAAATTATTTGATGAAAAGGATTTGCAGGATAGGCAAAGAAATTTTGTTATGACTATTATTAATACCTTAAACTTTTATAAATTGTATGGCGAGAAAAGTTCAAAGTTGAATGTTAAAAGTTTAAAGTTGAAATCAAATAATATCCTGGACAAATGGATTTTGGCCAGATTCAATATGCTGGTTGAAGAGGTGACTAAAAACCTTGATGATTATGACGCTACTACCGCTGGTAGAGCGATAAATAATTTTGTTGATGATTTGTCTAACTGGTATATTAGGAGATCTCGCCGAAGATTTAGAGATGAAAATTCCACGGATTATAAAAATGCGGCGGCAACTATCAGATATATTTTAATTTCTTTATCCAAGTTAATAGCGCCATTTACTCCGTTTTTGGCAGAGTATATTTTTCATAATTTAGAAGGGCATGAGAAAAGTGTGCATCTTGAGAATTATCCTCGGGTAGATAAAAAATTAATTAAAAGAGAATTAGTTGGAGAGATGGCGCTTGTTAGAAAAATTGTTGCTTTGGGCTTGAAGTTGAGGGCTCAAAATAAGCTGAAAGTGCGTCAGCCGCTAGCGAAGTTAAAAGTGAAAACAAAAGAACTGAAACTGAAGAGTGATTTAATGGAATTAATAAAAGACGAGCTGAATATTAAAAATGTTTTAATGGTTAAGGAAATCAAAGAAGCTGATGGTTGGAGGATTGCAGAAGAGGGGGGCTTGAAAGTAGCATTAAATACAAAACTTAATAATGAATTGCGAGCTGAGGGTATAATGCGCGACATTGTACGCAATATCCAAGATATGCGAAAAGATGCGAAATTAACTCCAAATGATATCGTATCCATCGATTATTGCGGGAGTCGCGGGATTAATACCATTTTTGAACAATTTGCTAAAGAAATCAAAAAGACTGTTTTGGCTAAGAATTTGTTAAACGGATGTAGCAGGGAAAATGAAGCCTTTTTAATAAAGCGCGATTTTGATTTAGATTTTGGTAATGGCAGAAAAGAAAAGGTTTGGATAGGAATAAAAAATTAGTTTTTAGCTATTAGTTCTTAGTTTTTAGTTCGCCAGTTGGCGGATAACTACAAACTAAAAACTATAAACTACAAACTGATCCAATTTGTTTCACACTCAAGGCATTGTCCTTAAAAAGAATATCCATCGCGAGTTTAATGAAATTTTCGTTGTTTATACTAAGGATTCCGGGAAGATAGAGATTATGGGACGGGGAACGAAAAAGCCTCTCGCAAAATTGGCTAGCCATCTGCAAATTTTTGATTTAGTTGATATTGAATTTGTGTTGGGTAAAAAATTTAAGACACTTACTGGAGCGAATTTGATAAAAAATACGGGAGTATCTGCCGCGCGAATATCATTTTTTGATTTTTTAGACGACATTATTGGACCCGACGATGTTGATGAAAGTATTTGGAATTTGATTTTGGATTTTATTTCTCAGGACACAGACTCTTTAACTAATAGTTTTTTTAAATTTTGTCTGATTTCATTGGCTGGATTTTCCCCGGATTTAAGAAATTGCAATTCTTGCAAAAGAACTCTAAAAGAAAAAGACCATTTTTTTAGTTTCAAAGAACGAGGGATTATTTGCGGAAATTGCGCGCTCAAAAATGATTCAATGGCATTTCCGATTTTATCGTCAACGATTAAGATTATGAGAGTCTTTAAAAAGCAAAATAAAGATTTGATGATGAAATTAAAATTATCAAAAAAAGAATTGAATGATTTGGAAAGAACTTTAGAATATCTCAAGAATCTGGTATTATATTGATCATGGATAATCAGAATAATCAAAAAAGATCTCCCCTGGAATCTTTGCAGGAAAAGCTTTATCAGCCGGGGGCTCAAATTGGCGAAAGGCCGGAAGCTCCGGAAATTTTTCAGCCGAAAGAAATCGTTCCGGAACAGATTACAAAAGGATGGGAAGAGGAAAAATCCGAAGATTATATGACAGTAAAAAAAGTTAGAAAGAAAAAATTATTAAGCCGGTTATTTGCCGCTTTTTTATTTTTGATTTTCGTCGGAATGGCGGTTTTTGGATATATCTATTTTTTTCGCACTTTCAGACAGTCGGATATTTTGGTAAAAATCAGGGGTCCCGAAACCGTGGAGAGCGGAGAGAATATTCAATTTTTTGTCTCTTATCAGAATGGGAGCGATTTTGATTTGGAAAACGCCGTTTTAATTTTTGAGTGGCCAAAAGGAGCTGTGCCGAAAGATTCCAGTGTTTTAAAAATAGAGAAGCGCATCGGTGATATAGTTTCAGGTAGGGAAGCCAGCGCCTCTTTTAGCGGGCAATTTTTTGGAGCCAAAAATGATAAATTAGCAGTCAACGCTATTTTAAAATATAAGCCAAAGGGACAGAATTCATCTAATCAAGGCAAACTCCTTGAGTCAAAGGCCGTTTTTGAATCCATTATCAGTAAAACGCCGTTTTCTATTGTCATGAATATGCCTCCTCGGGCTGTCTCGGGCAATGAAACGGAGTTGTTTTTGGAATATCAAAATTTATCTGAAACGATTTTTCCGGACATGCAATTAAAACTTAAATATCCGGAAGGATTTATATTTTCCAGCGCTGAGCCATCCCCTTCTTTTTCAAATGATACGTGGGATTTTGATAAAATCTTAGGAAGAGAAACGGGAAAAATAAAAATAAAAGGCATGCTAAGCGGAAAGGACAATGAAGTAAAATTATTTCAAGCGGCTATCGGGAGGCGTGAAAAAGAGCAGCTTACCATCTATGCGTCAAACGAATATTCCGTTGTAATCTCGTCTACAATTTTATTTGTTTACCAGACAGTGAATGATGCCAGAGAATTGTCTGTTTCTTCCGGAGATATTTTGAACTACAAGATAACTTACCGTAACACTTCTGATATTGCGGTTCCCAATGTTGTGATATCGGCAAAACTTGACGGAAAGGTGGTGGATTTTAAAACTCTTGATATAAAATGGGGGTCATTTTCGGGCGCGACAAATAGTATCATTTGGAATGCATCAGGAGTGCGCCAGCTTGCTTTGCTTAGCCCCGGCGAGGAAGGAGCGGTGTCTTTTTCGGTCAGATTAAAAAGAATCTTGGATGTTTCCGGCCCCAATGATAAGAATTTTGTAGTTTCCAGCAACGCTAAAATTGAATCAGATCAAATTCCAGAATCTTTAAAAGGCATACCAATTGGCAACGAAGATAGAGTTAATGCTAAATTAAATACCGATATTGCGGTTTCCGTACGGGGGATTTATAAAAATGCTCCAATTGAAAATTTCGGCCCTATTCCTCCACGACTTACTCAAAAGACCGCCTATAACATTGTTTGGCAACTGACTAATACATCTAATGATATTGATAATGCCCGTATTGAAGCGTCTCTGCCCCCAAGTGTTATTTGGGAGGGGAAAATTAGTCCGTCCAATTATGATATAACTCACGAACAGGCGACCGGAAAGATCGTATGGAATATTGGCAAAATTCCGGCGGGCACCGGATTTATAATGCCGGCGATGCAAGCGGCATTTCAGATTTCCATTATTCCCGGCATTGCGGATATAGGGCGATCGCTTGATTTGATATTCGGGACAAATTTAAGCGCCATAGATTCGTTTACTAACGCTGTTATTTCCAAACAATCGGAAGGAAAGACGACTTATTTACTCGAAGATTCTTATATAATAGAAAATCGAGGTTGGACGGTGGCGCAATGATTCGCCGTAGAGAATCATTGCTAGTTATAAAGTTATAAGTTGTAAGTTAAAAGCATGACAGATAAAACAGAAAAATCTGATTTGATGGATAAAATTGTCTCTTTATGTAAAAGAAGGGGCTTTGTGTTTCCAGGGTCGGAAATATACGGTGGACTTGCTAATTCCTGGGATTATGGTCCGCTTGGCGTGGAACTTAAAAATAACATCAAGAATCTCTGGTGGAAAACTTTCGTTCATGGTCGCGACGATATGCAAGGAATAGACGCGGCGCTAATAATGAATCCGAAAATTTGGGAAGCATCGGGGCACACGACCGCCGGGTTTGCCGATCCGATGGTGGATTGCAAAAAATGCAAAAAGAGATTTCGCTCCGATCATTTGCCGGAAGACACAAAAATTTGCCCGGATTGCAAGGGCGAATTGACCGAGCCGAGAATGTTCAATTTGATGTTTCGGACTTTTATTGGCCCAGTAGAGGATGAGTCGGCGCTTGCATATTTGCGTCCCGAGACGGCTCAGGCGATGTTTGTGGATTTTAAAAATATCATTGATACTATGCATCCGAAAATTCCGTTTGGCATTGCTCAAATGGGGAGGGCTTTTCGCAACGAGATTACTCCCGGAAATTTTATTTTTCGCACCAGAGAATTTGAGCAGATGGAAATAGAATATTTTGTCAGGGAAAAAGATTGGCAGGAATTTTTTGAATATTGGCTGGACCAAATGCATCAATGGATGGATTTGATTGGGTTGTCCAGTGATAAAATTCATCATTTGGAGGTGCCAGATGGTGAACGAGCGCATTATTCCAAGCGTACGGTGGATTTTGAATACGATTTTCCCTTTGGCAGAAAAGAACTTTACGGCATCGCTTATCGCGCGGATTTTGATTTGAAAAATCACATGGAACAAAGCGGTGTGGATTTAAGATATTTTGACGATATGTCTGGTGAACGATTTTTGCCTCATGTGATTGAGCCGACATTTGGTGTGGATAGGACATTGCTCGCAGTGCTCTCGGAGTCTTATACGGAAGATGAAGTTAATGGCGAAATCCGCACCTATTTGAAGTTACCAACAATCATCGCGCCCTATAAGGTGGCAGTGTTTCCATTACTTGCCAATAAACCGCAACTTGTGGAAAAAGCCCGCGAAATTTATAATGATTTAAAATTAGAAATGCGCGTCGCGTGGGATGATGGTGGCAATATCGGCAAAAGGTATAGAAGACAAGACGAGATCGGTACGCCCTATTGCGTGACCGTAGATTTTGATACGATTGAAAAAGATGATACTGTCACTGTTCGCGATAGAGATACGCTCGAGCAAACAAGAGTCAGGGCGAGCGAATTAAAAAATTATTTAAGAGAAAAAATAAAGTAAAAATCATGGCGACCCCGCCTAAATTCCAAATAGACATTAATTTTATTTCGGAATATATCTCACGGTATCGCCTGCGGCTCACTAAAATTACAATATAATAAATATCAGTTTAAAAATTTAAGCGGGGTGCTCATGATTTTAACCAAATTTTGCGCATTTCGTTTTAAAATTTGGAAAATCATGGCATTTAAAAAACAAACTTTAAAAAATGATTTGCGGGTGATAACAGTGCCTTTTCGCGACGCGACGAGTGTGACGGTGTTGGCTCTTTTTGCGACCGGATCAAAATATGAGGCAAAAGAAATCAACGGTCTTTCGCATTTTTTGGAACATATGATGTTTAAGGGAACAAAAAAACGTCCGACCACGCTTTCTATCTCCGAAGAGCTGGATGGAGTCGGCGGATTTTTTAACGCTTTTACCGGGGAAGAGCGGACGGGATATTGGGTTAAGGTTGACTGGACTCATCTGGATTTGGCGTTGGATATTGTTTCGGATATGTTGCTTAATTCCAAATTTGACAAAAAAGAGATGGACAAAGAACGAGGCGTGATTATTGAAGAGATGAATATGGTGAAAGATAATCCGCGAAGACATGTGTGGGATTTACTCGGTAAATTAATGTATGGCGATCAGCCAGCGGGTCGGGATATTTTAGGCACCAAAGAGATAATTTCTACGGTTTCCAGAGAAGAACTGGTGAGATATTATAAATCTCAATACGGCGCGGGAAATATGGTTTTAATTGTTAGCGGCAAGTTTGACCAAAAAGCAATTTTAGGGAAAATCAATAAATATTTTACAAGATTAAATTTGCAAAATCCGCAGGAAAAACCGAAAGTGGTGGAAAATCAGCATCATCCGGAAATTTTGATTAATTCCAAACAAACAGATCAAACTCATTGGTGTTTATCGTTTCGCGCTTTTGATATTTTTGATAAAAGAAGATTTGCTCTCGCGGTGTTGTCTTTAATACTCGGAGAGGGGATGAGTTCACGGCTTTTTATAAGAATTCGTGAGAAACAGGGTCTTGCCTACACCATTCACAGTGGTACTGACCATTCCACGGATACGGGATGTTTGGCGATTTATGCTGGCGTGGGTAATGATAAAGTCAAAAAAGCGCTTGAAGAAACTTTGGATGAAATAAAGAAAATAAAGACAAAGGGGATAACGGATGCAGAACTCAAAAAGGCGAAGGATAATTTTAAGGGCAAAACTTTAATTGGACTTGAAACATCAGATGAATGGGCGTCATTTGTTGGTGGTCAAGAAATTATAACCAGGAAAATTATGACGCCCGAAGAAGTGCTTAAAAAGATAAATAAAGTAACAAGAAGAGATATTTTAGGTGTTGCGCGTGAAGTATTCCAAAATGAGAAAATGAATTTGGCGCTCATTGGGCCGTTTAAGGATAGAAAAATTTTTGATGATATATTAAAGATATGATATGATTATCAAAAATAGCAATCAGTTAATTATATTCGCGATACAATTTTAGAAAAAATTTAGAAAATTATGGCACATCCCATTGATGTTTCTGTTAAAACTTTAATTAAGGCGGCGTTTGTTGTCTTTTGTATTTGGATTGCGTATCTGATTTCCGATATCTTGGTAATGATTTTTTTTTCCGTCATCATTACCTCTGCTGTTGATAGATGGTCTTTTAAACTTCAAAGATTTGGTTTGCCAAGAATGATCAATGTCATATCAATATATATTGTCGGCATTCTTATCCTCGTCGGGATTTCTTATCTGGTGGTTCCGCTTTTACTTTTCCAAACTGGTCAGATGATTGAGAACCTATCCGATCATTATAATCAAATAAGCCGTTATTTCGGGTTTGAAAGTTTCACTACGCAAGACTTGATAATGACCAAGTCCCAAGATTTGCTTGTAAAGATTGAAGATTATTTTTTGATGGCCGGCGGAGGCGCTCTTTCTCTGTTCAGGAATATTTTTAGCGGAGTTGCGATGGTGGTTATAACTTTTGTTTTATCTTTTTATCTTTCATTACAAGAAGATGGCGTGAAGAAATTTTTGCAGTTTATTTCCCCGAGGCAATATGAGCCATATGTCTTGGATCTTTGGCAACGCACTAATAGAAAGCTTGGGAAATGGCTCCAAGCCCAACTTATTTTAGGGTTAATTGTCGGAGTTTTGGTTTTTATCGGTTTAACTATTCTTGGCGTGCCATATGCTTTCGTTCTGGCTATAATTGCGGCAATATTCGAGCTTGTGCCTATGGCTGGTCCGATTATTGCTTCTATTCCCGCTATTATTCTGGGATTTCTGGTTTCGCCTCTAACCGGGATTCTGACGGTTGTATTTTATGCGTTCTTACAGCCATTTGAAAATAATGTGATTGTGCCCAATGTTATGAAAAAAGCGGTGGGATTGAATCCCGTTATTATTATTATTGCATTGCTTGTTGGAGCAGAATTAGGGGGAATTATTGGAATGCTTCTTGCTGTGCCTGTGGCGGCGGTGATTGTTGAGATATTGGGAGATTTAGGCGAGCAGAATAAGGATATACTTATATAAATTTTTAATTAATTAAAGCAGATAGTACAACGCTATTATAATAACAATTAGTTGCGCGGAAAGATTCCAAAAAGTTGGAATCTTTTTTTCTTCTCCGTTTGTTTCCGGATTTTTTTGGCTTTGCCAGTGGAAAAAATCATGGAATTGACGGTATTTCTGCAGCCATTTATTTTGGAAAATAAAAGAAATAAGCAAGAATCCGTCTGGCAATACACTGAAAAATATGCCAGCAATGACATAGGTAGGATTGATATTGGGATTGAAGAATAAGTATATAATTAGTATTGTTATTGCGCTGATACCGATGTCTGCAAATACTTTCGCGGAAACAATAAAAGAGAATGGTTTTATTGTGTAATCATAATGGGGAATTTTGTCCAGAAAAAAGTGCAGAGCTATTGCGGCAGTCGGCATTAGATAGATGTTTTGAAAATTAGCGCCAAGCGCTGCGCCTGTGATAATATGAGAAGATAATATCATAGCTTATTAGCTCGTTAACGGTTTCGCTATTTAACTCGTTAGCAATTTTGGCTAAAGAGCTGTCGAGCTGATTTATGAAATTATACATCGTCGCGACTCCCATTGGCAATCTTGAAGATATTTCATTTCGAGCAATCCGCATTTTAAATGAGGTTGATTTAGTACTTTGCGAAGATACAAGGGTGACAAAGATATTATTGGAAAGATACGAAATTAAAAAGCCAATACTTAGCTATCATCAACATTCAAAACTTCAAAAGATTGATTATATAATCAATCTTTTGAAGGAGGGCAAAAATTTGGCGTTGGTTTCGGATGCTGGTACACCGGGGATATCTGATCCGGGTCAGAGATTAATAGGGAAAGTCTTGGAAGAATTGGGAGGAGAAATAAAAATTGAGCCAATTCCCGGTCCTAATGCCGCAATTGCGGCACTTTCTATATCGGGTTTTGATACTGACGAATTTTTATTCTTGGGATTTCCGCCGCACAAAAAGGGCAGGCAAACATTTTTTGTGAATATTTTGGAGGAGTCCCAAAAAAGAACAGTAGTTTTTTATGAATCCACCCACCGGATTATCAAGGCGTTGGAACAGTTGGATTCTTTGCTACAAACTAAAAACTATAAACTGAAAACTGATTTAATGGTTTGTAGGGAATTAACAAAGAAATTCGAAACAATCTACCGCGGAACGCCAAGCGAAGTTCTGGAAAAATTGAGAGGTGGTATAATAAAAGGAGAGTTTGTGGTGATTATAAAATCAAATATTAAAAATTAAAATGGAAAATGACAAATTAAAATTTAAAAATGAATTTAAGAAAAGGCTGTATGATTTTACGTTAAAATTAATTAAATTTATTGATAAATTACCGAACGACAATGTTTCTAGGAGAATAGGGGATTAATTATTGAGGAGTGGCACGAGTATTATAGGAAATTATATTGAAGGGCAATCAGCCAGTAGTAAGAAAGATTTCGCAAATTTTTTTAATCACTCTCTGAAGTCAGCGAATGAAAGTAAGTTGTGGCTTATAATACTAAGAGATACAAAGAGAGCAGACTCCATGGAGGTTGAGTGGTTTTTGAAAGAATTGGATGAAATATCAAATATATTTGGATCTAGTTTGTTAACCCTAAGAGGCAAAAAATAATTTTTATTTTTAATATGTAATTTTACTATTTTATATTTAATTTTTTATATGCCTAATAAATTCTACATTACTACTTCTTTAATGTATATAAATTCAGAGCCTCATTTGGGGTTTGCTTGGGAGCTTGTGCAGGCGGATGTTTCGGCGCGTTATCGGAGATTGAAGGGTGACGACGTTTTTTTCTTGACCGGCGCTGATGAGTATGGCAAGAAAATATTTGAAGCGGCTAAAAAAGCTGGGCTTGATCCGCAAGATTTTGCCAATCAAAATTCGCTGAAAATAAAAAGATTGGCAGAGGTGCTTAGTATTTCCAATGATTTTTTCATCAGGACCACTGACAAAGAAAGGCACTGGCCGACCGTGGAAAAAATATGGGGGATTTTAAAAGAAAAAGGCGATATTTATAAAAAAGAATACGAAGGGCTTTATTGTGTCGGTTGCGAGGCGTTCAAGACAAATCGCGAACTTGAAGACGGGAAATGCCCGTATCATCTCAAAGAGCCGGAAATAATCAAAGAGGAAAACTATTTTTTCAAGCTTTCCAAGTACCTTGATGATGTTAAAAAAATATTGCAAGAGGATAAGATAAAAATATATCCGGAAAATCGCAGGCAGGAAGCGCTGAATATGATTGATTCCAAGATGGGTGATTTGAGCGTGTCTAGGCCGAGCGAACAAGTGTCTTGGGGTATCCCCGTGCCAGGAGATAAATCCCAGAATGTTTATGTCTGGTTTGAGGCGCTGCTCAATTATATTTCCGCCATTGGTTATGCGGAGAATACTGATAATTTTAAAAAATATTGGCCGGCGGACACGCATTTAATAGGCAAAGATATTTTAAAATTTCACGCTATTGTTTGGCCGGCAGTATTGTTGGCAGCCGGCATTGAATTGCCCAAGAGTATTTTGGTTCATGGATTTATCACGAGCGCTGGACAGAAAATGTCAAAATCTTTGGATAATGTGGTCAGTCCATTTGAAATAATTACAAAATACGGCGCAGATGCTTTTAGGTATTATTTTTTGGCTGAGGCGTCTATGTTTTCCGATGTAGATTTTACCAAAGAGAAATTTGACGCAAAATATAATGCTGATTTGGCAGGAGGCCTTGGCAATTTGGTGAATCGCGTTTTGATGATTGCCAAGAAAAACGAGAGTATTTTGGGAAATACTGTTATTAACGTGCAGGATCTCTTCGGTGATGAAAATAAGAAGAAAATCCAGAAAGAATATGATATCTATATGGAAAATTATGAACTGGAAAAGGCACTGGGATTGATTTGGCAATTTGTGAGTGAAAATGATCGTCAAATAGAAAAAATAAAACTTTGGGAATTGCCAAAAAAAGATCAAGATAAATTTATATCAGAAATATCTGTGTTAATAAAAAATGTTGTTTTTATTGCCTGGCTTATTAAGCCATTCTTGCCGACAACTTCCGATAAAATTTTTGAGGTGATTTTTGAAGAGAAAATAGATGATATGAATTGGAAGGAAAAGAAAATAAAAATTGGCGAGATAAAACAACTTTTTCCTAGAGTTGAATTAAATAAGGCAATATAATATAATAATCTATGATAAATAGTTTTTTAACAAACAAACAAGGAGAGCTTCTATGTTAATTGACACCCACACTCATATAAATTTTCCTGATTTTAAAGATGATTATAAAGAAGTCATTGACAGGGCGCTGAAAGAAAATGTTTGGCTCGTAAATGTCGGTTCTGATTTTATGACTTCAAAACGGGCGGTTCAGATAGCCAATGAATATAAGGAGGGAGTTTATGCGGCCGTTGGTTTGCATCCTAATGATAATAAAAATGAGATTTTTGATGAAGAAAAATTTTTAGAATTAGCAAAAAATGAAAAAGTAGTGGCGATAGGGGAAACGGGACTGGATTATGCCATTTTTGTCCGCGAGGAAAGCGAGCGGATACAAAAACGAGCATCCGCCGAAGCTGAAAGCGAGGGCGGATTAAATAGAATTATGAATTATGAATCAAGAATTAAGGAAAAACAAAAAGAGCTTTTTATAAAACATATTGAATTATCGAATAAAATAAATAAACCCCTCATAATTCATTGTCGCGATGCCCATGATGATTTAATTGAGTTTTTAACTTTTAACTTTAAACTTTTAACTAATCCGCCTGGTGTGATGCATTTTTTTGGCGGGAATGGCGCATGGGAAAATGTCGGGGAATATCTTAAAATGGGATTTTATATTTCATTTGCCGGAGTGGTGACTTTCCCGAAATATTCTCACAATGAAGATATTAAAAAACTTCCCTTGGATAGAATTATAGTGGAGACAGATGCGCCGTATGTTACGCCGGTGCCAATGCGGGGAAAAAGGAACGAGCCATCTTACGTAAAATACACCGCGCAAAAAATTGCGGAAATAAAAGAGATTTCTTTTGAAGAATTGGAAAAGCAAACTACGAAAAACGCCAAAATTCTTTTTAGGATATAAATTATTTTAACTGACTTATTTTTTGAGAAACGTATATTTATTTTAGTTTTTTTAAAACAAGATATTTCGCAATTCAAAGCAATTCATATTTTACTATAATTTTGGTAAAATATATGAGAAAGAAGGAGGCGGATGATGAAGAAAATCATCAAGATGTGCGACCGTCATCATCAAGTGCAAAATAATAAAAGTGAATGGATGGATTATTCTCATAATTTGAAATTTAAACAAAAGATGAAGTTAAAGGGATTTAAGATAATAAGAATAAAATGTCCGCAATGTCAGAAAGAATAATAAAACCCCGTAAAAGCGGGGTTTTTTGTAAGCACAATCTATGGTATTGACTATTTTTTTAAAAAAAGTTTATTATGGATTTACTAATAAGAAACGAATTAAAGTCCGTCCGAGAGGTCGGATTTTTTATATCAGTGAATTAAAATTAAATAGTAAAAATAAAATATTAAAATAGCATATTAAAAATCAAATTATAATTATTTTTTTATATATTTTTTGCCCCATTTAATATTGAGCCAAACTCTTTCATGAGAATAGAAGATTATTGTCTTTATTAACGCCTCTGTCAGGCCGATCCCCAGAGAGGCAGTTGTATTACCTGTGAATACAAATACTGTTGCTGTAGTCACGGATGCGCCGATAATTCTGTAGCTTATGCCTTTTATTATGCTTCTTGTGTGTGTTTCATTCATAGTTATGTTTCTAGATATTAAAAAATATAAAAACCGCTCTAACATGAAGAGCGGTTTTTATAAATATTGCGTTGAGAGTTAAGATTAGAACATTCTCATAGCAAAATATGCCGCTCTTTTATGAACGGTCATACACATAAATTTTGATTTTTGGGATTGGTTTTGTTTAGATATCATAATATTGATAATAAAGATATAATGTATCCATGTCAAATTTTATTACTGCGTTGTGCCAGAATCATTGACTGAAAGATAAAGAGGTGGTATCTTTAATCTATTGAAGAGATGATTTTTCAAGTCCGTCCGAGAGGTCGGATTTTATTTTGGGTAGCGATTAGTAGTTAGCGATTAGCATTTAGCTCATCACTTATAGCTAGTCGCTAGTTGCTAATTTATTATGGATTATAAACAATTTTTGTCAGCAATAAATCAGATTTCCGAGGAAAAAGGAATTCAAAAAGATAAAGTCATCGAAACCATAGAGATGGCTATTGCGGCTGCCTATAAAAAGGATTTTGGCGAAAGGGGCCAAATTATAAAGGCAAAGCTTGATATGGAAACCGGAAAAATAGCTATGTCCCAAGTGAAGATTGTGGTTGATGAAAGTATGCTTAAAAAAGAGGATACTGAAATTGAAGAGGAGCAAATCGAAGTTGAAGTCATGCCAGACGGAGAAGCATCCGAAGATGGTGAACGAAAAGTTAGATTCAATCCGGAGCGGCATATCATAATTGAAGAAGCGCAGAAAATAAAACCAGACGCTCAATTGAAGGAGGAGATAGTTTTTGAATTGACTCCTCACGAAGATTTTGGCCGCATTGCTGCTCAAACCGCTAAACAGGTTATTATGCAAAGATTAAGAGAAGCGGAGCGCGAAGCGGTATTTTCCGAATATCAATCTAAAAAAGGAGGGATTATTAGTGGTATTATTCAGAGAGTTGAAGGAAGAACTATTTTTATTGATCTTGGCAGAGCGACTGGTGTGATGTTTCCGTATGATCAAATTCCTGGCGAGAGATATCGCATCGGTTCTCGCACGCGAGCTTATGTTATATCCGTGGAAACGACTCCCAAGGGAGCGCAAGTTATTTTATCAAGATCTCATCCGAAATTTTTGGAACAGCTTTTTTCTTTGGAAGTGCCGGAAATCGCTTCTGGCACGGTTGAAATAAAATCAGTTGCTAGGGAAGCTGGCGCGCGCAGTAAAATCGCCGTAATTTCAAATCAAGAGGGGGTTGATCCTATTGGATCTTGCGTGGGACAAAAAGGCACTCGCGTAATGGCGGTTATTTCAGAACTTGGCGGAGAAAAAATTGATATTATTGAGTGGGCCGAAGATATATCTAAATTTATTGCTAATTCTCTGTCTCCCGCAAAAATTGTCAACATTGAAATTGGCGACAGGAGGGAGGCAACAGCTTTAGTGCCCGGCGATCAATTGTCATTGGCTATCGGTAAGGGTGGGCAAAATGTAAGGCTTGCCGCGAAATTAACCGGCTGGAAAATAGATGTTAGATCAATGGAAAAACCAGAAGAAATAGTTGAAGGCGCTTCAGCTGAACCGATTATTCCGAAAGAAGAAATTCTAACCGTGGATGAACCGAAAGATGGTGAATCAAAAGAAGAAGCGGAATTTAAGGAAGCGGTTGAAGAGGAGATGAATGTTCCGGAAAAAGTTATTGAAAAAGAAGTTAATGAGTAGTTTGATACTAATATACGAATTGATACGAATGTAACGAATCTGCCACGTATCTTAAAATGAGTTATTTGTATTATTTGTATTATTAGTATGTATTGGTAGATTGGTATCATATAAAAAATGAATCTTTGTAAGGAAGTTTCTCTTGGTAATAAAGTTCCCGAAGAATTCAATGTAATAATTGAAATTCCTCGCGGGAGCGCCAATAAATATGAGGTAGATAAGGAAACAGGTCTTATTAAATTGGATCGTGTTATCCATGCGGCTATGTTTTCTCCGGCTGATTACGGTTTTTTGCCGCAAACTCATTGGCATGACGGTGATCCTTTGGATGCATTAGTTTTTACCACATACCCTCTTTATCCTGGAGTTTTAGTGGAAGTTCGTCCGATAGGCGTTGCTTATATGGTTGATTCCGGAGAAAAAGATGAAAAAATTTTAGCAGTTGCAATCGGGGACCCTCGTTATAGAGAAGTCAAAGATTTATCCGATTTGCCGCCACATACCGTTGATGAGATAAAGCATTATTTTGAACATTATAAGATTTTACAAGGAAAGACCGTGGAAGTTAATGGTTTTGGAGGAAGGGAAGATGCGAAAAAAATCATAAAAGAAGGGCAGGAACTCTACGGAGAGAAATTTGGAAATTAAATCTGATACCAATATACAAATTTATGCGAATGCAACGAATTCGCCGCGGCGAATTAGTATGTTTGTATTGTTTGGCGAAATATGGATTTTAAACTGGAAAAACTTCCAAAATCAAAAATAAATTTGATTATTACGCTTGATGCTGGCGATCTGAAAAAATATGCTGATCAGGCGGTTTTGAATTTTTCTGAACATGCCAAGATAAAGGGATTCCGCGCGGGCAAGGCGCCGAAACATTTTGTAGTTGAACATATCGGTCAAAATCGCATTAATGATGAGACCGTAAATGTTGCAATTGAAGATAGTTATTCTAAAATTTTACTGGAAAATGATATTGAGGTTATCTCGCGTCCCAAGATAGAAGTTGTAAAATTTATTCCCAATAAAGAATTGGAATATAAGGCGGAAATCTTGGTTTCTCCAGAAATAAAATTGGCGGATTACAGGGAAATTGCAAAAAAGAGCGGTCAGACGGAGAAACAGGAAGTTAAAGTAGATAAAAAAGAAGTGAAAGATGCTTTGAATTGGATTCTAAATTCTAGAGCGAAATATATTAAAATTGACAGACCGTCTCAAAAAGGGGATTTGGCGGTAGTCAGTTATGAGCTTAGAAATAATGGAGTAAAAATAGAGGGAGCTGATCAAAAACAGCACCCGATTATTTTAGGAGAAGGTAAATTGGCGCCGGGCTTTGAAGATCAATTGATCGGACTTAAAACTGGAGAAGAAAAAGAGTTTTCTTTGGATATTCCCCAAGACTTTATTAATCATCAGATTGCCGGAAAAAAAATAGATTTTAAAGTGAATATCGACGATCTCATGCAAAAAGATTTGCCGAAATTAGATGATGAATTTGCAAAAAGCATCGGCCATTTTGAAAATTTGGAGTTACTTGAAAAGAGTATTGAGGAGGGTATTTTGAACGAGAAAAATCAGGCGGAAAAAGATAAATTCAGAATCGCCCTGATCCTAAAAGTAGCTAGCCAGTCGGAAATGGATATTTCCGAAGAATTGATTGAATCAGAATTGGAAAAAATGATTTATGAATTGGAGCATGATATTAAGCATCGCGGTATGGAGTTTGATAAATATCTCGAACACATCAAGAAAACTCGGGATGATTTAAAAAAAGAATTTCGTGACAAAGCGATTGAGAGGGTGAGGATTGCGCTTGTGATGCGCGAAATTGGCAAGTCGGAAAATATCGAAATTTCCGATGAAGAGTTGGCTGAAAAAATGAAAGAAGTTTTGACTAAATTGGGCGATCAAACTCAAAATATTGACCATGACAGATTACACGGCTATACTGAAAATATTATCATGAATGAAAAAGTGTTTGAATTATTGGAAAAATTGGCAAAATAATCAAATACCAATATACGAATTGATACGAATGCAACGAATAATACAAATATCATAAAATAAAGCATTGGTATTATTTGTATCATTAGTATACATTAGTATATTAGTATGTAGTATAGGCGTATGGACGAAGAATACGGAACATATCTAATACCGACAGTTATTGAAAAATCCCCTCAGGGCGAGCGGGCTTATGATATCTATTCCCGTCTTTTAAAAGA
>Ga0209212_1000723_pt1 | contig 61138 bp, 56 predicted proteins | sample RifGroC2_FD_183996 | JGI IMG/M metagenome (GOLD analysis project Ga0209212, IMG submission 183996) | Groundwater microbial communities from Rifle, Colorado, USA - Groundwater C2 (SPAdes) (version 2) | ecosystem: Environmental > Aquatic > Deep subsurface > Groundwater | place: Rifle, Colorado...
AATATCACCTGTCTGTTTAACGCCACCATCAGCTATTACCGGAATCCCTTTTTTCTTTGCCCCTCTGTATACTTCAGAAATTGCGGTTATCTGTGGAACTCCCACACCGGCTATAACTCTGGTAGTACAAATTGAACCGGGACCAATACCAACTTTAACAGCGTCGACACCACAATTTAATAAATCAATTGCTGCCTCATAACCTCCTATGTTCCCAGCAATTAGTTGCTCATATTTGAATTTCTTCCTTGCATCTTTAATAACATTCATAACCCCTATCGAATGACCATGCGCAGTATCTATAACTATTACATCAACTCCTGCTTTTGACAATGCAGCTATTCTATCCATAGTATCAATAGTAACACCAACAGCTGCTCCTACTCTTAATCTTCCATGTTCATCTTTACAAGCAAAAGGATGTTTCTTCTTTTTCATTATATCTTTAAATGTAATTAGTCCTTTCAAAACTCCATTACTGTCAACAACCGGAAGTTTTTCAATCTTATATCCCTGTAGAATTTTCTCCGCTTTTTCAAGATTAGTTCCGAGCGGGGCGGTTATAAGATTTTCACTTGTCATTAAGTCTTTCACCTTCAGTTTCCTGTTTGGTTCAAACCTAAGGTCTCTGTTTGTTAATATACCAACCAGTTTAAGTTTGTGATCAACAACGGGTATTCCCGAAATTCTATACTTCTTCATTAATTCAAGTGCATCGCCAATAGTTTTATCAGAAGTCAATGTAACCGGATTTCTTATCATTCCGCTTTCAGAACGTTTAACCTTATCAACTTCACTACATTGTGCTTCAATGCTCATATTTTTATGTAGAATTCCTATTCCACCTTCACGGGCAATTGCAATTGCCATTTCAGACTCTGTAACAGTATCCATCGCTGCAGAGAGTAATGGGATGTTAAGTTTTATCTCATTTGTAAGACGCGTAGAAATATCTACTTCCCTCGGAAGTATAGCTGACTTAGCGGGCACAAGAAGAACATCGTCAAATGTTAATCCTTCACGTAATCTTTTTTGATCTTCGATTTTTTTCTCCTGTTTTAATTAATCAAATGCTGCAAAGCCTGTTATATCTTCACCGATGATAAGCGTATGCATTTCATGTGTTCCTTCATAGGTCTTGACCGATTCCAGATTAGCAGAATGCCTCATCACAGGATATTCATCAAGTATTCCATTAGCACCCAGTATTTCTCTTGCAACTCTTGCAATATCCAGAGCTTTTTCACAATTATTTCTTTTGGCTAATGAAACATGCGTATGTTTCAATGTTCCGTTATCTTTCATTCTGCCAAGTTGAATATTAAGAAGCTGGGCTTTGGTTATTTCTGTTAACATATAGACTAATTTTTCCTGGGTCATCTGGTATGCTGCTATCGGTTTGCTGAATTGTACTCTCGATTTTGCATAATTTAAAGCAGCATCATAACATGCCATCATTGAACCAACAACACCCCAGGCAATTCCATACCGTGCCTGGTTAAGACACATCAACGGGTTTTTCAAACCTTCTGTCTTTGGTAAAAGATTTTCTTCAGGCACAAAAACATCTTCAAATACTAATTCGGAGGTCACCGACGCACGTAGTGAATGTTTCCCTTTCATTTCCGGAGCAGAAAAACCTTTCATTCCTTTTTCAACAAGAAAACCTTTCACAACACCTTTTAGTTTAGCCCAGACAACTGCTACATCTGCGATTGTTCCGTTTGTTATCCACATCTTGGCGCCATTAAGTTTATAGCCACCATCAACCTTTTCGACTTTAGTTACCATACCTCCCGGATTCGATCCGTAATCAGGTTCGGTTAAACCAAAGCAACCTACTCTTTCTCCCTTTGCAAGTTGAGGAAGCCATTTTTCTTTCTGCTCATCACTGCCAAAAGAATAAATGGGATACATAACAAGTCCACTTTGCACAGAAACAAAACTTCTTATTCCACTGTCTCCTCTTTCAAGCTCCTGCATAACAAGTCCATAAGCAACATTGTTCATTTCTGCACCGCCATATTTGGAAGGCAGTGTGGAACCTAATAATCCAATTTCTGCTATTTTAGGGACAAGTTGAAGCGGAAATTTTCCTTCCCTGTTATGTTCTTCAATTATCGGAATTACTTCTTCAGATACAAATTCTCTTACGAGATCGCGAATCATCAACTCTTCTTCAGAAAGAAGAGACCGGATATTAAAATAGTCTACTCCATTAAAATTATTCATAGCCACATCAAATATTCATTATTGAGAATGAAAATTATCAAATAGGCTCATGATAATCAAACTTTCAAAACGAATAGAATTAAGCCTTTGAATTAAAAGAGAAGTCTTTATTAGCATAAGATGCGGTTAGAACTGAATTATAGGTTTTCATAGCGAGAGCGGAGAGCCGGGATTCCTCCCTAGGAGTCCCTTTGAGAGAACCCGGGGTACAGTTTTACCTATACGACGGTTTAGCATCCCGCCGTTGGCGGGGTCAGCCACTCACTGAATTAATAAGTTTCTTAAATGCATTCCCACCTTTGTATGATTTGATTTGTAATTCTCTTTTATAAGCTTCGGATTTAGTTTTGAAAGCTTCCGTATAAACAATTTCCCAAGGAAGATATTTCTTAGTTGATTTAACCAGTCCTGAACTGTGATGAGATAATCTTTCTTGAAGTTTAGAGGTATGCCCAGTGTAGTAATGATTCGAACTGACAGATTTTAGAACATAAACATAGAACATAAATGAAAGCCCCCCGCATCACAAACCCTGCGGAGAGGCCGGGATTCGAACCCGGGGTACAGTTTTACCCGTACGACGGTTTAGCAAACCGTTGGTTTCAGCCACTCACCCACCTCTCCTAAGCTGAAGAATTAAAAGCAAAATTCAATCTTATATCTAAGAACATTATCTATAGGTTTAGCATCCCGCCTTTGGCGGGATCAGCCACTCACCCACCTCTCCTAAGCTGAAGAATTAAAAGCAAAATTCAATTTTATATCTAAGAACATTATCTAGAGGTTTAGCATCCCGCCTTTGGCGGGATCAGCCACTCACCCACCTCTCCTAAACTGAAATGTTAAGAAACAAATTATTTTTAAGAACAAAATCTATAGGTTTAGCATCCCGCCTTTGGCGGGGTCAGCCACTCACCCACCTCTGTTGAAATTTTTATAAATCTCTTTCAGAATATAGAGAAAAATAGTTTACTATTAAAATTTTTCTCTATGACTTATTTCTCAACCTTTTTTTATTACATTTATTACTCAAACAGCCAGGTAGAAAATACTTCTTCGGCTAATTCACTATTCTCAGAAACAGTATATACACCGAGACGGATTTTTCCACCAGATAAAAAATCAAGTTGCATAAAGCCCGGGGAAAGGACTGAAAGAATACTTTTATCTCCATAGCTCACGTTATTAATGTGAACAGAAGTACCAAATCCACTTATAAGGTAAATATTGTTATTAATTCCTTCCAAAATTTGCAGGGTATGTTCGTGCCCTGAAGCATAAATAATGTTGGGATACTTAGAAATAACCTTTTCCATTTTCTCAATCAGATCTTTATACAAATCATTTGAGGTGTCCTGTGGATATAAACCCGCTACACGAAACAAAGGATAAAGAGAGCCTATTACAGGCAGAGGAATCCATAGGAAGCGGTTTAAGGCTCTTAGAGGAAAGATATGTACTTTCCAATCAAAATAACCTCCATGTTCGCCAAAAGTATTAAGCGGATGATGCGCCGCAATAATAATAATCCTTTCTCCCGCTGTTCTGATTAAACTATCAATTCTATTTATGATTCCTTCTTTTGTAACAGGATAACAGCCACTGTTGGAAGTATCGGGCTTATTGTGATCCTGAAGCCACCACTGAGTATCGATGAAAATTACTCTTAGAATATTACCATAATCTTTGTATGCTGGTCCGGGGCATCCACTCTTTGGCAAGATTTGAATTTGTGGCTCATACCTATCAATATATTTACCTTCGTTCTTAATTCTTTCCCATCCATCGCTGCTTCCGTCTCCCCAATCGTGATTTCCCGGGATGAATATACCTTCCGTTCTGCTGTTTTTCATAATTTTAATTTGCTCATCAATTCGCCTAATCGAATTTTCATTTTCTGCGTCGCTTCCAGGATTAAATCCTTGAGGATAAATATTATCACCGAGAAATATATTAACAGTTTTCTCCGGCAATAAAGCCGCTTTATCTTCCATTGCTCGCAGTACCGGTTCTCTTTCATCCGGAGAAGGTTCGCCAGCATCACCTATTAAAAGAATCCTGTATTCTATCTTCGATTCATCTGCATCCTCTACATTTTTCTTAAGACCATCCCGTAAATAATAACTTGTTGAACAGCCGTATAGAAAAACAACAAGAAAGAAAGAAAATAAATTTCTTAGGTATTTATGCATAATGTTATAACTCCCCTGTAGAACTATTAATTATTCATTATCCGAAAACTGTAAAATATGGTTTTGTTCACTCAAAGAAATCATTTTTTAGTAGCTTCAAGCATAAGCTGCTCAGCCAATTCTTTGCCAAGATAAAGATCGATAAAATAATGTATAACATATAAAGCCGGTGTTAATACAACTGCAACTATAAATTTATACATATAATTTACAAGACCTATTGCAAGTACAAGTTTCAGATCCCAACCAGCACCGATGTAGAATGCAATGAATAGCACGACAAAACTATCAACTAATTGCGAAACAAGAGTCGAACCCGTTGCTCTCAACCATATTTTAGGATTCCCGGTTTTAGTTTTAAAGAAATGAAAAACGGTAACATCAACAAGCTGTCCAATTAAAAAAGCAGTAATAGAACCAATAATAATCCACATTCCCTGACCAAAGATTGTATTGAAAGCAAGATCCATATTAACTATTCCCGATGGGGTTTGACGTTCTATCCAGAAATCGGAAGGATTAAGAAGGATAGAGAAAAAGACCATCAGGAAAGCATATAAAATGAGACCTGCAGCCGTAAAGGAGATAAATCTTACACCACGCCTGCCATAATATTCGTTAATAATATCGGTCATTATAAATACCACGGGCCACAAAAGGACTCCTGCCGTAAGATTAAACGAGAGATTTTCAAAACCCAGAATATTAAAACTAAAGGGAGTAATATTTAAGGTCTTTTCAAGAGAAAAAATTTTAACGCCTATAAACTCTGCCAGCAGTGCGTTTGCAATGAAGAATGACCCCAGGATATAAAAAAGCCTTGTATTCTTGTCTTTCATATTTCTAAAAGGAAATTATTAAATGATTCGCCAATTTCAGAAAAAAATATTTAAAATAAAATTTTAAAATTAAAAAAGCGGCATCAATCTTTTGATCAATGCCGCTTCTTGGGAGGAGAGAGATTTGGGGAATTATCTGCTTCTTTTCTTTGTATTATCCGTGTTACTTTTTCTTTCCACTTTATCCTGACCTTGATTTCTGTTCGAATCATTGTTTCTTTTTACTTCAGTTTTTACCTGAACCTTGTTTTCATTTCTCTGCTTTTCATAGTTGGGTTTACTATTATTTACATTTTCTCTTTTGACTTCGGTCTTTCGGTTTTCGTCTGTGTTTCCGTTCTTATTTATTTCGAACTTTTTAACATCTTGTCTTTCAGTCTTTTTCTCAGGAACAATATTATATTCTTTTTTTCTCTCGGTTTGAATATTCTTATTCTCTTTTACTTCAGTTTTGTTTTCTCTTCTAATTTCAGGATTATTTTTAGGTTTCTCTTTGATTATAACTTCATTCCTGTTACCGGATTTCTTCTCCAGTTCAATGTTTCTTTCGGTCGTGATTTGTCTTTGCTTAACAACATCCGAATTATGTTCTCTAATTTCGGTATTGTCCTTTCCCAATCTTACTTTGGAAACATCCAGAGAAGATCTCTTATTTCTTTTTTCAATATTAACATCTTTCAATCCTGTTCTTGTCAATTCTTCTCTCGAAGTAACAAACGTTCTTACAGCTTCAGTCTCTTTTCCTCTATACTTCTCTACTTCCTTATAATCATTTACCCGCATAATATCACGTTGCCTTATATTCTGACCTGTTCTTTGTCTGACATAATCGACATCAACACCGTTGTTTACTATTCTGCCATCCCTGTAACCGTAGTTGTTACGATATTTTGTTCTGTTATATATTCTGTACCTGTACTTAGGAGCGGCATAATAATTATAAACATAAGGATCACAAAAATGTCTGTATCCTACAAAGTGCCAATGGTGATATGGTACATAGTAATCATTGGTATAATATATTCCGATATTCATCATGAATATTGCATAAGGAGGAAGCGGAGCCCAACCTATGTAATCATCGTCATAACGCCAGTCAACCCACGCGGGAGCCCAGTCGTAATCCGGAATCCAAATCCAACCGTAATAATCGTCATAATACCAGCGACCATAATGGAAAACTATATAACCAAAAGGCTCATAAGAATCCCAATACCATCCGTCAACAGTCCATATCCATCGCCCCTGCCTGTATGGAGCCCAGCCCCTTTTTATAATGGTTGGTCTCCAGACAACCAGACCACCATCAATTTCTATCCAGGTTCCATAAGGAGCTAAATTTGAATAGAAAAATCCAAATTCAAATCCCGGATGATTTATAATTTTAGATTCTGATTTTGCGGTATTAATAAATCCCGTAATCAGTATTGCAGTTATAATAATCAGCTTTTTCATTTTTTCACCTCAATAAGAGTTTATAGTGAATAAGCCAATGATTATGCCACCAGATTTTGTGGGTTTTTAGGAAATATGAATCGATTTAGAAAAGGATTTGTACTGAAATATAAACAGTAGGATAATTAAATAGACATTAAAAAATCAACGTTTTAACGTTCTGTCTTTCCATTTAAATTTACCCAGTGCCCCGGCTATGCTGAATACAACTATGTATGGAATGTGAAATAGTTCGGCAATAAGAAAAGGTTTAAGAAGATTTTTGTTGAATAATAAATCTGTACCTTTTTTTAGAATTGCATATTCAAGCATAATTTTAATTAAAAAACAGAAAAGAAAGGTTATCAAAAAAGTTGTTGAGAAAATAATTCCAAGTAAGATTTGAATTAGCAAAGAGAAGTAGAAAAGAAAAATTAAAACCAATTTTAGAATAAGAAACTTATTTATATAAAATAACCCTTTGCTCGCCCACCGTTTTCTCTGCTGATAGAATTGTGAAAAAGTTTTATTGGGAGAGGATGATACAACAGCTTTACGGTTCATACAAAATTTAATCTTATACTTCCCTTCCTTCCATATTTTTTGCATTAATATTTCGTCATCTCCCGAAGAGAGATGAAAATTATCATCAAAACCATTAACAGATATGTATGCTGGTTTTTTATAAGATGCATTAGCAGCATTGCAAATAGCAGGCTTGTCATTCCCAATTAAACCTGCCCCGGAAAGGATAAGTCCGGCAAATTCTATCCTTTGAATTTTGTCAAATAGTTTATTTTTCATTTCAAACTCAACTGGACCGGAAATGAATCCTGTATCATTGTCATAACAGCTTAACATAATTTCAAGCCAGTCTTTTTGATGAACGCAATCCGCATCTGTCGTTACAATTATTTCTCCTTTACAGTTTTCAATCCCAAACCTCACAGCTCTTTTTTTATGTGCGTTCGGAAGAAAATCATCCGGTAAAGAAATCACTTTAACATTAGATGATTTTTCAGCACCTGTTAACTTCGAAAGAGAATCGTCGGTCGAAGAATCATTTATATAAATTACTTCAAATTTATCTTTCGGATAAGATTGATTTTCAATACTTATAAGACTTTGCAGAATATTTCCCGATTCGTTTCTGAATGGGATCAGAACTGTAACAAATTCATCCGGCGCCTTAGCTTTTACTTCCGTGGAATGTTTACTCAAACCAAAATAAATTGATGAAATAAAATAAACATAGAAAAAAAGAAGGGATGCGAAGCAGATAATGAGTAATAATTCAGCCATTATTTTTTCTTAAACAATAAGGCTAAACCAACTAAAGAAGGAATAAGAATATTTATGAAGAAAAGGAATATTGCAGCATCAAAAGCAGAAGCAGCATCAACTCCCATTTGACCAAGAAAGAATACTGATGCCCCCTCCCTTATCCCAATTTCGCTTAACGATACGGCAGGGAAAAAAGTTTTTGTAAACATTACAAGAATTGCTGCCCAATAATAATCCACAAAATTAAATTGATTGTTGAACGCCGAAACCAATATTACAAACTGAATTGTAAAACAAAGATAAAATAAAAAAGAAACCGAGAACATTTTTATTGTAAAATTTCTATCAAGATTTTTTATGAATCTCATCTTGCTGAAAAACTTATAATATCTAGACTTCCTGATTTTATTAAAAAGAAAATTATTCCAGAATTCGGGATCTATCAGAAGATGAATTAGGAAATAAAAGAGAGTGAAAACCACAACAAATAAAGCTACTGTAATATAAATTGTCACATCATAAAAAAAGTGAACAAACAAAATGCTTGCTAATGATCCTGCAAAAGCTACAATAACAAGAGGGAAAAATTTATCGATCAATGTTGCAATTGTAACCTTCAACAATGTCTTTTCCTTAAAGAGAAATGCCCTTCCAAAATACTCTCCAAGTCTGAAAGGGGTAAATGCACCGGCAGCAAATCCCTGGAAAAGCGATATCAGGATTACTTTCTTGTGTTTGTAATTCAGAATCGTGTTACAGGTTAAATTCCATTTCCAGTATTGCAGGAATATATTCGGGATTAATAAAATAACAGCAAGGGAGATCAACAAATAATTTGCATTTTCAAAAGCTTGAATTATCCCGGATATTTTTACGGTTTTGATAATAAAGAAAAGTAGTCCCGCCGCAATAATTATTTTAAGGAATAAAAAAATTTTATTCCTATTAACAATAAGCGAATTAGTTATATATTTTTTAACTGCTTCTAATTCCACGAAAAACTTCAATGTTCAAGTTCTAAAATATTTATTTTTTGTCCTTCGGTGCAATTATTACACATGCTTAATCCTTTCCTGTCCTTAAGCACTCCCTGCCTGAAGTCCTGGTAAGGTTTGGACAACCATATATCTTTCACCGAATTATCTTTTAACTCCCCTAAACCAAAATTAGCGTCTTTGTCAAAACAGCAAGGTACAACTTTTCCGTCCCAGGTTATCACAGAAGTTCTCCACAAAGCAAAGCAATGGTCTTTCAGCTTATTTTTAATCTTGATTTCTCCATTGCTTAGAATATACCTGCTGTATCTCTGATTAGACGGTAAAAAGTGTAAAGCGTTTTCATAGGAAGAGACCTGCATTGTCTTAAAAACAACTTTATCCACGCCGGTATCTCTTCCATATTTTTTAACATCATCGAGCATATGTTCATTCTGTTTCATTACAATGAACTGAAACTCGACAAAAGGTTTTTTCTTTTTTAATTGATTTCTCTTTCTAATCAGCAATCTTAAGCCTTCATCGGCTTTTTTAAATGAACCACCGACCCTGTAATTCTGGTAACTTTCTTCATCAAGACCATCAACAGAGAAAATTAATTTATCAGGCGCATTCTTAATTATATCGTCAACAGTCTTTTCATTTATGAAATGTCCGTTAGTGCTTATCGAGACATAAATATTTTTGCTTTGCGCATACTTAATCATTACGGAAAGATTTTTATTTATATAAGGTTCTCCCTGGAAATAAAGCTGCACATAAAAGCCAGTATCTTTAACCTGATCTATTATATTCTTAAAATCATCTGCAGAAAGCAAACCCAAAGGACGTGTCAATGCTCCCAAACCGGAAGGGCATTCGGGACACATCAAATTGCAGTGATTCGTCGGTTCAATTGAATAGCTTAGCGGCATTCCCCAAACAACCGGCTTGCGAACAATTCGTGATATTGTAAAAGAGCTTACTACTTTAAAAGTATTAAGTGCTCTTTGAATTGTAAAATATTTTAAGAGATTAATCTCCAACCTTAACCGTCAATTTTTGCATTTGAAGATAAAGAATTATTAAAACCTTTAAAAGCTCGTCAACCATGTCTTCGGAAATATATCTAATTTGTTAAGCACAATAGTTTTTTATACTTTTCCATTATAAAAACAAAAACTAAACGGAGATTTGATGCAAGTTAATTTTGGAGACATTCCAGGACAACACAATCTTTTCCTGGATTATCTTTATGAGTATGACAACGTAAAAAAATTTTATAAACAGGATTTTAGTAATAAAGAAGAATATTTAAAGACTTTTAAAGCAATTTCCGAAACCAGCAGAGAATTCAGGAGCGATATACCTAAAATCGTTCAAAGCCAATATCAAGGTTTAAATCCCTCTGAAAAAACGAGGAATAATATCGATTTATTAAAAGAAAAAAACACTCTCGCTGTTGTAACCGGGCAGCAGCTCGGAATTCTCGGTGGTCCACTTTATACTTTATACAAAATTATTACTGCAATAAAGCTTGCAGGACACTTAAAAGAAAGGTACGATGCCTATAATTTTGTTCCGGTCTTCTGGCTTGAAGCAGACGATCACGATTTTGAAGAAATAAGATCCGTTGAAGTTATAAACGAACAAAATGAAGTAAGAAAAATTTCTTACGAAGATGAGATAGTCGATGAAGAAATACGGCAAAGTGTCGGATATTTAACAATCAAAGAATCTATCTCTGCTTTTTTTTACAACCTCGATAAAAATCTCAGGGATACCGAGTTTAAGCCTGAATTATTAAAAAAGTTAAAGGAAATTTATTCTACCGGAAAATCATTCAAGCAATCTTTCCAGGAACTTATCTTCTGGCTTTTTGATGAATACGGTTTGATAATCTTCGATCCGCAGGATATTATAATTAAAAATCTTCTTAAGCCTGTTTTCAAAAAAGAAATAAATAATTTCAGACAACATACTGAAAAGCTTGTGCAGGTTAGTGCAACTCTTGAAGAACTTTATCATGCACAGGTAAAGGTAAGACCGGTGAACCTTTTCTACAGCAATGAAGACGGCAGATTTCTTATTGAACCGGTTGAGAACGAATTCAGACTTAGAAGAAAACGGAAAAAATTTACCCAGGAAGAAATCATCGATGAGATAGACAATAAACCGGAGAACTTCAGCGCGAATGTTTTACTAAGACCAATTTGCCAGGATTATCTTTTACCAACTGCATTTTATGTCGGTGGACCGAGTGAAATATCATATTTTGCCCAGATAACGCCTCTGTATGATTTTTATAATTTAACTCAACCGGTAATATATCCCAGAATATCAGCAACTGTTTTTGAGAAAAATCTTGAGAGTATTCTTGAAAAGTATAGTCTCTCTTTTGAAGATGTCTTCGTCAATTCAGAAGAATTAAAAACAAGGGTGATAAATTCTTTCTCAAAAAATTCTGTCGATGATGTTTTTGCAGAATCAAATAATGAAATCGAGCTTGTGATCGATCGCCTTAAAGAAAAGCTTTTTGAGTTCGATAAGACAATTGCCGACGGGACCGGCAAATACAGGCAGAAAATACTCGGTTATCTGGACGAACTAAAATCTAAAGCTATTGATGCACAAAAAAAGAAACACGAAATAACTCTCAGGCAAATTGATAAGCTAACAAATTCTCTCTTCCCGAATAATGCTCTCCAGGAACGTGAATTAAATTTCGTTTACTTCTATAATAAGTATGGCAACGGCTTTATGGAAAGATTATTTAGCGAGTTGAAGATTAATATTTTCGATCATCAGGTAATTAAATATTAATCTCTCAGACTATCGTTTTCTCTGTATCTGTATCGAAGAAATGAAGCTTGCTCGTATCGAATAGAATCTCTTTTGCTGTTCCTGCTTCAGGCTTTTCTCTAGCAGGTATTCTTGAAACAAATTGCTCTCCATCAATAGAGAAATATAAGAATATTTCATTTCCCATCGGCTCGACCACTTCAAGATTAACATTTACTTTTGTAAAATTAGCTGAAGGCGAAACAGTATTCGGGTCATAAATATCTTCAGGACGTATTCCTAACCATAATGTTTTATTTGCATAGGAATTAAGTTTATTTTCATAATTTTTATTTAACGATAAATTAAGATTCCCTTTCTTACTTTTAAAAGTAAGATTACCGTTTTTAGCAAGCGTACCTTCAATAAAATTCATTGAAGGACTTCCAATAAAGCCCGCAACAAATTTATTAGTTGGATAATTATATAAATTTAGCGGTGTGTCAATCTGGTTAACAACCCCGTCTTTCATAATTACAATTTTATCTCCCATCGTCATAGCTTCAGTCTGATCGTGAGTAACATAGATCATAGTTGCTTCAAGCCTTTGATGAAGCTTTGAAATCTCTGTCCTCATTTGAACTCTAAGTTTTGCGTCGAGGTTGCTTAGAGGTTCGTCAAACAAAAATACTTTCGGTTTCCTTACTATTGCTCTGCCGACAGCAACTCTTTGTCTCTGTCCGCCGGATAAAGCCTTTGGTTTTCTTTCAAGGTAAGGTTCAAGATCTAAAATTTTAGCAGCTTCGCTTACTCTTTTCTTTATTTCTGCTTTATCAAATTTTCTCAGCTTCAATCCGAAAGCCATATTTTCATACACGGTCATGTGGGGATAAAGAGCATAGTTCTGAAAAACCATTGCAATGTCCCTGTCCTTCGGAGAAACATCGTTAACTTTTTTGTTATCGATAAAAAGATCGCCTGAAGAGATTTCCTCAAGACCTGCAATCATTCTCAATGTTGTTGATTTACCGCAGCCGGAAGGTCCAACAAGAACTACGAATTCTTTGTCTTTCACTTCTATGTTTATATCCTTAGCAGCAATATTGCCGCCCTCGTAGACCTTGGTAACGTTCTTAAGGATTACTTCTGCCATAGTTAGCCCGTAATTGTTTTTATTTGTTCTAAAAAACCAGGGTTGGAAATTCCAACGCAGCCAAAGTTATCAACTTTTCCACCATCATTCAACAGCAATGATAAGATTGCAAAAGTCATTGCAATCCTGTGATCATCAAAACTTTTAAAGAGAACATTTTTATTTTTTATTTGACCTGAAAATGAAAATCCATCTTCAAATTCATCCACGTCTAAACCTAAAAGTCTATAATTATAGCAAAGAGCAGAAATCCTGTCACTCTCCTTTTTCCTTAATTCTCCTGCATTTTTAATAGAGAAATTTCCTTCAGCAAATAAGCCGGCAACAGAAAGAATCGGAATTTCATCTATGATATTCGGAATTATTTCTTCAGGTATTCCAAGGTTATTTAATTGACTGCTTTCAATAACAAGGTCACCAAAAATTTCTCCACCGCTAATGGAAACATTTTCATAATTGATCTTTGCCCCCATTTGTTCAAGTATTACAAGGTAGCCTTTTCTAGTATCATTCAGTCCGGTGTTTTTTATTCTTATTGAAGAATTTTTCGCAAGAAGGGTGAGTACTACAAAAAAAGCGGCGGAAGAAACATCCGAAGGAACAAAATATTCTGCCGGAACGGGGTAATTAATTTTTGAGACTAAAATTGTATTGCCTGATTCACTTTTTTTAACTTCAAGTCCCAGCATCTTTTCTGTATGGTTTCTTGAAGGGAGATTTTCCAGAATAGATGTTATTCCTTCACAATGGAGCCCGGCAAGAATTACAGAACTTTTAATCTGGGCACTTGCAACAGGTAATTCATAATTTATCGGCTTAAGCTCTTTAGCCGGGAATATTTTTAACGGCAGTTTATTATTTTTAGATTCAAAGCGAGCGCCCATTTGTGTAAGCGGAATCGTTACTCTATCCATCGGTCTTTTCGATAAAGATTCATCACCTATTAAAGTTGTTTCGAAATTCTGTGCGGATAAAAATCCTGTTATTAGTCTTGCAGTCGTTCCGGAATTGCCGCAATCCAATTGCTTTTTAGATTTGATAAAATTTTTAAATCCTTTTCCGGAAACAATAACTTCATCTTTTTCTTTTTTAATATCGCAACCGAGATCAGAAAAACATTTCATTGTTGTTGCAACATCTTCTCCGTTCGATAAATTTTTTATTACAGATTTCTCATTAGCCATTGAAGCAAAAAAAACAGCCCTGTGCGAAATTGATTTATCACCGGGAAGACTAAGTTCACCATTAACTTTGGTAATATGATTAAAAATTTGAAGCATAGTTATAATCCGTGAGAATCCGTCTAATCCGTGTTATCCGTGTTCTATTCAGATGGATGGAACACAGATGACACTGATAACACGGGTTAACACAGATATTCTTTTTATTTGTTTAATATCCATTCATTTATTTTCATTTCAAGTTCATCTTTGGAGAATTCCGATTTATCGTACATTCCTTTTAAGCTTCTCTGCCTGGAAGCTTCATACAGACAGATTGCTGCGGCAACAGAAACGTTTAAGCTTTGCACCATCCCGAACATAGGAATAATAAATTTCTCATCTGCAATTTCCTCTGCTTCTTTTGAAACTCCACGATGTTCATTTCCAAAAACGATTGCCGTTTTCTTAGTTAAATCAAAATCATAAATACTTTTTGAACTGTCTGTAATTGATGAAACCAAAACTTTAAAGCCATCCTTTTTTAACAACAGAGCACAATCTTTTATATTTTTATACTTTTCTCTCTCAACCCATTTGTAAGCTGAAGCAGAAGACTTTTTACCAATCTTCGGAAATGGTTCAATATTATAAACGAGTGAAACTCTTCCAACTCCAACGCTGTCACATGTTCTGAAGATAGCACTTACATTATGCGGATCATGAATATTCTCCAGAACGACATGAAGAGACTTCTGCCTGAAATTGATAACAGAAATAATTTTCAGAGCGAATTGTCTTCACAAATTAAATATACATTATGTAGGGGCAAGTCTCAGACTTGCCCCTACGACCAAGTTATTTATTAAAAACTAATTTATATACAGTTTTATTTTTACTGCCTCTCGCTTTATCAATCTTAAATTTTTCTTTTGAGCTAATTTTAAGATAATAAGCAGCAAGATCAATAATTTTATTCATCACGGTATATTCATCGTGTGCCCAGCATTCACATCCTTTTAGCGAAGGAATTTCCGCTGTAAAGCCGTCATCTGTTTTTTTGATAATAATGTCTAAAATCACTTATTAATACTTGTTTTATAAAAGGCCATATTTTTCACGAAATTCCTCAGCATTTCTTATCCCGTCCAAATCTATAATTTTATTTATCCTCTCGTTTTTTAATCTTGCTATTAGCTCTTTCCTATTTTCATTACAATTTGGCTTTGGAACAATATCTTTTACTCTCATTGTTACAACTAATTCATATTTTGAAGAATCATAAAAATCTTTAACGAACTTAGGATTTGGCATTGCTTTGTAATTAATCGAGGGGGATTTCTTCCTCATTATTTATCTCCTTATAATTTTAAAGAGTCATTTAATAAGAACTTGTTCCTTTCTCACCCGAAACTATCTTAACGCTTGCGCTTGCACCAATTCTGTCTGCACCGCTTGCAATCATTGCCTGCGCATCTTCTTTGGAACGAATTCCTCCCGAAGCCTTAACTCCAATGCTGCTTCCAACAACGTATTTCATTAAGGCAACATCGCCGACAGTTGCACCACCTTTACTGAATCCTGTAGAGGTTTTTACAAAATCCGCTCCTGCTTTTTTACATATTACACAAGCCTTAATCTTTTCTTCATCGGTTAATAAAGCAGTTTCAAGAATTACTTTACAGATTAAATTATTCTTTTTAGCCACAAGCACGACCTGGTTTATATCGTTAAAGACATACTCATAGTTCCCCTGCTTATGCTGACCAACGTTCATAACCATGTCTATTTCATCAGCGCCGTTTTGTATTGCCTGTTCTGCCTCAAATCTTTTTGTCTCTGTTGTATTTGAACCGAGAGGAAAACCGATTACAGTGCAGATTTTAACTCCGGTTCTTTTTAATAGACTACTTGCCATGGAAACATATCCGGGATTGATGCACACCGAAGCAAATTTAAATTTTGCTGCTTCATCGCAAAGTTTTCTTATTTCATCAGGAGTTGCATCCGGCTTTAATAAAGTATGATCAATTTTGCCAGCGAGATTTTTATCAGGTAAGGCTTCACCAATTCCTAACCCTGCTGCGACTCTTGCTGCACCAACGCCCATAATGTTTTGAACAGTTTTAGGCTGTGTTACAACATTAGTCTCCCAGCCTTTGCAGGATTCTTCTTTGCAGTAAAAATCTCTTAATGTTTTTTCAAGAAATTCCTGCGAGACATCCGTATTTGAAATTTGATAATTCATATCATTCCTCGATTGTAAAACCTATTTTTTTCTTTGGCTTTTCCGGTGGTATTAAAAGCTGATTAATAACTTCAAAGATCGTTTGGATTTGTTCATCGTGTGAATCAATTTTTAATTCTAACTCTTTTAGTTTTTGTGCAAGTTCCTTATGAGTAGAAAGGATTTCCCTCAATTTAACAAAAACCCTCATAATCTGAATATTTACCTTTATTGCCTTTTTACTACGAAGCACAGAGGAAAGCATTGCAACACCTTGCTCGGTAAAAACATAAGGTAGGTACTTGCGATGCTCGCCTCTTCCCTTTTTTAAGATCGCATTTTGCGATCTTAAAGCATCATACTCAGATTTGACTAATCGAAACATAAAATCTTCAGGAAATCTGTCAACATTCCTTTTTACTTGTTCATTTAATCTACCAATTGAAACACCATAAAGTCCCGCTAAATCATGATCCAACATTACCTTTTGATTTCTTATCAGATAAATCTTTTTTTCAATCCTATCTATTGGTATAACTTCAGTTTCAATCATTTTATTATTTCCCATTTTTCGAGGTTGCAATTTGCGATCTCTAAAAATATTTGCTCAAATCCCATAGTTCCGATAAGCTTCAAAGGTATTTTTAAGCAGCATTGCTCTCGTCATTAGTCCCACTCCACCTGGTACTGGCGTAATGTAAGATGCTTTTTTAGAAACTTCGTCAAAATCAACATCGCCAACAACGCGGTATCCTTTTTTCGTTGTTTTATCCTCGATTCTATTTATACCAACATCAATAATTACAACTCCATCTTTAACCATATGCGCTTTAACAAATTGCGGAGAACCAATTGCTGCAATCAGAATATCCGCCTGCTTTGTGTAATAAGAAATATCGGGTGCAGCAGAATGACAAATAGTTACAACAGAATTTGCGTGCTCTTTCTTTTGCAGCATTATGTTTGCAATCGGCTTGCCAACTATATTGCTTCTTCCCAAAACTATAACATGCTTTCCTTTTGTTTCAATTTTATACCTGATTAATAATTCCTGTATTCCTGCAGGTGTACAGGAACGAAACGCTTCTTTACCAATAACAAGATTACCAACATTTACAGGATGAAAACCATCAATATCTTTTTTAGGTGATATCGCTTCTATAACTTTATCTGCATTAATTTGCTTGGGAAGAGGAAGTTGAATGAGTATTCCATGATAATCTTTATTGTTATTGTATGACTCGATAAGATCGATTAATTGATTCTCAGATATATTTGCCTCTCTTTTCTCGGTCACAGTCTTCATTCCGATTTCATTACAATCTTTGGTTTTGCTGTTCACATAAATTTCCGAAGCAGAGTTATTACCGACAAGTATAGCCACTAAGCCCGGAACATTTTTCCCTTGAGCTTTTAATTTATCAATTTCAGTTTTTAATTCTGTTCTGATATCCTGCGCTATTTTTTTGCCGTCAAGTAGAATCATATTATATTTTTATTCCTTAATAGCCCGACATTTATGCCTGCCTGTCAGCAGACAGGTCGGGGATAATTAACCAATTACCCGTATGGCTTTAGCCAATATTGAAATTGAATTTCGGCTAAAACCGATTAAATAGTAAAACTCAATTTCCACGACCTGAAGGTCGTGACTATTATAAAACAATTTTTTGACCCTGCCGTTCCGGTATTTGAATTTGATATTCTTCTTTCAAATAATTTTTTAATTCATCATCATCTAAAATTTCTTCCTCAAAAGGATTTGAATTTTGCCAGCCTGTTTTTCCTGTTGTTCTGTAATTTTCCAATCGCCTTCTTGCAATTTCACAATAAACAGGATCAATATCACATGTGTAACATTTTCTTCCCGTTATTTCAGAGGCAATAAGTGTAGTTCCCGAATGTGCAAAAAAATCCAGAACAATATCGTTCGCTTTACTGCTTGCTTCAATAATTCTTGTAATTGCCTTAAGAGGTTTCTGAGCATAGCATCCGTTTACATTCTCTTCCATCCTGTAAAACACCTGCTGGATATCTACCCAAACATTTCCTGCTCTTATAAATTCAGATTTTCCTCTTTCAAAGTTTTCAGTAACTTTTCCGTTGACTTTCTTATAATAACCTCTCAATATTTTGGGAATGTCGGTATATTCAGAATTAATATCAAAAAAAGGGTTTCCTTTTGTATAAAACAAAAGCTCCTGCCTCACTGACATCCAATTTTTCTGGGTACCATATCCTCTTTGATTTCTCATTGTTATAAAGCTTCTGGAATTAAATCCACTCTTTCGCATCATCGAGATAAAATCTGGAAGAGGCTGAAAGTGATTATTCTGGTCTGCACCGAGCCAGATATAGAGTGATGAATCAGGGAGCAAGGAATCATAAGTATTTTTAATCCATCCTTTACTCCAGTCAATAAATTTCTCCAGGTCTCTTTCATCAAAAGCTACAAAATTATAAGGGGGATCGTGAACAGCAAGAGAAGATTTTTGTTTATCCAGCAAAGTTGTAATTGCTTTCCCGTTTGCGGCATCAATACATCCTATCTTATGTTTCCCTTCAGGGTCTTCCCAAATATTTCCCGGTTTAAAGCTGCAATGCTTAAGTAATAATGAATGTAAAACCCCGTCGTTATCTATCCTCGGTAAAGGAAAGTTAACCATCTTTCTCATTGGTTTTTGTTGTGAAAGAGGGGAAGAGAATTCTTTCAATTTCAACTGCCTTGCCGGAGTCACAATCTATTTTCAAAAACATTGCACAAAGATGCACATCATTCTGTGCTGTTTCATACTTTTGCGGAGTCTGATAAATAAACCTGTTAAGAGCAGCCTGTGTTTTCATTCCGATAACAGACTCATAAGGTCCGCTCATTCCAACATCAGTTATGTAACCTGTTCCTTGCGGAAAAATTCTTTCATCTGATGTCTGAACGTGTGTGTGTGTTCCGATGATTGCACTAACTTTGCCGTCAAGATAATTTACCATTGCAAGCTTTTCTGCTGAAGCTTCCGCATGGAAATCTATAATAATTATTTTCGTTTCCTCTTTAAGCTTTGAAAGAATCCAATCGGAAGTTCTGAACGGGCAATCGATTGTAGCCATAAAAGTTCTACCCTGAAGATTAACTACTGCAACCTTTCCCTTTTTTGTTTCGGCAACATGGTAGCCGTTGCCATAAGTTCCCCGCGGATAATTTAAAGGGCGCAAAACTCTGGCTTCTTCTTTAAGATAATCCTGTGATTGGTGCTTATCCCAGGTATGGTTTCCTCCGGTAATGACATGCACACCGAGCTCAAAAAGAATTTTCCCTTCTTTACTTGTGCATCCTTTCCCATCTGAAGCATTCTCTCCATTAGCAATAACAAAATCAGCTTTATATTTTTGAATTAATCCGGGCAACCAGGTTTGAACAAGATCCATTCCCGGTTTGCCAATAATATCGCCGACAAAAAGTATATTTAAATTATTCATACTTGCTTTGATAATATATCTAAAAAAGGAGAAAATAGGAAAAGCCCTACCCCAATCTAAGATCTTTTAAGAAATTTAATATTCTTTGAATGTATTACTTTTTAAGATTAGATTTATGTTATGATTTCCGATGACCTTATAAACATTCCCTTCGATGCAGCTGAATATTCCGTACTTGATGTTGAAACTACAGGGTTAACTCCCCGTTATAATGGAATTATTGAAATCGGTATAGTAAAAGTAAAAGGGTTAAAAATCGTTGACAGGTATAGTTCTCTCATTAATCCCGGCAGACCAATTCCCTACTACATTTCCGAATTCACCGGCATTACAGATGATGACATCTATAACGCTCCAATGTTCGAAGATGTTGCGGATGATATTCTAAGATTCATTTCCGGTTCTGTTTTTACCGCACATAACCTTTCTTTTGATCGCAGCTTTCTTAATAAAGAATTCTTGATGATAGAAAGGGAGAAGCCGGCAAATCCTCAACTATGTACATTAAGATTAGCAAAAAGAATTTATCCTGAATTAAAAAGCAAATCACTCGGCAGTTTAAGCCGTCACCTCAATGTGAAACTCTTAAATGCTCATAGGGCTTTACCGGACGCTGAAGCAACAGCACGAGTTTTAATCAGAATGTTAAAGCAGATTAAGAAGGCAAATGAAGTAAAAACATTAAATGAATTATTAAGTCTTCAGGTTATTCCATCTGAGAAAGAGACCAAAATAAAAATAAGCAAACATCTTAAAGAAGATGTACTTTCGCTTCCTGAAGCACCCGGAGTTTATTACTTTCTTAATTCAAAAGGGAAAGTGATTTACATAGGCAAAGCAAAATTATTAAACAAGCGGGTCCGTTCTTATTTCCTTTTAACAGCACCGAGAAAAGCAAAGAGAATAATCAAGCAAACCAGACAAATCAAATTTGAAATTACAAACTCAGAATTAACTGCATTATTGTCTGAAGCCGAATTAATTAAATTGATTAACCCGAGACATAACCTTCAATTAAAGCATTACGGCAATAAATACTTCCTTAGGGTAAACAAGACTCATCCTTTCCCGGATATTGAAATCTCCAACAAGTTTGATTTTGACGGGAATGATTACTTCGGTTTGTTCGTTACCAAAAAGAAAGCTGAAATTGTATACGAATTAATCAATAAGGCTTTTACTTTAAGAGAATGCAGCAAACAGGAGTTTCTTAAGAATAAAAGATGTTTTCTTGCAGAGATTGAAAGGTGTATTGCCCCCTGCGAAATAAAAGATGCCGGACTTTATGATGAAGAATTGAACAAAGTTTATGAGTTTTTGTTCGGTAAGAATCAAAATATTCTGAACCGGCTTTTAAATAAAATGAAGTTCTATTCGGAAAAACAGAAATACGAAAAAGCCGGTGAGATAAAAGTATTAATTGATCTTATTCTTTCTCAAACGCATAAGACTTCTATTTTAAAAGAACCCGTTAATTCGGCTAATGTTCTTTTTCAAATTTCAGAAAAATTTGGCTCTGATTATGTCCTGATGATCGAAGGGAAAATCTACATAAAAGAATATAAGGTAAACAGGGAGAATAATTTTGAAATTGCAATAGATGATTACTATTCCAACACACTTTACACAAAACCTTTGCCTACCGATGAGGACCTTGAAAAGATGAAAATAATTCTGAACTGGATAATTAAAAACAGGAATAAAGTTCACGCATTTTATCTTAAGGATTATTCAAATAAGGAAGACCTGTTCGGCAAAGTAAGCATTTACAAAAATTATGATAATAACTTTCCTGATGAAGCTACAGTTCATAGAAGTACAAGTGATATTGAGGATTTTGCCGGGAATCTTTTTGTTGAAAGCCTGAATTGAATCTCGCCGCAGGAAATAAGCTTAAAAAAATCCTTTCCGATAATAAATCCGGCTCTTCTGAAATACTTCTAAAATTAATAAACTGGTGTAAAAATTATAGCAGCGATAAGAAAACTCTGCTCGAAATGATTAATGCGTCAAATAAAGAATTAAAAAGTTTCCCGGCTGTTCAATCTTTTATAAGAGAATTTAAAAAAGTAATCGAGACAAAAGGCGATTCTCAAATTATTGTTTTTTTGAATGAACAAACAAAAAGGATTGAAAATAGATACTCAAATCTTTTTAATAATTCCCTTCCCATTCTTAAAGACTCAGAAAGGATTGTGACTCTTTCCAACAGCAAGACTATAATTGAAATCCTTGTAAGGCTAAATAAACTAAGAAAAATCTCCGTAGTGGTTGGAGAATCAAGACCCCAGTTTGAGGGACGAATTATGGCAAAAGAATTATTAAAAAATAAAATAAAAGTTGAGATCATTCCCGATGTGCTTTTGCTGGATGCTGTTGAAAAAGCCGATGCTGCAATCATTGGTGCAGATTTCATTCTTCTAAATGGAAACGTTGTGAATAAAATTGGAAGTAGAAGCCTGGCGATCGCCTGCAAATATCTTAAGAAACCGTTTTATGTTCTTGCGACCACAGATAAAGCTTCAAACAAGAAAAAATATTTCCACGAAAAAAGAAATGGAAATGAAATCTGGAACTACAATCATAAATTTCTGACTAAAACCAATTATTATTTTGAAATTGTTGAAAAGAAACTGATTACGAAAGTAATAACAGGTTAAAAAACTCAAAAGTCAAATCTCAAACCTCAAAAGTGAATGTAATACAAAATCTTTTTTAAGATTTGAGATTTGAGATTTGGTTTTAGTCAGAATTCAACCAGTTGTTTACTCTTTATATTAAACCTGATCGTGAGCATTGCAGCTGAAGCAGTTAGCCCCAACAGAAGCCCGACCCAAACTCCTTCGACACCAAAGTGAAAAACAAATCCAAATAGATAACCTATCGGAAGTGCAAGGACCCAATAAGCTATAAATGTAATAAGTGTAGGAATTTTCACATCGGTAAGACCTCTCAAAACTCCGATCCCTACCCCCTGAATTCCATCAGAAATCTGGAACAAAGCTGCTATAACTATTAAAGATGATGCAATTCTTATAACATCTTCGTTATCAATGTATAAAGTCGGAAGAAACTCATTCAAAACAATAAAAATAACTCCGAAGGTGAACATAATTGAAGCACCCATAATAACTGCCGTAAAACCTGCTTTCCGCACTTCAACAACATCCTTTTTACCAACTTTATTACCCACTCTTATTCCACCGGCAGCGGATATACCAAGCACAACCATAAAAGTAATTGATGCAAGATTTATAGCAATCTGATGAGCAGCAAGCTGGTTTGTTCCAAGCCATCCTATCATTATTACTGCAAAAGAAAAAGCGCCGACTTCAAAAAAATATTGAAAACCGCTTGGCAATCCAATCGACAAAATCTTTTTAATGACGGGAAAATTTATCTTTTTAAAATGAAAATTAACATCAAACTGCTTAAAGTATTCTTTGTTCATAACATAAAGCATAATTACAAAAGCCATAAATACTCTTGAAAAAAATGTCGCCCAACCTGCACCATTCAAACCTAAAGCTGGCATTCCAATGTTGCCGTAAATAAAAACCCAGTTGGCAAAAGCGTTTATAATATTGGCAACAATGGCAATTATCATTGCGGGTTTCATTATAGAAAAACCCTCGATAAATTGCTTATATGTATGGAAAAGCATTGCGGGCATTATTGATAATGCAATTATCTTTGTATAAGAAGATGCTTGTTCAGCAACTGCCAAAGGCTGGTTTAAATATTCAAAAAGATTAGAAGTGAAAAAAACAACAGACATTAAAATCAATCCCAGAACAATATTAACAATAAGAGATTGTCTGAAATAAATTCCACATTCCTGGAATCTCTTTGCTCCAACTAGGATAGCGATAAGAGGTGTAACAGACATTGAAACTCCTAATCCAATAATAAAAATCAGGATAAACATGCTGTTTCCTAAAGAAGCTCCTGCAAGAGGAACTGCACCCAACTCACCTACCATTATGCTGTCAACAACTCCCATCATAATAAATCCAAGCTGACCTATTATAACAGGGTATGCAAGATTAAATGTTTCCCAAATATGTTTTTTAAAGCTTTGCAAAATTTCTTCGGATTTAAGAGAAGAAATATAAATCTAAAAAGCTAAAGAGGAAATTAAAGAATGGAAAAATGATCAACGGCTTCACCGATTTTTGTGAAGCCGTTAACTGGTAATTTCTATGGAATTAAATACCCGTGTTTTTATTCAGATATTCAGAATAAAATCTCAAACACATCTTTTTAACTCTTTCACTATTATCGAAACGAATTGCCTGGCGTATTGAATTTATCGACATAGGAGTTCCAAGCTTATAAAGAGAAAGTGCCGCAGCAATTCTTGCTTCTTCTGTAACGCCATCTCTCATCATTTGCATCAATGGTATAACGGCATTAGTGATTTTCAATTCCCCGAGCATATAAGCACTGCTTGTCTTAAGTCCCATATTATCGGATTCTATCCCGTTTAATAATGACTGGACTGTGTTCTGAGTTATAACAATTTTGCCTTTGGCTGAATTACCGGCGAATATAAAAGAGGAGAAGATCAATAGAAAAAATAGCGAACTAATTAGCCTACTTTTCATTTTTACACCTCGTTTTTTATTAACTGGTGTTAAAATATTGCTCATTAAATGCTATAGCTAACTAATTAGGATAAAAGGTGTTAAGTTCTGATAGAATGTACTAATGAATAATTGATTGGGGTTGATAATTTACACTTGTCAAGCAATAAAAATTCCTATATGTCATAAAATTTTAATAGGTATTTCAAACTAAAAATGCTTAGCTAAAATTTAATGTATTTAGCGGAGAGAGAGGGATTCGAACCCTCGGTGACAACTAGTGCCACACTGGTTTTCGAGACCAGCCTATTCAACCACTCTAGCATCTCTCCTTTTTAGTTTATTTATAGATATTTTACTTTGAAAAATAAAAATAACTTTAAATGTTCCAATACAAAATAAGTATAAAGTTTTTAAATTGACTAGGAACCTTTTGATTTTATTATAGTAATTGGATAAACATTATGACTAATATTTCAACTGATTCAGAATATGAAGAACTTCTGAAAAAAGAAAAGGAAATTGATTCGGGAAAATCAAAATTCAATAAACAAATTAAATTCTATCTTGTTATTGCTTTTTCTTTAATTATTATTGGCTTAATAACTTTTTCAGGATTTTTTTTTGGAGATCCAGCTTATCTAAGTCAATTAGGTGAATATGTTGGTGGAATAGTTGCCTCTACTTGGTCACTTGCCGGTTTAATTATAATATACGTTGCATTTCTGGGGCAAAAACTTCAACTGCTAGAGCAACAAAAAGAATTGGTATATAATAGATTCGAAGTTCAGGCCACAAGAAAGGAATTAGCTGGACAAAGATTACAGATGGAAGAACAAAATAAAACTTTGAGAATGCAAAGGTTTGAAAATACATACTTCCAGATGCTAAACCAATTAAATAATATTACTTCTGAAACAAAAATAATGTTAAGATCAGTTGTTTATTCTGGAAGAGAAGCTTTTGGGAAATTTTATACTTTTTTGAAAGAAAATTCAGAAAATTATGATTATTGGATGTTAAATGAGCAACATGAGTTTGAACATTATTTCCGAAACCTTTTAAGTATTATAATTTTTATTGATGATTCAAAGGATATAGATAAGATGTTTTACATTCGGTTACTTTTAGCACAAATATCTAAAGGCGAAATGCTATTCCTTTATTACTATTGTATTGTTGATAAGAATATTTATAAGGATCAATTTCAAGAGAAAGTTCAAAAATATGGTTTATTTTATAGATTGCTTTCCGATGATCTAATTGATAGATCTCACTTTAATTACTATCATTCTTCAGCCTTTAGATTGGCTGACTCATGAATTAGCTAATCAATAAGGCTATGTACAAATAAGATTAACAATAATCCTGAAAGCAAAGAAGTAATAACAATAGTTCTATGATGTCTTAACATTTCGCCCAGCACGGCATGCAGAGCTAAGTAAATAAAACCTCCTGCAATGTGTGCCATAAGAATACCCATCCAGAAAAATGAAATTCCTTCTTTTAAAAGAAACACTCCTAAAAGTGAACCGAGTAGAGTGGTTGACTCAACAAGGGCAGTATATGAAATGACTTTTACTTTAGAATAACCAGCACCAAGCATTAATGAAGCAAGTGCTAATCCCTCGGGAAATTTGTGAGTTAAAATGGCAGCAAAGATTGAACTTTGCTCTTCATTATGTAGGTCTCCGGTTGAGATAGCAATTCCATCAAGAAGTGAATGGAATGCAAGCGCAGTAAAGAGTGTAAGGAATATTTCAGAAAATTTCTTTGTGGTTTGTTCATCGAAGTGAGAAGCTGAACATGCAGGGCAAACATGCGAATAATATCTGCTGATTACCCAGAAAAGTAAATAACCCGACAACACACTTATTATAATTTCGATAATATTTAATTCTCTTGAAGACTCAGGGATTAATATGAATGCAGCTGCTCCTAATAAAGCACCGGCAGATAATGAGATCAAAATGCAGAGCTTTTTATGGTTAAGCCTGATTATAAAAGTAGATCCCGCTCCAAATAAAGCTGATACTAAAGCAAGAAATGATTTGAAAAGAATCAATAGAAGCATAAGTGTAAAGATAATCTTTTAAGAATAACATTAGCAAAATTGTACCGATAATCTTTCGTAGGAGAATCAAAATAGTTATATTTGAAGCCCTGTTTCGGAGAGATGCAGGAGTGGTTTTCAGCCGTAGGCTGATCCGCCTTTGACGGAAACTGGCAAAATGGGAAAGTATATGTTTTATGTTTATGTTCTTTGGAGTTCAAAACTAAAAAAGAGATATATAGGATCAATAGATAAAGTTGAAAAGAGCCTCAGCGAGCATAATCGTGGTTGTAATAAATTTACTAAAGGCGGAATTCCCTGGTTATTGATTCACAAAGAAGAATTTTTTACAAAAGCTGAAGCTTTAAGAAGAGAAAAATTCTTAAAGTCTGGACAAGGAAGAGCCTGGTTAGATAAACAATTATCTAACATTCGGAGAGATGCAGGAGTGGTTTAACTGGCACGCCTGGAGAGCGTGTGTACGTTAACGCGTACCGAGGGTTCGAATCCCTCTCTCTCCGCATTAAAATAATTAATAAGGGGATATAAATGAAAACTTGTCCAAATCATCCGGATAAAAAAGCAGAATATGTCTGCTACGGATGCGGAAAATACTATTGTAAATTATGCCTGACAGAAGAGGGAGATTACTATTATTGTAATGAACCTGCCTGCCGGGAATTATTATACGCAGCAAAGCATAAACAATTATTATTACCGTCAGAAGTAATCTGCCCAAATTGTCAATCAAACTTAAAGTTGGAAGACGATGAACGTGAATCAGGAAAGATTCATTGCCCTGAGTGTGAATCGTTTATTGATTTCACTGTAGTGCCGCCTGTTGTTAAGAATCGAAAAGAATATACACAACTGTTTTCTTCATTAAACCAGGGAGATATTGGTATCGTGAGATCTATTCTCGATGATGGAGAAATCGATTATTATGTGTTTGGAGAGAATTTCTTAAGTGTAGATCCTTTGATACAGCCCGCTAAATTTTTTATTCTGAACGAGCAAATCGATGAAGTGAAAGGACTATTAAAAGATTTCGATTTTAAAATCTTTGGTGCATCCGCAAGACGGGATGAAACAGATTAATTGTTAGATACTTTTGCTTTTTTGATAACTGCACACTTTGGCGATGAAATAAAGAAGTAAATGAGAAGGAAAAAAGAAAGCAATATAAAAGAACCGTAAAAAATTAATATGTAAAGCATCTTATGACTCCAAAGGATTAAAGTTAGTTATCTGGTCTGACTTTAACACAATTAAAATGCCATTGGATTGATTATTCAAAAATGCTTTTTCCAGTCAATAAAGTGTATTGAGTTCCCATCCGATTCGAAAATCAAGGCTCCATATTTATCCGTCCGGTAAATTTCCGAGCCAAAATCTTCCAGTCTTTTAACAATTTCTCCTGATGGGTGTTCGAACTTATTTAAAATCCCTGCACTGATTATACTCTGCTCAGGAGTTACATAATTCAGAAAAACCTTGCTGCTGCTTGTTTTGCTTCCGTGGTGACCAACCTTCAAAACATCGACATCCAAAAATAATTTATAATCAGAAGCATAAACTTTCTCAACTTTCTTTTCTACATCGCCCGTAAATAGAAAAGAAGTCTTGCCATAAACCATTTTCAACATTCCGCTTTTATCGTTGGAAGAAAGCTCAGTATTCTCCATAATGCTTTCATTATTCAAAACATAAATTCTAACTTCGTCAATCGTCAATATTTCCTTCTTATAATATTCAATAGGGATATGATTTTCTCTTAGATATTTTTCAAACTTTACATCCTTTACCAGGCTAGAGTCAATTCCCGGTTTGATAATCTTTTTAATTACTCCAGCTTTAACCAGGGAAACAAATCCAGCATAATGATCAGAATCAATATGTGAGACAAAACCGTAATCTATTCTCTCTATCCCTAAATATTCCAACAAAGGGAGAATAATTCTTTCACCATTATCGAAAGAGGGTGTTGCATTCCCAGCATCAATTAGAGCAGTTGTACCTTTGGGAAACTTTAAAAGAATTGCATCGCCCTGCCCTACGTCAATTGTAAATACAGATAATTTCCCCGTCTTAAGCAAGTTATAATTATCCAAAGTCGATAGTAATAAAAAATTTGAAACTACGAGAATCACAATCAAAATTTTTACAAAAGTCGTATTTATTTTTTTAATAACATACAACAAAAAGAAAAGGAATAAATAAAAGAGAAGTGAATCATACAGTGAAAAATTCTTTACAAAGATGTATGAGAAATTTTCATTACCGGATAATTCTATAAATAAAAATAATAATTTTGTAACGAGTTCATTCGCAGCGGCAAAGTAAATAGCAACGAAAGGGAAAGCAATATTTATAATCAAGGTAAAGATGCCGAGACCGACTACCACTCCAACTACAGGTATCACAAAAAGATTTGCCAGAAGTGAAATAATAGAAAGTTTGCCGAAATACATAACTGTAAAAGGAAGGGTTCCGATTTGAGCACTTAAAGACACCGCCATAAACAGGAGAATGTATCTTAAAACTTTTGATCTCAATTTTAAAGTTGAAATCAATTTTTCTGTACGGGGGTAAAAAATGGCGATCCCAAGAACTGCAGAAAATGATAATTGAAATCCAGGGTTAAGAATTTCTTCCGGGCTTAATACAAGAATTATCACAGAAGCAAAGGCGAGTGAATTAAATAAGCTTGTCGATCTGTTGGATAAAAAAGCAATAATAATTACCACAGCCATTACTGTTGCCCTGAATACAGAAGGCTGTACTCCGGTGATAAACATAAATGCGAGAAGCCCCGCAATTGTTAAAATTGATCTAAGGTAAATATTTAATCTGCCAAAAAGAAAAATGTAAATGACGGCAATGTAACCGACGTGCAAACCCGAAACAGCAAGTACATGAATTACACCTGCATTTATAAACTGCGTTTTTGTTACATAGTCAATTTCACCCCTGTCGGCTAAAAGTAAACCTTTAAGAAGAGAAGCTGTTTGTTCATTGTGAAGAGATTTGATTTCCGAATCGAGAAATTTTCTTACAGAAAAAACAGCTGATTTGAAAATATTTTTTCCGCTATCCAAAACAATAATGTCTTTTGAATCTGAAATATTAAAAACACCACTTATGCCTAAAGAATTTAGATACTTGTTGTAATCGAACTCTCCAGGATTTCTCATTTCCCTGCCTTTAAAATAAACTCCTAAAAGCTGCAAATAATTACCCGGTCTAAGTGCATTATAAATCGAGTCCAATCTTTTTCTGCCTGTTTCCTTTACTTTACAAAGGAGTTTTGTTTTTCTTATAAAGGTCCTTTCATCTTTTTTCAAAGAATCGGTTTCTAAATCAAATAAGAGTTCTTTATCCTTTAATAATTTTATATTCGATATCTCTCCATAAACTATCAGATTTTTTATCCTGTGAACATCCTGAGGAAAAAAATAATTGTCTCCGGCAGAATTCTTTATTAACATATAACCGCTTAAAAAAACTGCTGATAGAATAAATACGGATGCAACTGTTTTGGAAAATTTAACCAACAAAAAGGGGGGAATTATAAAACAGATTAATAAAATAATTATAACCGGAGTATCAATGTTTGCAACTTTGTAAAATAAAATGCCCCCACAAAAGAAGATGGCTACCTTTATAATCGGATAGCTGTTCAACAATGTTTTATTATTGCATCCCTAATTTGTGAAATACTTTTAATTTCTTTGTAAAGCTTTTCAGCATTTCTTCCCGCTGTTATCGTAAGTGAAGGATTTAGTGTATGTGTTTTAAGAGAAAGATCTTCAAAGTTTCCATGATCGGAACAGATTATTAAAGATGTTTTTTTATAATTCATCTCATTCATAATTGTATAAAGGAACGTATCCAGAGTTTTTAAAGTGGAGACGATTTCTCCATCATATCTTCCATGCCCTATGTGATCGGTTAGAAAATACTCATATAAAGTAAACTTATTTTTTGAAGCTATCCTTAATAGTCTTCTTGCAGATGTTTCAGGTTTAATAATTGATAAATTATAGTTCAGCTTTAAATTCCAGCGCTCGTTTGTTATCTCGGCGGTAAGAGCATTTCCTCTTCTTACGTCACTAACTCTGTTCAGCCTCATTCCGCTTAAAAGACAACTTAAAGATGTTACACTCAATCTTTGCCTACCTGAGTTTATATAATCAAAAAAAACTTTAGGATAAGCATTTGCAAAGAAAGTTTTTTGTTTTTTCTTAAGGAAATGGAGAAAAATATTTTTCTCTTTAATAACGGGAATTAGTGTTGAATAAGGATAAGGTCCAAAATGTTTTCCAACAAATTTTGCAGCATTCATTCCGCAAAAGATCGATGTTTGCCCGGTACCGCTTTGAGGTAATCCTTCCATTCCAAGTCTTGCATCAGTAGTAAAAAGAAATTTGTTTTCTTTCTTTAGAAAAGGATTTTTTAATGATGGAATTTGTCCAAATAATTCCGTAAAAGTTTTAAATCCATATTTAAAGAAAGGATTGAATTCATAATCTTCCTTCCCTATTCCTACACCATCTATGAAAATCATTAAAACTGAATTCATAATTTCAAATCTTTAAATGATTCCGGTAATATTGTTAAAAATCAAAAGTCAAAAAAAACAATTTTGGTTTTGAATTTTGACTTTTGACCTCATTTCGCCCAAATTATTTTGATTCGATTATTATTGTAACAGGTCCTTCATTAAAAATCTTCACCATCATCATTGCACCAAAAATACCGGTCTTTACTTTTTCATCTCCAATATTTTCCTTGACTCTTGCAATAAACTTTTCATACAAAGGAATAGCTTCTTCCGGTCTGGCTGCATCAGTAAAACCGGGACGATTTCCTTTCTGCGCATCTCCATAAAGAGTAAACTGAGATATGATAAGCATTTCACCGTTAATATCTTTTATAGATAAATTCATCTTATCATTTTCATCTTCGAAAATTCTCAGGTTACAGCATTTATCTGCCAAAAAAGTAACATCTTTTTCGCCGTCCCCTATTTTTATCCCAAGTAAAACTACAAGTCCGTTTCCTATTTTTGCTTCATACTTTTCTCCTGGGATAGTAACACTTCCCTCGCTTACTCTTTGAACAACGACTCTCAATTTTTTACTCCGGAAATTACGCGATCAATTTTAAGATAATCTTTAACGATCGATATTTCATTAAAATTATTTTCAGCTAAAATCCTCTTTACATCTTCTACCTGGCCCTGCCCGACTTCAAAAAATATTTTCCCTTTACAAACTCTTTTGCTTTGGAAGAAATTATCCTGTAGTAATTCAGTCCATCCGAAAAATCCGTTAAAGCATTCTGAGGCTCGTAAACTTTAAGCTCGTCTTTTAGTTGAGGGAATTCCTCCCGGGAAATATAAGGCGGATTCGAGACAACAATATCAAATTCATCATTTAAATTGTGGGAGAGAATATCATGTTTTATAAAATTTATTTTTTCCAAAACATTATTCATTTCAGCATTGGCTTTTGCAGTTTCCAAAGCTTGCTCACTAATATCCGTAGCGGTTATCTTAGAATAAGGCAGGTGTTTTGCAAGAGATATCGAAATATTCCCACTGCCAACTCCGACATCAAGAATTTTTAAACTCCCATCTTTGTTAACTGAGTTAATAATTGTCTCGACAAGGATTTCTGTTTCCTGCCTTGGAATAAGCACTGAGGGATTCACGTTAAATTCGATTCCGTAAAATTCCACTTTGCCAATAATATATTGAAGCGGCTCGGATTTAATTCTCCTCCTGATAAATTCCCTGTAAAGTTTCACCTCATCTTCATTTAAAGGTCTGTCATAAGAAAGATAAAGATCTAACCTTTTGCAGTTTAGTGCGTGAGCAAGAAGAAGTTCGGCATTTATTCTTGGTGATTCAATTTCTTTCTTTTCAAGAAATTCGGTTGAAAGGTTAATTGCTTCTAGGACTGTCAGCATAAATATTTTTCAGTTTATACTATAATTTAATTTTTGTGGATTGAATATCAAAAGATTAGCACGACTTTACTATTTTGAAAATAATATTGTAACTTGGCATTTAACGAAATCAATTTTCAGTAAATAAAAACAAGGAAAGCAATGGCTCTTGCACAGAACAAGGTCGTTACGATGAACTACACTCTGAAAGATGATCAGGGTAATATAATTCAGACAACAAACGATAGCAGACCATTTCAATTTTTAAGCGGGAACCAGCAAATTCTTCCAAAACTAGAAGCGGAAATTGACGCAATGATTATCGGCTCTAAAAAGAATGTAAAGATAGCTGCAGCGGAAGCTTACGGAGAATACAGCGAACAGGCAATTCAGCAGGTTAAAAAGGAAAGTTTCCCTGCAGATGTTGACCTGAAAGTCGGGATGGAGTTTGTTGCAAATTCCCCGAAGGACATCAGATGCCTTTTGTTATTAAGGAAATAAAGAACGAAGAAATTACAGTTGACTTCAATCATCCTTTAGCAGGGATGGACCTCGAGTTTGATGTTGAGCTTATTGACATAAGAAATGCAACTCCTGAAGAAATGCAACACGGTCACGTTCACGGTCCTGATGGACATCATCACTAAAATGCACTTATTCTTTATTTTATTGGCTTCAGAATAACAGCAGCACCTCCACCCGGAGCGAGATTAATATTTAACATCTTATCGTTAGTAACAACAAGATTCGTTATCTCGTAAGCCATCGGGTTGCTTTCCCAATTAGCACCGGGTGCATCTTTGTATAATGTCACTTCATATTCTCCATCGCTTAGAAAGTCGAGGGACAAATCAAATGAACGCGCCTGCTCATCTGTTATTGCACCGATAAACCAGTAATCAGAATTCTTATCCTTGCGTGCAGTCACAACATAATCTCCCGGCTCGGCTTTTAAGACTTTCGTATCGCTCCAATCAATAGGTACTTCTTCAATAAATCTGAATGCATCAGGAAAGCGTTCATAATTTTCAGGGAGATCCGCAGCCATCTGTAACGGGCTGTACATTGTAACGTAAAGAGCAAGCTGCTTTGCAAGTGTTGTATGCACCTGGCTTTCTGAACCGGGTCTATAATAATCCATCTTAATCTGGAAAATTCCCGGAGTGTAATCCATTGGTCCACCCATAAAACGTGTAAAAGGTAAAATTGTTTCGTGCTCAGGTGGGTTTCCATCACTCCACGCATTAAATTCATTACCGCGTGCGGCTTCACAGGCAAACCAGTTTGGATATGTACGATGTAAACCTGTAGGACGAACCGATTCGTGCGAGTCTATGCTGATATGATATTTGGCAGCTTTTTCTAAAACTCTTGTATAATGATTAATCATCCATTGGCTATCGTGATGTTCGCCACGGGGGATAATCTTACCAACATAGCCGGTTTTAACTGCATCATATCCATGTTCTTTCATAAACCGGAAAGCTTCATCCATCCATCTTTCATAATTTGTTGCGGATGCTGAAGTCTCGTGATGCATAATGAGTTTTACCCCTTTTTGCTGAGCGTACTTATGTAATTCTTCAACATCAAAATCCGGGTAAGGTGTAACAAAATCAAAAACCTCTTCTTTCCAGTTTCCGAACCAATCTTCCCAGCCTACGTTCCAGCCTTCTACCAACACTGAAGGAATTCCATGCTTAGCAGCAAAATCTATATAACTTTTTGTCCTTTCTGTGGTAGCTCCATGTTTCCCATTAGGAGTAAGACTATCCCAATCAATTTCATTAAGCTTTACATTATTTATATCTGCATAATTCCATGTATAAATTCCCACATGCATTCCCCACCAGATACCAATAAACTTCTGTGGCTTTATCCAGCTAACATCATCGTACCGACATGGCTCATTAAGATTTAATATCGTTTTAGAAGAAAGAATCTCTTCCGCCTTATCGCTTACAATTATTGTACGCCAGGGTGTTGTACACGGCGTTTGCAGATAAGCTTTATTACCAACTGCATCGGGGCAAAGACGAGATTTTAATGTAAATGCAGTTTTGTCAACTTTCAGATACATTGCAGGATAATTAAGTAATGCCGCTTCGTGAATGTTGATGTACAAGCCATCAGATGATTTCATCATTAAAGCAGTCTGTACTATGTTTGGATCATCTATTGTTTTTACAAGTATATCCGCTGAATTTTTCCCTTTAAAGGCATCAACATCACTTAATGGTGAAGTCGTATAAACATACTCCTGTGAATCATAATCCCCGGGAATCCAGAAAGCTTTATGATTACCTGTCAAAGCAAATTCGGAATTCTCCTCAGAAACAATAAAATATCTCAGGTTATCCTGAACCGGGAACTCATAGCGGAATCCAAGACCATCATTAAATAACCTGAAGGTCACAACCAGCAAACGCTCTTCCGGAACCTTTTGCATGAGAGTAACTTTTAATTCTCTGTAATTATTAATGATATTGCTAACTTCCCCCCAGACCGGAGCCCACTCTTCATAAAATGTAGAAGTATCAATTTTTTCTACTGAAAATCCATCTGTAAAACCAGGCTGATCCTTTAACTCTATGCCAAGTTCACTTTCTTTAATTACTTCTTTCTTATTAAGAAAAAGTTTGTAAGTTATTTTTCCCTTTTCATTAACATTGAAGTTAAGCGATAGTCTTCCATCTGGTGATGAGATATTCTGAGGATAAATATTGAATCCAAATGCTACTAAGGTGAGAAGTAAAGTTTTTACCATTGCAGTTCCATCAATAAGTTATTCGGATAAAATAAGCAAAATCTCTTTTAGATAAACAGGGGATGTTTACTTTTAATCAATTAGAAAGAAATAAATAAGCGCTCCAAAATTTATCTGTAATGCCGTAAAGGTAATACCGCTAATTAAATCGTATTCGTGTGTGTTATCAAGAAGAGATTGCTCTCCCGTTATTTTATAAGCATCAAATTCTTTATCAGCCTTAAGTTTAAAATAAGCCGATGTTCCGCCGAGCACGACAATTCCGGCTACCAGATATTTAAACAAATCTTTTTCGTAAAAGCTTTTGTCTTTTATTTCTCCAATATAATTTAGAGTAAACGGATGATTTGTATTGAAGTCATTTAAAGAAACAACCTCGCTTTCATATCCGGGCTTTTTTAATTGTAAACTTTTGTAACCGTATGAAAGATAAAGAGGAGTATAACCGATAAGAGAATCTCCAACGTAAACTGAAGCATCCTGTGGCTCTGTCTGTAAGTATATTTCTTCATCAAATTTAAAAGATATTCTCAGGGTATTGCATTCATTCAGCTTCACAGTTTGGATTAATGTTTGGGAATCCCACTCTTTATCAGTTTCTTTTACCTTTACTTCATAGGAACCGGGTTCAAGTTCAACTTCAGCTCTGCCTATTCCTGATATTTGTTGATTTAAATATATTTCCGAACCCTTCCTGTCGGTTTCGATTATTAGAGTTCCCTTGCAACTCTGTGAATTTGAAACCATAAAAAATCCCGACAGAAAAATTAAGCCAAAACTATTTTTAATTGACAAATTCATATGCTCTTAAAATTCCGTTATCATAACCGATGTATAATAAATCATTATAAATTACAGGCGATAACTTGCTTCTGCCGTCGAGCCACGTAGTTTTTATTATTTCCCCGTTTTGAACATCAATAAGATGAAAACTGCGATCAAGATCGGGTAAAACAATAATATTTTCTGTAATCAAAGGTGTTGCATTTAACAAACCTCCGGTTGCTGTTTTCCAGTTCAGCTCCCCGGTTTCTTTTTTAAGTGATAATAATTCTCCTTTAAGATTCCCGACAAAGAGATCCGTATTGTTATAAGCAGGCACCATAATTATTCTCCAGCCTGTATCATACTTCCATTTTACTTTCCCTGTCGTAAGATTTAGCGCATAAATATATCCGTCATCATTCCCGACATAAACAGTATTTCCATCTATGGTAGTTCCGCCAAAAAACGGTTCACCAATTTTCTCTTTATAAACCAGGTTCCCCAATTTTGAATTAATGCCAATTATTTCTCCATCATCATTACCAAAAACTATAATATTATTTCCAAGTGCAGGCGAGCTGTGCACTCTGGACTTTGTATCATATCCCCACAATTCTTCACCGTTAAAGTCGTATTTAAAAACTTTCCCGTCTTCAGTATTAAATATTACTCCTTCATCGGTTTTAATAATCTCTGTTAATATTCTTCCGGTTATCTCCTTTGCAAACAAAAGTTCCCCTTCACGAAAATCATAATAACAAAGATCGGAGGTATTTTCATCGGAATGAGCAGCAGCGAAAATGACAATACCATCTTTAATTACGGGAGTTGTAAACACAGCCCCACTATGCTTTAATTTACCAGCAACTTTACCAGTCCCGGCATCAAAACAATAAACTCTGCCTGAAAGATCATTAATAAATACAAAATTTTCATAGGCTGTTACGGAAGAATTGGGAAAACTTCCGTTTATTTCAGCCTCCCATTTTAATTTTAATGAATCGCTGATCGAAACCGGCAAATAAAAATTCCTCGATTCATTTTTCCCGAACATTGAATACGATGATGATGTTTTCTTTACATCAAGATTAATTACTGATGCAGCACACCCTGAGATTATTAGAGCCAAAATTATGAATAGAATTTTAAGCTTCATTAAAAATCCCATCCAAAAAAGAATTGATAAAACAAACCTTTTTGTATTCTGCTGAAATCATCCTCGATCTTCTTACCTATATCATAGCGAAGAACAAGCACTCCAAACAGATTTAATCTTAAACCCCCTCCTATGCTTCCAAGAGTCTGGTTATATTCATCATCCCATGCGCCTCCCGCATCAAAAAACAGGGCGCCTCTGAATCCTACAAACCCGAGACCGAAGAAAGGAAACTTTATATACAACTGGTCAACTAAAGGAAAACGGAGTTCAACAGAAGAAAGCCACAGCTTTTCACCACGTATTGACCATCTTCTCCAACCTCTTAGATCCCAGCTTCCACCCATAAAGTAACGGCGTGCTTCTTTTCCTTCGTTGTAAAAAAAAGCAGACCTGAAAGCCAGAGCCGACCTGAGACCGAGCCTTAAATAATACCTGTAATCCGCAATAACTGTAAAATAATTTACGTTACTGAACTTCACATCGCTGGTATATCCAAACAATAATCTTCCGCGCATTCCATCTAAGGGACCGGTATATCCCCAAAGAGAATTATCTACAACATAAGACAAAGTGTTGCTAACCAGTAAAGCTTTTCGCTCGATAACTCCGGATATAACCTCTTTATCGGAGTTAGCAATGGTAACACCGGTTTCTATTCTTTGAAAAGTAGAAAGCGGGAAATGAAGTGCAAAGAAACCGCCGAAACTTCTTTCATAAAAATATTCATCTGAATCCCTTATATCGTATCTTCTCCCGCTGAAATTGAAAACACCATAACTGTAATTTTCTCTTTCGGAAAGATTGACCCTTTGGATAGCTACATTAAAACTTTTCAAAAAATCACTTTGCACATCTGCAGTATTGTAAATCAGGAAGAAATAATTGTCATCTCCTAAAAGATCGCTTAGTGAAAATATTGCTCCTCCCCTTGTCCCAAAAATAGGATCAGTTGAAACCTGGCTCTGCGCATAATCAAGGGTATACTCATTTTCATATTTTAATTTTTCTCTCTGGGTATACCCGGCATACATTCCTGCATTCCACTTTTCTGCAAAGAAGGGGAAGTTCATTGCAATTACCATTGTATCTTTTTCAGTTTTCGGGAGATTAAGCTTGTATATGTTAAAAGAAAATTTTTCAAACCCACTATAGATAATTGTGGAAGTGTCAATAAATGCGGGATAAAAAGCGCTCGTTATGAAGTTAGTAATCTTTCTAATGGAATCGGGATTTGCAAAGTCCAGTTTCCAGATATTCCTTACTCCATCAACATCAGAAGTGAACAGAATTGATTTTTTATCCGGTGATAAAACAGGTGATAAATTGTTTGCATTAATATAAGTAACATATTCAATTTTTTTGTTTGTAAGATCATAGTTGAAAATATTGTATTTCCTTTCAAACTCACCCGAAGTACGATCGGATGAAAATAAAACCTGGTTGTCTAAACCAAAACCGGGATCACGGTCATCGTAATAATCATTTGTAAGCCTCGTTATAGAATCATCATTTACATTAATCAGATAAATATCGCTGAATCCTTTTTGATCCACAGCCTGGAAAATAATCTTACCTCCATTCTCAGAAAACTTTGGAGAAGTAATGTTAATCAGGTAATTATACTGAAAGGTTTTTATTATTTCATTTTTTGAAATTGAAAAAAGATGAATCGCATCAGAAGATCCCTTTTTTGTGACAAAAGCAACAAGACCATCTTTAGAAACATCAATCGAGGATTGAAACAGGTGAAAGGCTTCCAGTTCTTCAGATTTTTCCCCCTGTAGAACAAGTTCAGTATTGTCTTCATCTTTGCTGCTCTCATCTAATTCAAGCCTGTACAAAGAAGAATATCCTTCCCTATTGGCAACGAAGTAAATGAATTTCTTATTACCCGTTTCATAATATACGGGTGAAAAATTAAAACCTTTTCTCGTCAGTTTTTCAGAAGCGTTTTCAAGAGGACTATTATCCTCGATTAAGGGATAATATTTTCTTTTAAGAGAGAATGACCATTCCTTATCGATCTCTTCAATCTTTTTCCCGATAGTATACTCAATAACTTTTGTGAAATTTGAAAACATCCAAAAGTTTTCCAGCATAAGCGGAATTTTTTCTTTACCATACTTCTCTTCAACAAACTCCAGGAAATTCTGCCCTTCTTTATACATAAGAAAAGAGCCATATATATTATATATATCCTCAATTCCAACAAAATAATTATTAAGAACTGCATCCCTCATAACCATTTCTGCCTGGGCATCTACTTCAGTCGACATATACTCAGCTAACCCCTCGATATACCATAACGGCGGGTAGAGATCTGTTGGCTGTCGGTGATCAACAAAGACTCTATAGATTTTGTTTGTCATAAACACATGTGTAAGCTCATGTCTTATTACATGTTTAAAATCTTTTAACGAACCTGTCGATGGAATAACGACTCTGCCTTTGAGGAATTCAAAAAAACCACCAACTCCTTCAGGTATAAAACCCGGAGTAGTATTTGTTCTTTGGAAATGTAAATGAGTATTATAAAATATAAGAGGGATTCTCCTTGTTACAACATTGTTCAATCTTACTTTTAGCTCATCATATACCTCTTCGGCATACCCTGCCCCTATTTCAGCAATATCGAGCATTTCATCATAATAATAAATATCGAAATGATCTGTCTTAAGAATCTTCCAATCGAATTTTTCATACTGAACTTTGTTTCTTCCAAAATAGTAGAACTGGGAAAAGGAAAACTGGCAGGAGACCAATACGAAAAGAATAGCAATTTTGAATAGTTTTATCACTGTCGATTTACCGGATAATTTTTTGCCATTCTGTTCTGAGGCAAGAAGATATATTTTTCTAAGCTAATTTTTCTTTAAGAAGATCAATATTCCTTATCTCCGATGGGTCGTAGCCTCTGAGAACAGCTGTGTAATAAGTTATCCAATCACATAAATAAATCAAATCCATTAATCTTACCTTAAAAGATTTCTCGTGGCTTTCAAGATTTATTACACCAACTTTGCTCTCGGAAGTAATTCCATTCATAATATCCAATCGTTTTTTTACCCGTGCAGGGTATTCCTTGTCAACGATATTAATAATCCTGGTCTGGAACTGTTTTTCATCGAAAGATTCCCAGCCGACTATTTCATTATGATTCATTTCGGGCAAGACATTGTGGAAAGCAAGCAATTTTGAATTCTCATTAAACTGGCTCTTTAAGCGGTAACCAACTGATGATGTAAAACCCTCAACAGAGTAAACAACCGGAATGTATCCAAGGATTTCTTCCGCATAACTCAAAGCAGAATTTTTCTCCTTTGAATAAAGTTTAGATTTGTCCTTATAAAGTTTAATTATTGAATTTACTAAGCCCGGCTTTACATTTATTATTTTAATCCTGGTCAAAACTTTCAACAGTGTAAAGAAACTTAACCCCAACGCATATCTTGGCTGGTAACCGGGCAATATTTTTACGACAGGTACTTTATTTTTCTTTGCAATGTTTTCAATTTTACCACCGGTTGTTATGCAGACAATTCTGCATTTTGTTTTAAGTGCAGATTTAAAAACAGAAATTGTCTCCTCAGTATTGCCGGAATAAGAGGAAACGATTAACAAAGTATTCTTATTTACAAAAGCAGGTAAAGTATACGATCTGTTTACGACAAAAGGTATCTCTAATTCATCTTTGAAAAAATTAGCGAAAAGATCGGCACTAATAGCCGAACCGCCCATCCCGGTTACTACAACAGAATCGATTCCTTTCTTTTTGATAGAGCCGAGATCAATTTTATTATTCCAGGCAAATTCTATTTGAGTGTAAGTTTTCTTTAGAACATCAAATTGGTTTGAAGAATCATATTTCTCAATAAATTCAGAAATTTTCATTTAACTCCCTTAAACATTTACTTACTTTTTTAAAAATGATTTGCAGAAAGATTTATTTTATAAAAACTTATCCAAAACCTTGAACCTGAACTTAAACTTGCTTTCCATCATCCATCATCCATCTTCCATCTTCCATTTTCCATCTTCCATCTAAATAATTTGTCTTGTTCTGGTTATTGAATGTTCTTTAAAGAATTTTTCAATCAGGTGTATAACTTCAACTTCGGTAGAGCAACTAAGACAATCCTTAGCAAGCTGTTTTGTATGAGCATAATTTAAATACCTTATTATTCTCTTGGCATAAGGGATTGTAGAGGGAGACATACTAAGAGACGTAACGCCTAATCCGACAAGAAGAGGAATTGCAAGTGTGTCGGCAGCCATTTCCCCGCAAAAACTTATTTCTTTCTTAGATTCTTTTGCCTGAGTAATAATATGATAAATCGTTCTTATAACTGCCGGGCTAAATTCCTGGTATAAATCTGAAACAAGATCATTTCCCCTGTCAACAGCCATCAGGTACTGAATCAGGTCATTTGTCCCGATGCTTAAGAAATCAACTTCTTTAGATAATTCTTTGGTCATCACTGCTGCAGCGGGAACTTCTACCATAATCCCGATCATAAAATGTTTATCAAAACTATGATTTTCCTTTTTAAGTTCATCCTTACATTCTTCGATAATTTCTTTTGCACGCTTTATTTCCATAATAGTAGAAACCATCGGGAGCATAAACCGGATATTCTTATTGTTGCTCGCTTTTAATACAGCCCGTATCTGTGTTTTAAATAATGTAGGATTTTCCAAAAGTAACCTTATCCCCCTTAAACCAAGAAACGGATTAGCTTCATATATTTCAAGAAGCTTGAATTTATCTCCACCGATATCAAAGGCTCGGATAGTTAGTGTATTGGGATAAATCCTCGATGAGAGATTTGAATATATTTTTACCTGTTCCTCCTCGGTCGGAAATTCACTTAATTCTTCCAGGATTTGTTCAGTTCTGTACAGCCCTATACCGCTTGCGCCGCTTGTTACAACAATATCTATTTCACCGGAAACATCTACGTTTGCATAAAGCAAAATTTCTCTTCCATCTTTAGTAAGAGCAGGTTTGTCTTTAAACTCTTCAAGTCCCTTCTGCAGTTCGACAAGATGTTGAAATTTCTTAGTAAAGAATTCTGTTTGTTCTTTGGTAGGATTAATTAATACATAGCCATGAAATCCATCTACAATAATAGTGTCGTCTTCTTTCACATGCTTTGTAATGTCGTGTGTCCCAACAACAGCAGGAATATTCAATGAACGTGAAATAATAGCAGCATGTGAAGTAAGACCGCCATGATCTGTAACAAAGCCTTTTACATTGCTCCGGGAAAGCAACAGAGTATCGGCAGGTGTCAGCATATCGCTAACCACTATAGCATCGGCTGCTATCTTAGACTGCCATCTTTTCTTCTGAAGATTTCTTATAATCCTGTTTTTAATATCGTCAATATCATGTGCCCGCTCTTTAATATATGGCTCTTTTGAGTGCCTCATTATATCCTGGTATTTTGTGATCTCGTCAAATACAACATATTCCGGCTGTTTCTTTTCCCTCTCAATCCTTTCTTCAAAAGCTTTTAATAAAATAGGATCATCAAGAATCATCATCTGGGCTTCAAAGATAGCGGCTCTTGTTTCATCCATTTTTTCACGGGCAATGGAAAAAACTTTGGTCAGTTCCTTTTTTGACTGTTTTAAAGCTTCTTCAAGATTACGTTTTGCTTCCTCGAAGTTAGTAACCTCGCCATCACTTATTTCAAGTTTTTCTTTTGTAAAAAGATATACTTTACCAATAACAATACCCGGGGCGGCAGCAATTCCGTGAATCTTGTTTTTTGCATCTTTATATATATGCTTAAAGGTTTTCATGGTTCGTCAAAACCTCTATTGAAAAAATCAGTAATTTCATCAGAAGCCAGCTGTTCATCTTCACCTTCAAAAGTCAGTATCAGTTCGGAACCGGTTTCTGCTGCTAATGTCATCACCCCAATTATACTCTTGCCATTAATATTAAGACCGTCTTTGGCTATAAAGAATTCACATTTGTATTTTGATGCCAGCTTTACTATTGTAGCAGCAGGTCTGGTATGTAAACCTGCTTTGTTTTTTATCTTGACTATTTTCTCAATCATTTATTTAATTCTTTTTATAAGGGAATTTGCAAGCCAGCTAAAGATTTCTTTGTCATCTTCTTTTTTCAAAGCTTTTAGAGAACGTAATGCTCTGTTGGTATAAAATTTTATTTCCGCTTTTGCATTCTCAATCACTCCAAGTTTCTCGTATAAGTGCTTATACATATTAACCTTTTGCGGCTTAATCCCGTTATTTTTGATTACTTTGATAAGTTTTTTCTTATCGTTTCCTTTAGCTTTTGAAAGAGCTTTAATAAATAAAAAAGTTTTCTTCCCTTCAATCAAGTCGCCGCCTACTTTTTTTCCGAACTTTTTTTCGTCACCTGAAATATCCAGCAAGTCGTCTTGTATCTGAAAAGCAATTCCTATATTCTTTCCGAACAAAGATACAGCTTTAATTTCTTTAGGAGAACCACCACCAAGCAAAGCCCCTACAGTGCAGCACATTTCAAACATAGCCGCAGTTTTTTTCATTATCATTAATTTATATTTATCAATTGTTACATTATCTGTTGTTTCAAAGTCCTTGTCCAGGCTCTGACCTTCACAAACTTCAATGAGTCCTTTAGTAAAAGCAGAAATTACCTCTTTGGTTTTTCCATTGCAGTCCTTCAACAAATATTCATACGCAACCGAAAGCAAGCCGTCTCCTGCAAGAATTGCAGTACTGTCGTCATATTTTTTATGCAAGGTTAACATGCCACGTCTTTTATCTGCATTATCCATAATATCATCGTGAACAAGAGTAAAATTATGCAACAGCTCGACAGCTACCGAAGCATTATAAACGACGGAAAAATTTCCTCCGACAGCTTTAGTTGAAAAAATAACCAGTAAAGGTCTTAATCTTTTCCCGCCAGTGCTCAGAATATATTTTACAGGCTTATAAAGCGAGTCGGGTTTCCTGTCCTTAAAAGCTTCAACTAATATTTTCTCGACTTTTTTCCTTTCTCTTTCATAAAGAAAGGAGAAACTTTCCGGATTCAATAAAGACTCCCCTTTTCCACAATTTTATTTTTCCTTAATTCCTGCAATGAATTTGAACCGGTCAGGTACATAATTTTACGAACAGTATCAAACCATTTGTTAACTAATTTTACTACTCCTTCAGCACCGTTCTTATTTAGTTCCTGTAAAATAATTCTCGCAGAAGCAACTATATCGGCTCCCAAAGCTATAGCTTTTGCAGCTTCCACGCCAGAGTTGATTCCGCCGGAACCAACGAGTGTAAATTTATATTTTTTCTTCAGACGAAAAATTTCTTTTATGCAATACGAAGTAGGCAAACCCCAGTCCCAAAATTCATTTGTGGCGCTGCCTTTGTTTCTTAAAATTTCCACACCCGTCCATGAAGTACCGCCAGCTCCTGCAACATCAATCCCGGTTATGCCTGCATCTAAAAGTTTTTTCGCAGCAAATTTTGAAATTCCGGAACCGACCTCTTTAACAAAAAGAGGAACTTTCAAATTCTTTACAAGCTTAGTAATACTTTTCAATAATCCTTTCTGAAGAATATCGCCTTCTGGCTGCATTAATTCCTGTGCGGGATTTAAATGGATAACCATACCGTCAGCCTCAACAAGATCAACAAGATATTGCACTGTATCAAAACTTTTTCCCGACTTAAGCCGGGATCGTTCCGACATTTCTGCAATTTGCGCTGCACCTATGTTGCCGAGGATTGGAATGCCAGGGGCATTTCGCCTTATTATCTTATAAGTATGATGAAAAGATTTATTCTCAAGTGCCTGCCTCTGGCTTCCAACACCAAGAGCAATATTCAGTTCATTTGCAGCAACGGAAAGTTTGGCATTAATACTTTCGGAAACATCGACACCGCCCGTCATGCAGGAAATCAGGAAGGGATAACTTATTTTCTTATTGAGAAATTTTGTTTCAAAAGTAATTTTGTTTATATCAACTTCAGTAATCGCATAATGGAGAAAATCATATTTCTCAAACCCATTTGTCTTATTATTAAATGAAACTTCATCGGTAAGGCATAATTCCAGATGCTCTTTTTTTCTCCTGGATGTTATAGAATCATTCTGCTGCATTACTTGTTTTATTAAATAGTTAAATAACCCTGATTCAAAATATCAAAAATTAAGAAAAGATTCTTTTATAGCTATTTATAAAAGCTTAGCACACACTATTCTTTTCTATATTCTATAAACTCGATTTCATTCAAAAACAGTTTGTCAACATTTATTCTCCCTCTCAACGAATTTGTCAATATAATTTCATCTGCAATGAGAAGATCATCTTTAAATAAAATTTCTTCTTTAATATTAATATTTGTTTGAAGCCAGTGTTTCCGGTAAACGCCGGAGAGTATTCCGCTTGCTAATGGCGGTGTATAAAGAAGTCCCGACTTCCTGATAAATATGTTTGTTATAGCTCCCTCGGCAACCTGTTGTTTCTCATTGATAAAAATCACATCAAAAAAACCTTTCTCATAATATTGCCTGTGCTCACTGGAATATAAATCTCTGTTGGTCGTTTTAAAATATTGGAACTTGTTTTCAGATATGATTTTATCTGAAATAATAATTTTGATCTCTTCGGGTACAGGCGGGATTTCTTTGATTTCAACCTTTACTTTTCCCCATTTATTAAGAATAATTTTAACTCTAAATTCTTTTTGGGAATTATAATCTGATATTTCTTTTCTAAGAGCTCCCAGAATATGGTTCTCATCAAACTTAAAGAGAAAGAATGAAGCAGTATCCCGCATCCTGTCTAAGTGCATGTTTAATCTCTCAAATTCACCTTTTGAAAATTTTAATGTTTCAAAAATTTCAAAATAAGGATCGGGTCCGGTAAGAAATTTACTTTTCAAAAGAACTTCATCGTGCTCTTTTTCCGAATTGCTGTCCCACACAATTCCGCTTCCTATTCCGATTTCACCCTCTATACCGTTTTTGTTTTCATCTTGCTTCAAACTTATTGTTCTAATAGCAACATTAAATATTTTTTTGTCCTGATGGAACAAACCGATTGTTCCGGTATAAATTCCTCTTTTTTCTTTCTCAACTTCCTTAATAATTTCCATCGTGCTTATTTTGGGAGCTCCGGTAACGGACCCGCAAGGAAAGATATTCTTAATTATTTCCTGGAAATTCACTTTATCTTTCAGAACTGAAACTACTTCGGAAACCATTTGCAATAATGTTTCATATTTTTCAACAAAAAATAATTTTCTCAATCTCACAGTTCCGAACTCGCTGATTCTCCCAAGGTCGTTTCTCAGTAAATCGAGAATCATAAGATTTTCGGCACGGTTCTTTTCACTATTTCTTAATGAATAAAATGATAGTGAATCCTCTACACTATTTACTCCCCTTTTATTCGTACCTTTCATCGGACGGACTGTAATTAATTTTTCTTCAGTAGAAAAAAACAGTTCCGGCGAAAGTGAAAGTATATACGAATCCCCGGTGTTAATAAAAGCAGAATATTTTGCGGACTGATTAAAAATCATCTGCTTGAACAGAGAGACAAGATCACCTTCAAATTTGAATTTACCCTTAATTGTATAATTAACCTGGTAAGTATCTCCTTCCGAAATATAATTCCTGATTTTATCAATGGAATCGGAAAATTCCTGCTTTGTTGTATTCAGATTGAAATTTTTTATTTGATAATCATCCAACCCGCCATCAAATAAAAATTCTATTTCATTTGAATTTATAACCTCCACTTTATCTTTATCAAAGAAATAAAATTTCAATAATGGATCATCATTATCCTCGAGTAATTTGCTTAATTTTTTTTCTAACAGATAACCTGCTTCATAAGAAATCAATCCAAAACCAGAAAAGCCTTTTTTTATATATTCATCTGCTTTTGCTAAGCTCTCAAAAAAAATTTTCTTACCCGCGGTTATCACAATCTCAGGGCTGGAGCCGAAGATATATGTTAAACTATCTTCATAAACTGAAGGGGTATAAAAAATTGCTGTCCCCGGGTTTTCAATTATATGGTTAAGATAGTTTTCTAAGTTCAACTTAATCTCAATTATTTATAGAACACTGATGACACGGATTTGACGGATTACACAGATAATCTTAATCCGTGTTATCTGTTTAATCCCTGTTCTATTCTTTTTAAAAACAAAAATAGCGACTTTTAATTTCTTTTCAATTATTTTAACACACATTAAAATCAGTAACAGAAAGAGGAATTACACTTATGCAGAAACCCCGCCTTAGCTTCTGGCAAATCTGGAATATGAGTTTTGGATTCCTCGGTATTCAATTTGGTTTTGCTTTGCAAAATGCAAATGTAAGCAGAATCTTTGAAACTCTCGGTGCAGACATTGGAAAAATTCCTATTCTCTGGATTGCAGCGCCCGTAACAGGATTAATTGTTCAACCGATAATCGGGCATATGAGCGATAAAACATGGAACAGGCTTGGGAGAAGAAGACCTTATTTTCTCGGCGGAGCCATTCTTGCTTCAACTGCTATAATATTTATGCCTAACTCTCCCGTTCTATGGGTCGCAGCCGGAATGCTCTGGATAATGGATGCTTCAATAAATATCTCAATGGAACCATTTCGAGCGTTTGTGGGGGATATGCTTCCAAATGAACAAAGAACAATTGGTTTTTCAATGCAAAGCTTCTTTATCGGGACAGGTGCTGTAATCGCATCGGCACTCCCATATATGATGACAAACTGGTTCGGCATTTCAAACACGGCAGCTCAAGGTCATATTCCTGATTCGGTTAAGTTTTCATTCTATATTGGTGGTGCTGTTTTTCTTCTTGCAGTTTTGTGGACGATAATCAAAACAAAAGAATATTCTCCCGAAGAGCTGAAAGAATATTCAAAATCGGAAGCAGGAACGAATAAACACCCAAATGCAATGTATCCCGTCGATCCTATTTCATCTTCATCATTTTTCAGAAAGGGAATGTACTGGACATTGGCGGGTTTAACCGGGTCATCAATAATTTATTTTATTTTAAAAGAAAATGACCTGGGTTTGTATGTCCTTTTCATCGGAGCTTTTTTATTCGGGCTGCTTCAAATATTGACGGGTTATTTAACCGATCCGCAAAAAACTGAAAAAGGTTTGGTAACTGTGATGAACGATCTTTACAAAATGCCGAAGACTATGAAGCAGCTTGCAGTTGTACAATTTTTTTCATGGTTTGCTCTTTTTGCAATGTGGATTTATACAACGCCGGCAGTTACTCATCATATTTACGGTGCAACAAATCCAGCTTCTGAACTTTATAATAAAGGTGCAGATTGGGTTGGAGTTTTAATGGCTGTCTACAATGGTTTTGCAGCAGTAATGGCTTTTTTATTAATTGGATTAGCAAAAAAAATAAGTCGGAAGAAAGTACATATGATAAGCCTGATTTGCGGTGGCGTTGCATTCGCTTCTTTTTATGTAATTAAAAATCCCGACATGCTTTTGATTCCGGAACTTGGAATCGGTTTAGCCTGGGCATCAATATTAGCAATGCCTTATGCAATTTTAACAGGTTCACTCCCTGCAGAAAAAATGGGAGTTTATATGGGAATATTTAATTTCTTTATCGTAATTCCGCAAATAACAGCTGCTGCTATTCTCGGTTTCTTTGTAAAAAATATATTTGGCGGAGAAGCAATTTATGCTCTCCTGCTTGGCGGTGCTTCAATGATAATTGCAGGTTTACTTGTAAATATTGTGGATGATGATTAGTAATTGCTGGGTGGTTTTTTTAATGCCATTCCCGTGAAAACGGGAATCCACAATGAACAAACTTTTTTTAGATTCCTACGTGCCTTGCCGTCAGGCAGGCTTTCGTGGGAATGACAAGAAGATTTTTCACCCTTTCACACTTCCCAGAGTTAATCCTGATACTAACCATTTGCTAAGAATTATGAAAAGTATAACAACCGGTATGCTTACAACCAATGCTGCTGCTGCATACAATCCCCATTCTGTTGTAAGATTTGATTGGAAGGATTTTAAACCAAGCGGTAAAGTGTAAAGATCGGTATCCTGCAGAACCTGGGCTGCAACAATATACTCTGACCATGCCGTCATAAAAGAAAATAGTGCCGTTATTACTAAAGCTGGTGCAGCAAGTGGTAAAATTATTTTATAAAATGACTGCCACTTCGTGCAGCCGTCTATTCTTGCACTCTCTTCAAGGCTGAATGGGATTGTATCGTAATATCCTTTCATTTGCCAGACACAAAACGGTAAAGCTGTTGCTGAGTAAACAATGATTATTCCAAGATAGCTGTTTATCAATTGAAGTTTAATAAGCATAATATACATTGGGAGAAGAAGCATAGTAGCCGGGAACATTTGAGTAGTTAAAAGTCCAAGCATACTTACCTGTTTACCAATAAATTGAAATCTTGATAAAGCATAACCTGCAGTTGAAGCAAGAGCAACACCCGTTACCGTAACAACAAAAGAAACAATAGCCGAATTCCAAACCCATAGAAGGAAAGGTCTGTTTGTAAAGAGCTCTATGTATTGTTTAAATGTTGCACCTTCAGGAATGATAGAAAGTGAAGTTGATAGCAGCCTGTCATCTGGTCTGATAGAGATTGTGAAGACGTTAATTATCGGGTAAAGAGCAATTACTGTAAATACAATTAAGAAGATGTATGTTAAAAAGTTTGCTAAAAATTTTTTCTTGTTCATTTACCCACCCCACGCCCCTCCAAAGAGGGGACAATGTGTTTGGTTTTTCTATTTTTTCGTTTCACTTTTGTCATTTCACGTCTCACTTTTAATACACCGATTCCGTTGCTTTCGTTCTCTTCAAGAACGTCATTCCGAAAGCAAAAAGAATTAAAAAGATTACCACACTAAATGCTGCTGCATATCCATACCGATATAAATTAAATGCAGCTTTATACACAAACGAAACAAGTATATGAGTTTTATCAGACGGTTCTCCGGCATTACTAACCAGCCAGACCACATTGATGTTATTAAATGTCCAGATAATTCCAAGTGTGATAGCCGGAATCATTACCGGTTTAATTAAAGGTATTGTTATAGTCTTTAACTTGTTAAACCACCTGGCTCCATCGAGATCGGCGGCTTCGTAAAGCTCCTGCGGAATGCTTTGTAAGGCTCCCAATGCAATTATCATCATAAAAGGGAATCCAAGCCAGATATTTGTAATAATTATTGCCATAAAGGCTTCTGTGGGCGATTTAAGCCACTCTACAGGGGACATCGATAAAAACTTTACAAGAATAAGATTTATTGCACCATACTCATAATTAAACATCCCGCGCCACGTTAAAGCTACAATATATTGCGGAACTGCCCATGGAAGAATCAGCAGTGTTCTGAAAATACCTGTCCCGGGTAGTTTCTTATTTAAAAGAAGTGCAAGTGTTACACCAATAACCACATGAAAGGTAATGTTGGAAAAAGTCCAGATTAAAGTTTTAAGAAAGAATTCATAAAACTGAGGCTCGACAAAAACTTTAGCATACTGCTCAAAGCCGGTAATCTTCCAATCGTGGATATGAGATAAGCTCATATTAGAAAATGAAAGAATGATATTATAAATGAAAGGATAAAGAACAACAGCAATCATTATTACAAGTGCCGGAAGCACAAGAAAATATGCAAATGTATTTTTCTTAAAACTTCTGAAGAAAGCTACTATACTTTTTCTTGTAAAGAATAAAGCTGCGAGCACAATTAAAAGCATAAGAACCTGTACAATTAATCCCCAGACAGGATTATCCACATCCTCCCTCATCTCTCTTATTTTTTTTACAGCATCTTCCTGCATAAGCTGCGCAGCTTTTTCCGGAGTAATTGCACCGCCAAGCACCGCCTGGTAAGATGGTCTCATTGCATCCCATATTGCACGCATCTCTGTTACAATTGGTAATGCTCTTCCCTGCTCAATTTGTTTTTTGGAGTTTAAAAGAATTTCATCATTCAGCAATCTCGGATCATTATAAAGTTCTGTTCTGCTGGGAAAGGTTTTTACTTCGAGGGAAGTTTCAAGCTGCTTTTCAGAACTAAGCAGAAACTCAAGCAACATTCTTACCTTAGCGAGTTTTTCATCATCAACATTTACATTAATTGAATACCCTTTTGGCGCAACCATTGGAGTTGCATAATGACCCGATACAGTTATATAAGGCAGGGTTGAAATTCCATAATTTATTCCTGCATTGCCGTAGCTCGACCATGACCAATCCCCATTAATTATCATCGCCGCTTTTCCCTCTTTAAAAAGAACATCGGCAATATCATAGTCGGCTTCGTTGGGAATGATTTTATACTTGTCACGCAAATCCTGTATGAATTTCAGACCCGCAACCATAGCAGGAGTGTTAAGAGTCGGCTGGTTCAAACTATCCAGCACCCATCCGCCGAAACCTGTTAAGAAAGGAACAAAGAAATAAGGCTCAGTATAATTCCAGACAAGCCCGTACTGATCTGTTCTTCCATCGTTGTTAAAATCTTTTGTAAGCTTCATCCCGGATTCAATAAGTTCCTTTTCTGTTTTGGGCGGTACCGGAAGAAGATCTTTGTTGTAAACTAATGTAAGATGGTTGCCAAGCTTATCTGCAATCATCCATAAGCTGTTGTTTGTATAGATAAGAGCATCTTTATTGTAGTCTGAAAAGTATTCCTGTGAGAAAACCGTTTCGAGAGGTTTTATAATTTCCATCTCAACAAAAGGTCCAACCTGGTCTGAAGGTCCGTAAATCAGTTCCGGTCCTTCCCCGCCGATTGCAGCAACAATATAACCTGAACGCATCTCCTCAGTTTCTTTATAAAGTTGTATAACTTTTATGCCTGGATGAAGTTTCATAAATTCATCGAGCTGTTCCTGAATAACATTCTTCTCCTCCGGGCGCATATTATGCCATATTACAATCTCATTCTCTTTTTTATTTGAACCGCAGCCGGGTAGAGTAAGAAGTGAAAAGGCAAACGCTAGAAGTATTGTTGCTGAAATGAGATGTTTATTTAATACAGATACTATCAAGGATTTCTAAATAAATTTGTGGCTAAAATAGGAAATGAGAGGGAATGTTGAAAGAAACAGAATTATAAGTTGTGTTTTTTAAATTTAAAAATTCCCTCCTAACCTTAGTAACAATCCTAATCCTTTACTTCCTAACCTTATTATCTTATTTCTTTACCTGTAACGTTTTCTGATAAAATTTTATAAATGATTCATACTCTTCGGTAAAACTTACTTTGTGATGATGTTTAGGTTGATTAAGTATGTATTTACAAATTCTATCTACATCAGATTTTGAAACAGAAAAGGCTGCTGCAGATTCTTGCCAGGAAAATCTTCCTGCACTAAGTTTATTTTCATTTATGAATCTTTCAGAACTTTCTGCTACAATAGTCGCCAAAGTCTCTTCTGATATTTTTGGGAAACGGGAAACAATAAAATGCACATGCTCCGGGTTAGCATATATCGCATACAGTTTCGAATCATTATTGTTTACTATACCCGTAATGTATTTTTCAATTCTATTCTGTTCCTTAATAAATGGGAAACGATTTAAAGTGATGAATATAAAATGTGTGTATAGATTATTATATTCTATTTTCATGATTGTTAGTTAATAAGGTAATAAGGTTTTAAAAATTTGTTAATTCTTTTTGTTACTAAGGTTAGGAATTTTGTGGCTAAAATAGGAAATGAGAGGGAATGTTGAAAGAGGGCATCCCTCAACCAGATAACATTTAATAATATTTCGTAATCTTTTAGTTTCCACTGTTGACATACTCCAATCAAATTCTTTATGTATATATTCACCTTATTAATTTCCGGGATCAATCTTTAAAAAAGTCGAAAATTAAATTATTGAAAAATCACTGGCGGATAATTATCATTGGTGGCGGGCAGGCTGGTCTGGCAACTTCTTATCATCTAAAAAAATTGGGAGAAGATTTCATTCTTCTCGATGAAGGAGAAAAGATTGGTGATGTATGGCGTAAGAGGTGGGATTCGCTTCGGCTTTTTACTCCATCACAATATGATGGATTACCAGGCTTTCCTTTTCCATCGCAATACAACACTTTTCCAACAAAAGATGAAATGGCTGACTATTTAGGGGAATACACAAAACATTTTAATCTTCCTGTGCTGTTAGAAACACGCGTAATAAAATTATCAAAAACTGGTTCCAGCTTTAACATCGTTACATCAAACCAAACTTTTACTTCGGATGTTGTGGTAATTTGCACTGGTTCCAATCCTTCCCCATTTATACCGGATTTTGCATCAGAAATTGATAAAAATATTTTTCAGACTCATTCATCACAGTACCGAAACCCTGATTCAGTGCCAGGGGGAGATACTCTTGTGGTTGGTGTAGGTACTTCAGGAGTAGAAATAGCAATTGAACTATCTAAAAGCAGGCGTACGTTAATAGCCGGAAAACCTGTCCCTGAAATTCCTTACGATCCTTTTCGTTATGTTCCGTGGTTTAACTGGTGGTTTGCAAGTAATATCAGCACGATTAAAGCGCCGTTCTTTTTTCAAGCCAAGAGATTTTTCAAAGGTGGTACACCATTAATCCGTTTCAAACTCACCGACCTCGACGCCGCAGGAGTACAAAGACTTCCGCGTGTATCTGGTGTAAAAAATGGAAATCCATTGCTTGCTGGCGGTAAAGAGGTTTCTGTCCTGAATATAATCTGGGCAACAGGCTATAAACCTGACTTCTCGTGGATTGATTTTGATGTTACAGATGAAAGGGGCTGGCTCAACGGAGAAAGAGGAATTTCAAATGTGACTAAAGGTCTTTACTATGTAGGAATGTGGTTCCAGTTCGCACTTACATCTGCACTTATTGGAGGTGTTGGAAGAGATGCTGAGTTTGTGGCTAATCATATTAAAAATTACAGGCGTTAGTTAGTATGAAAAGGGTTAGATAACCTTAGTAACATTTATAGCATACAATGCCCTAACCTTATTACCTTATTTCTTTAATATTTATTTCCACTCTTATTCTGAGCTTTCACAGTCGTACCGTGATAGAAACAAATTTCTATAAAATTCAAATCCGGTATTAGAAACAATCCAATGAAATTGAAATCAATTACATTGGGAAGAATAATCAGATGGTTTAAAGGCCGTGTAAAATTTGAAACAAAGAAAATAAGTCCTGATTTTCATTGGCAATCCAGATTCCACGATAGGTTTATAAGGGATGAAAAAGAATTTTATTTTATTAGTGAATATATTATTAATAACCCGATCAATTGGGGTGAAGGTGTTTTAAAAAAATATTTCGAAAGTGTAGGAATTCGATTCATCAAATTCTATAATAAACTGCTTTGGTCACAATGTGATATAAGATATGGCAAGAATAGGAATGCGATTAGTAGATATATCTTGCTTTTCTCGAGAAGTGAGTTCTAAAGAAGAATAGAAGAAAGGAAGAAATCTATTAAGCCAGAGGAGCCATTCCAGAAGAACGATGTACTTTTGCAAACCTTCTATTTCAGCAAAATGAGTTTTTTAGTCTTTCAATCGATTTGTATTTATTGGTAAGTCTCACCCTTTTATAGCTCGTGTAGTAAACTTAAAGTATTTCAGTTACAAACTCAAAAAAATAAAAATTCCATCCTTCGCAATTGAAGTAAATAGAGAGCTTCTCTCAAAAATCTGATAAGCTATCAGAAACCTGATAACTTTTTTTTACCCATTCCCAAATCATAAACAAAACAGCAAGAAAATTATGTAGTACCTAACCGGCATGTAAATTGAAATAAAGATAAGTTGCTGTGCGATTTAATTCTTGCTATTTGTTAATAGTTCACTTTTTAGTTTTTGATTTACCTGATAAAACCATTTTGAAAAAGATTTTATTCAATTAAATTAATTATGGTTCTTCTAAAGAATAAGGAGGGAAGATGAGGAACTGCCTGGTAATGCTCACATCTTTTTTTATTGTTCTATTCGGCTGTAACGAAACCATAATTGATAATTCTCTGACAACAAATGCGGGATTTTCAAATAAATTAGAAATAGAAACTGAGAAGTCTGAATATTACATCGCTGAGGATTTTAATAATAATTTTGCTTTCGTATCGGCAACAGTGTTTAATACTTCTTCAGACACGTTCTATGCTAATTTAGGCGATGGTTTTCGGGATGGAGTTGACCAGGATAATCTTCTAATGGCTGAAGGAACTGACGGTTATTTCGAATTATTTGTCGCTAAGAATAGCTGGGAACAATTGCCCCGCGGAATATTAATCGAAGGAAGTAAAGTTGTAAGACTACTCCCGTCTAAATTATATACACTCCAGGGGACTGCTTATCTGAATTCAGACACTGTAGGAAAATTCAGGTTGAGAATAAATTATTATAAAACTTATTCCCTAAGTAACACTGATACTTTAAAAGATATTTCAAATACATTTTTTATATATGAAAAATAAAAAACATCTATTACGTCATTGGTCTCCAAAGAATCAGGAGGAAATATGAAGACCTATCTGATAATCCTCACATCTTTTTTTATAATTTTATCCGGCTGCAAAGAAACCATAATTGAATCCCAGATTCCTAAAGAATTTACTAATGATCTTCTACACGCCGATCTTATAGGCAGAGTAGTTCAGAATGATAGTAAAGCTATGGTAATTGTAAGCCAGATAGAGCCAATCGATTCTGTGGAAATAAGCCCCGTCGATGGCTCATTTGCTTTTAATGATCTGCGGATAGGAAATTATAATATAACGATCCGCTCAGAAAATTACCGTATCTATTCGAGGGAAGACTTTCTGCTTCAGGGAGGAAGTATTATTAGCCTGGGAGAAATTGAGCTTTCAACAGTACCTGATCTTGTTGAATCGTTTTACCCTGAAGACAAGGGAGAAATAGTTTATGACTGGAGGTACGGCAGAATTACCGTTTCAATTCTATTTACAGAACCTATGGATAGAGAGAGCGTGGAAAAAGCTTTTTCAGTCGAGCCTGCAGTTGAAGGAATTTTTAATTGGGGAAATTATACTCAATCTCCGATGTATTCACTTTTTGCCGACCGCAGTAGCGGTTACGATTTGGGAGCAACTATTACTACATACAGTAAAGTAAGCTCTGTGTCTTACGCTTTTGCAAAGAAGGATTCCTACCCGGATAAAGAGTACAAAATAACATTAGGCACAACGGCAAAAGATACTGCAGGAAATTTTCTTCGTTTTCCTCTTAATTTTTCTTTCAAAACTGTTCAGTCTTATTCAACACAAAATGGAATTATGACCGATCCCATACACGGGGATATAGAAGTTTCGCCTTTAAATTATAGTTACAATGGAATTACTGTAACTTTCCCGAGGAGAATGAATAAATCCTCTGTAGAAGCTTTGACCACGGTTACTCCCCCGATGAATACAATATTTCTTTGGCCAGAAGAAAATGTTTTACGTATTTATACTGGGGGGCCATTTTTATCCGATACTACTATAACTGTTTCGATCGATAAATCCGCAAAGGATAAGGATAATGTTGAAATCGGGCAGGATTTTAATTTTTCATTCAGGACTGCTGCGTTAAATATAAGCAGCACTTCTCCTTCAAACGGGCAATTGTTTATTTCTCCGACTTCACCTTTGCAATTTAATTTTAATAATTTCGTTACACTTTCTTCAGCTCAATCTGCAATAACGATTTCACCCCAGGTTAGCGGTACGTTTAGCTATGGCGGTTATTATCCTTATGAGCAGATGAACCAGATTGTTTTTACACCGAATTCTCCGCTTGCAGCCAACACAAAATACACTGTAAATATTGCGGCAACTATTTTGGATATGCACAGCAGTAATATGAAGCAGGCGTACTCTTTTTCATTTGTTACCAGACCAAATTAAAACAATAGGTAGGGACAAGTCATAGACTTGTCCCTACAGTTAAATATCTACCTTAAATAACAATTCGGCACCCAGAATACTCGAGGTTGTTAACTGGATTCCCTTTACATTCCGGTAAACGGGAGACTGATAAAAAATTTTAATAAGATAGTCACTTTCCGAATAAACAATTGAAGGCAGAAGATCATAATAAGTTCCGCCGGTGCTTGGCAAAAACCTGTCTCTCCAGAAATCTTCATTTGCGAAACGCGTACGTATGCCTAATGCAAGCGTGAGATAATCAGCTAAATAATATTCGCCGTTCAAAGAAATAATATACTCGTCGCCAAAACGGTAACTGTCAAGATTAGCTCCTGTGTAACGGTATAAAAAATTAGTAAAGAATGAAAATGATAAACCGGGAAAGCCTTTATAAAAATTGCCCCACAGCAAAACATCAGTAGCACCGGTTCCCGGCTGAAGATCGATTGAAAGTCTTGTACCGTTATCTTTCTGAGTATAACTGCCGACAGGTAATTTCACTCCCCCGCCAACCGACAAACTTAGCGGAGAAAGAATTGTAGGTTTAATCATTTCATACTTGCTCAATATAACCAGGTCATTTATACCTGAACCTTTAAAGCTTACTGTTTCAGTTGAGTTATCAACTGATGATCTGACAGTTGTCTCCCGTTCTTTTACACTGTAGCCTGCAATTGCCAGCAAAGATATTCTATCAGAAATACCATACTCCAATTCAATATTGAAAATAGAAACCGAGGCTGTTCTATTCAGCGGGTCGGTTATTTTCTCTCTGCCATTATAAGTAGAGTTGAGATTATTTCTTATATAACTTAATCCGATATGTAGAAGACTCTTCTCTGTAACACCTCTTTCAAACCCGCCGAATGTACTTGAGCCGGCAGTACAACATCCCTGTGCGAAAGTTAAATCGTTTAGATAATAAAATGAAAGGAGGAGAATAACGAATTTTGGCATCAGGGATTAATTTCAATATTAACAGTCTTGGAAACTTTAGCACCCCTTGTATCTTCAACTATTATTGTAATGCTGTTTGTTCCAACACAGCAATACGCAGCAGTGTACCTTACCTGATAGCCGCTTCCAATTATATCCCCCAATGGTGTTGACCATGAAAAAGAAATTGCATCGCCGTCAGGGTCTGCTGCATCAACCGTTATTGTTGCACTTGATCCAACAGTTATGTATAAAGGATCGACTGAAACTGATTTTACAACCGGTGACAGGTTCCCGTTTGACGAAGAGATTATTGATTCCGGCTGAACACATCCCGAATTAATAATTAGTAACAAACTTAAAGGAATCAATGTGAAAAATCCTGTTTTCATCTTCTTATAGATTTTACTGATAAGTTTAATATAAAAGTAGTACCCCAAAAGCCAATAAGCAAGATAAAAGAAGGATACCATTAGATTAGGTTCGAAAATAATATTACACCCTCGTTCCTTGCATTTATTAAGCATTCAAAATAACTTTAATTTCATTTTTTTGAGTGTTATGGCACAAGAGACCGATGAGAAGAATATTACTGTTAATCGCAAAGCAAGACACGAATATTCTATACTCCATACATACGAAGCCGGTATTGTTCTTACCGGAACCGAGGTTAAATCACTGAGGGAAGGAAAGGCAAACTTAGTCGATAGTTATGCGTCTTTGGAGAAAGGCGAAGTCTGGCTGAATAGTGCTCACATTAGCGAGTACACACAGGGTAATATAAATAATCACGATCCGGTAAGGAAAAGAAAGCTTCTGCTTAATAAAAGCGAAATAAGAAAACTTATTGGAAAAGTAAAAGAGAAAGGTTTAACTTTAATCCCGCTCCGTTTATATTTTAAGAAAGGTAAAGTAAAAGTTGAGCTGGCACTTGCCAAAGGGAAGAAAGTTTATGATAAGAGAGAATCAATAGCAAAGAGAGATTTACAGAGAGACCAGGAAAGAAGGTTTAAATATTAATCGAAAGCTATATTAAAAGATTGAAAGATTACAAGATTGAATAAAAAATTCCCCCCTCTTAACGAACAAATGGACCTTATAAAACGGGGAACTTTTGAAATTATTCCTGAAGAGGATCTAGTTAAGAAGATTGAAAAATCGTTAAAGGAAAATAAAAAAATAAAGATTAAACTTGGCTGCGATCCGAGCCGCCCCGATCTCCACATCGGTCATTCAGTTGTTTTAAGAAAGCTTGCACAATTTCAACAGCTTGGTCACCAGGCAATATTAATAATCGGTGATTTTACGGGAATGATCGGCGACCCTTCCGGCAGAAATATCACACGTCCTGCCTTGTCCTTAGAAGAGACAAGAAAGAACGGCGAGAGTTATTTTGAACAGGCTTCGAAAATCCTCGACAAAGAAAAAACCAGGATTGTTTATAATTCTGAGTGGCTGAGCAAAATGAGTTTTGAAGACGTTATAAAGCTTTCTTCAAAATATACAATTGCAAGAATGATCGAACGCGACGATTTTACAAAACGTTTTAAATCGGGAGAACCGATTAGCATTCACGAATTCCTCTACCCTCTTGCACAGGCAATGGATTCGGTTGCAATCGAAAGCGATGTCGAACTCGGTGGAACTGACCAGAAATTTAATTTGCTTGTTGGAAGAGATATACAGCGCGAGTTCGGAATCGAACCACAGGTTATTATTACTATGCCCCTACTCGTTGGAACCGATGGCGTTGAGAAGATGAGCAAATCTTACAATAATTATATCGGGATATCTGAAGCACCGAATGAAATTTACGGTAAAACACTATCAATTCCGGACAATCTTATCTTTACTTATTTCGAACTCGCCACAGATATTTCCAATGAAGAATTGCTACGAATAAAAGTAAAGTTAGAGGACAAGATTACAAACCCGCGTGATATAAAAAGACAATTAGCAAGAACTCTTGTTCAAACTTATTATGATGAGAAATCTGCAAAAGAAGCGGAAGGCGGATTTGATAAAATATTCATTAAAAAAGAAATCCCGGATGAAATCCCTGAACATAAAATTAAAAAAGGGATAAGTGAAATCAACATAATTGACCTTGTACTGGATGTGAATTTCGCTCCTTCCAAAAGCGAAGCAAGGAGATTAATAACCCAGGGCGGCGTTTCGGTTGACGGGGAAAAGATCGAAGATATTTCAATTAATATTAAATTAGATAAGGAAAAAATCCTTAAAGTTGGAAAAAGAAAATTCATAAAATTAATAAGATAGAAAGGAGATGATAATTTGTATGTTCCGACTAAAATATTTTTTACAAAAGGCGTAGGAAAGCATAAGGAATATCTCAGCTCATTCGAGCTGGCTTTAAGATCGGCAGGAATTGAGATATGCAATCTTGTAACAGTAAGCAGTATTTTCCCTCCAAATTGTAAAAGAATTACAAGAGAAGAAGGCTTAAAAGAATTACAACCGGGACAAATTACATTCTCAGTGCTCGCACGTATTGCAACAAATGAACCGAACCGGCTTATTGCATCTTCTATTGGTGTTGCGCTTCCGGCAGATAGTAATGCTTACGGATATTTATCGGAACATCATCCGTTCGGACAAACCGAAAAAACCGCTGGTGAGTATGCTGAGGACCTGGCTGCAACAATGCTTGCTACAACACTCGGTGTCGAGTTCGACTCTGAAAAGGACTGGAGTGAAAGAGAAAATATTTATAAAATGTCGGGAAAAATTGTCCGCTCATTCAATATAACTCAATCTGCAGAAGGTGATAAGAATGGTTTGTGGACAACGGTAATAGCTGCCGGTATTTTACTCCCTTAAATAAAAAGGCAAATGATTGTTTGGTGAATTTACATTCTGGTTTTTCTTTGGGATTATAATCGCCATTCTATTCTATATTGACCTCTATGTTACCGGTCATAGAAGTGGGGCAATAACTCTTAAAAACAGCTTAGTTTGGAGTGGTGTATGGATCTGTACTGCTCTTCTGTTTAATCTTTTTCTCTATTTTTATCTTGAAGATGGACATAATAAAGCTCTCGAGTTTTTAACCGGCTACGTAATAGAATATTCACTCTCCGTTGATAATCTTTTTGTTTTTCTTTTAATATTCAAGACGATGAAGATATCTTCTGTAAATCAACCGCAAATATTAAAATGGGGAATAATAAGTGCGATTGTTTTTAGAATAATTTTTATTTTCGCCGGAGTTG